>Ga0364860_10732_pt1 | contig 16515 bp, 16 predicted proteins | sample ExccelAu500001D4_FD_206916 | JGI IMG/M metagenome (GOLD analysis project Ga0364860, IMG submission 206916) | Enriched cells from Trout Bog Lake Hypolimnion, Wisconsin, USA - BchlTB.Aug20.5000.01 .D4 | ecosystem: Environmental > Aquatic > Freshwater > Lake > Hypolimnion/Profundal zone | place: USA... | reverse complement strand
CACCTACCCTTCCCTTATTCTGTTATACTGCCGCGGGATGGTATAATGACCAGTTTTATGTGCCAGCAGTACGGATTGAACCGGATATCCGACAGGAATGTGTGGGCTATGATGATAAAAAGATTAAAACCGGTTCGCAACATCTGATAGAAACCTATCCGCATAACCGACTGGTAAAACACCTGATGGATACCTGCTGCAATACCTATCATTGCCCGGCAGCCAGGAATTTTGCTTTATCCCGCTGGGAATGCCCGGTACCTTCTTCCCCGGCCTGTAATGCAAACTGTATTGGCTGTATTTCCTTTCAGCCGGAAGAAGAAACTATTGTATCTACCCAGGACAGGCTGACGTTCAGGCCCACAGCAGCAGAAATTGTGGAGTTTACCGTTCCCCACCTGATGAATGCCCCCTACCCGATTGTTAGTTTTGGTCAGGGCTGCGAAGGCGAACCCCTGCTGATGTGGGAAACCATCAGGGAAGCCATTATTGAAATCCGTAAACATACCAAAAGAGGCAGTATCAATATCAATACCAACGGCTCTAAACCGGATGCGGTGAAGGCTTTATGTGAAGCCGGACTGGATAGTATCCGTGTCAGTACCAATTCTGCCCGTAAAGAAATATATACGCCCTATTACCGCCCAAATAATTACCAGTTTGAAGATATTGAGGAAAGCCTGAAAGTGGTACACCGTTTCGGTGGCTGGAGCAGTATCAACTATTTTGTTTTCCCGGGTATGACTGATACGGAGGCAGAATATGAAGCCTTACGAACCCTGATCCGGGAAACCGGACTGCGTATGATCCAATGGAGGAATTTTAATATTGATCCGGATTGGTACCTGGGTCAGATTGGGGTTACAGAAACCGGTGATATGCTGGGTATTAAACAAATGATGAGTTTGATACGGGAAGAGTTTCCTCAATTGAAATTTGGTTATTTCAATCCACCAATGGAAAGGATCAAAGGGAATTATGACCTGGATTATGCACATTATTAATTTTGTAACCTTTGAGCCTGAATATTATCCTGTTTCTCTGCCTGGTTGCTTTTGCTGCCGGTTTTGTGGATGCTATTGTAGGTGGGGGCGGATTAATCCAGTTACCTGCTGCATTAATATTACTTCCCGGCTTCCCGGTTGCAGCGGTAGTGGGTTCCTTAAAAATACCTTCCTTCAGCGGAACAGCCTTTGCCGCTTTCCAGTACCTTAAAAAAGTGGACCTGAACCTTAAACTCCTGGCTATAATGATGTTACTGGCCATGCTGGCTGCTTTTGCAGGTTCTCAGTTACTGACCCTGGTTCATAACGATTTTATGAAACCGGTCATCCTGGTGGTATTGCTGGTGGTGGCTGTGTATACCTTCTCTAAAAAGAATTTTGGTATCCGTGAATTGAAAAACATTTCTTCCTGCAGAAAACTTACTTATGCCCTGCTGATCAGTTTGATTATTGGTTTCTATGATGGTTTTATTGGTCCGGGTGCAGGCAGTTTTTTAATACTGGCATTTATTTCCTTACTGGGATTTGATTTTCTGCATGCTTCAGCCTATGCTAAAATGGTAAATCTCGCTACCAATTGCGGATCCATCCTATTGTTTACCATAAAAGGTTCCATTATCTGGAGTATTGCTATTCCCATGGCGGCCAGTAATGCCCTGGGCGGAATGATTGGTGCCCGGCTGGCCATCCGCAAAGGCAACCGTTTTATCCGTATCTTCTTTTTATTAGTGATTACAGGTACCCTGCTGCGATTTGCCTATGATATTTTTTTAAGAAAATAATGAGTAGGTTTATGTGATGAATTAATCATTATGAAAATAATAAAGCCTTACTGCTTCACCTTTTTACCACTTTTATTTTTTATTACAGCCATGGGCCAATCCAAGTTAGAATCAGGAAAAACCAATACCCTGCAAGTAAACCAGCAGGCTTCCCTTGTTACCAAACACCCTGGAGGGACTAACTATTTCCGTTACCAGGTAAGGGATTCCCTGCAGATCATTAAAGTAATCAGTCATAAAATCAGGGTCCTGAATCCGGGACTGATGGGAGGACCGGTAGAAGAAACTTTTGTAATCAAAGCCCTTAAACCTGGAACAACAATCGTTTATCTGATGAACGACAGCTCTGGAGCAATGGAAAATAAAAAAAACAGTGGCAATCCCCATGAAATGGATCTGCCATTTACAGTAACTGTGCAATAAACAGATAAAAAAATAAAAGCTGATTAAAATCTTAACCTTTCTTTACACAACACAGCGCATAGCAGGAACGTTCTTTGCTTAGTTTTCAACAACAGTAAACAGGCTCACTGATTTGAATAAGTTTCTATGAATAATCATTACAGCATGCAATCTGCATCTTTTGAAACAGAAAAAAATGTAAAGGCATTAGGCTATACCATATTGGTTTGTGGCCTGCTTGCCCTGCTTTTTTATATGCTGCAATGGAACCTCCCCCAAACCCCACAACCATTAGCAGATCAGGGTATTGAAGTAAACCTGGGAAATAGTGAAACCGGACTGGGTGATATTGCACCGCAATTACCGGGCAGCCCTGCTGATGCGGAAAATGCTAAGGTTAGTCCGCCCCCACCTGCAGCAGCAGCTACCCAACCCAAACAAAATATCAGTGCAGATGAGAATGGAGATGAAGCTGTGAATAATGCCGTAAAAGTGGTGAAACCTGCAAAAAAACCAATTATTACACCAACCACTGTTACCCCAAAAAAACATAGCGATCTGCCTGTTACAGTAACACCTCCTAAACCAGCACATCCTAAAGCAGTATATTCAGGTGGACGCCCCGGTGGAACAGGTGGCAATGATGCCGATAGTTATAATGGTATTAAAAACCAGGGAATTGCCGGTGGAACCGGTGATCAGGGAAAACCGAATGGTAATCCCAACAGTGACAGCTATACCGGCAATGGAGGTACCGGTAAAAGCGGGGTGAGTATACGTAACGGGCTGGATGGCAGGCATTTTACACACTATCCGAGCTTTGAAGACGATTTTAATGAACCGGCAAAAGTAGCCGTAGATATAACTGTAGATGCAGGTGGCAATGTAACCAATGCTACCATCAACCCCCGTGGCACCACTACTACCAACAATAACATCAGGTCCATTGCCCTGCGCAAAGCACGCCAGCTGAAACTGAATACTGGAGATGCAGATGAACAATCAGGTACTATCCTGTTCAATTTTAAACTAAAAGGTTAGTAAACAAGGCTATTGCAAATACCGGATAGAGTTTCTATCTTGTTAGTGGTATTTTCATTTTAACCTTAAACCTTGCTTTATGAACACACAAAAATGGCTTATCTCCGGAATTATCGGGGGTATCATCGCTTTTTTATCCGGTTACCTTATTTGGGGATTGTTACTGATGAATTATATGAATAATCATCCGGGATATGCCGGTAATATTGGCCGTGGTGCCAATATGGTATGGTGGGCACTGATACTGGGGAATCTGTTTCTGGGACTTACCCTTTCTTATATTTTCAACAAATGGGCCGGAATATCCACACTAGCAGGAGGTGCCATTGCGGGTGCCGTATTAGGCCTTTTGATCTCAATGTTTGTAGACCTATCCTATTATGGAACCTCTACTATCTTTTCCTTACATAGTATGGCAGCTGATGTAATTGGCAATATCCTGCAATTTGCCCTTACAGGTGCTGCGGTAGGCTGGGCAAATAGCTGGGGTAAAAAAGATTGAGAAATCTTTGCATCTTTGCACCCAGATGAATTACCAGGAAACATTAGAGTATCTCTACCATACCTTGCCGATGTTCAGTAGAGTGGGCGCAGCTGCTATTAAAAAAGACATTACCAATACCGTCTTGCTTTGCGAAGCCATTGGTAACCCGCATACAAAATTTAAAACAGTTCATATTGCGGGTACCAATGGCAAAGGCAGTACCAGCCATATGCTGGCAGCTATATTACAAACTGCAGGTTATAAAACCGGACTCTATACTTCTCCGCACCTGAAAGATTTCAGGGAAAGGATTAAAGTGAATGGGGTGATGTGTGAAAAAGCATTTGTAGTGGATTTCGTAGAAAGGATCAACCCCTGGATTGAATCTGTTCAGCCCTCTTTTTTTGAGATTACAGTGGCAATGGCATTTGATTATTTTGCACAGCAACAGGTGGATATTGCTATAGTGGAAGTGGGCTTGGGAGGCAGGCTGGACAGTACGAATATTGTAATCCCTGAACTAAGTGTGATTACCAATATTGGTTGGGACCATATGTATTTACTGGGCGATACCCTTGAGAAAATTGCCTGGGAAAAAGCCGGGATTATTAAAAAAGAAATACCAGTGGTGGTGGGGGAATTTATTGCAGAAACCCGTCCTGTTTTTGATAATACTGCCACTCAGGAAAATGCCCCGATAGTGTATGCACAGGAAAAAAGGTATGTGAGCGACTGGGCCTATGAACACCACCAGTTGAAGCTGGAAGTAGCCCACCGTTTCAGCAATGAAAAAGAAACTTATCTGCTGGATCTGCCCGGTATTTACCAGTCTAAAAATTGCATTACGGTGCTGGAAGCTGCCCACCAGTTATACCTGAAAGGCTGGAGAACAGATACCCAAACCATCAAAAAAGCCCTGCCCCAAGTAAAAAAGTTAACCGGTTTACATGGTCGATGGGAACTGATTCATCAGCATCCGGCTGTTATCCTGGATGTGGCGCATAATGAAGATGGGATCAGGCAGGTAGTGGAACAGCTGGAACTTGCTTCCTACCTGCACCTGCATATCATCATCGGAATGGTGAAGGACAAGGATATTGATAAAGTGTTATCTCTATTACCCAAAAATGCCCGTTATTATTTTTCACAATCTCATATACCCAGGGCCCTGGATGCAGCAAGCCTGCAACGTAAAGCCGGCACATTTGGATTAAACGGTGACCATTTCCCGGATGTAAATACAGCGTTACTGCATGCACAGGAATCAGCACATAAAGATGACCTGATTTTAATCTGTGGCAGTGTATTCCTGGTTGGAGAAGTTGCTGATTAATTACTGATAATGAGAATTGAACAATTAACTTTTACCCGGTTTATTGCAGTGATTGCCGTAGTGTTCTTTCATTTTGGCAGGACGGTCTTCCCGTTCAATATTCCCGCCCTTTCCTTTATTTGTTCTTCTGCATTTGTTGGGGTGAGTTATCTCTATATCCTTTCCGGATTTGTGATGGTTATTGCCTATCAGCAGAAATCAGCGGATAAAATTGTTCTGAAACCTTTCTTTATCAGCAGGTTTGCCAGGGTATATCCGGTGTATTTACTGGGACTGGCTATTACCTTTATCTATTTCATTATTGAAAGAAGAATGTATGAACGGGCAGATATTATGCTGAGTGTTTTTGCCTTGCAGGCCTGGGTTCCCAATTATGCATTATCCCTGAATTCACCGGGCTGGTCGGTTTCTGTTGAAATATTCTTTTATTTACTCTTCCCTTTTCTGTTCAACTATCTCTATAAAAAAGTAGTACTGAAAAGATTGATCCTTTATACTGTGTTGATTTGGATGCTGACACAGGTATTACTGAATACAGGGCTGCATACATCCTTTTATAAAGGATTCCCTTCGGCCAGTCATGACCTGCTGTATTATTTTCCCCTGATGCATTTCAATGAATTTTTGACGGGTAATATCACCGGATTTCTATTTTTAAAGTATAAAAACAACAAAATCCATCCAGGCAAATGGGTAGTGCTTCTACTCTTTATGCTTTCGGTGATAACGGTAAAATATGTTACAGTGCTTAGTAATCATGATGGTCTGCTGGCATTCCTGTTTGCTCCCATGATTTACACTTTATCCCTGCAAAAAGGATGGTTAAAAACCTTTCTGTCCCATCGTATCTTTGTCTGGGCAGGTGAAATCAGTTTTGCCATTTTTATCCTGCAAAAACCGGTATTCCTGTTTGGCAGAAAATACCTGCCCAAAATGGGTTTACAAAGTCCGGATGCTCAGTTTTATTTGCTGGTTGCCGTATTGATACTTTTGTCTTCCCTGGTTTATTTTTATTTTGAAAATCCAATACGGAAAAAAATAGTAAAACTTGCAGCAAAGTAATATCCCATAGTTACTCTTTAACAGTAAATACGAGTTTGGTGGAACTGCTGATAATTTCTTCCTTATTCATTTTCATTTTGCGGAATTCGCCTTTATTATACAGTTGTGCCTGGTCTTTATAATGCTTGCTGAACGGTATACCGGATTCTCCGGTGGGTAATATACTCAGGCTGTTTTCTATATCAGAAAAATCAATAACCCTGCGGGTGGACGGGCCCGCCACTATATGGTATTCCCCTGTTTCAGAAAAATTGCTGATCATATTATTGATGACTTCATTACTCCCTTTCATGGTAAACGGACCTACATTAAAGTATTTACGCAATGCCGCCACTTTCCCCAGCGGATGCTGATGTTCCAGGATACTCACCCGGTTCCAGGTCCAGCTACTCATATCCGGCCCTAATTGTTTCCTTAAACTCTCAAGGGTTTCCTTCAGTGTCTGTGTTAATATATCCGACCGGGTTTCCTTAATATTTTTCGTATTCACATTATCCCACCAGATGGAACTGTCTTTTTGCAGCTGACTGGCTACCAGTGATTTAACAAGATGTGTATTCAGCAATCTTTTAAAATTGGTTTCTCCCATTTCATCTTCAAAAGTATTTTTAAGGTAGAGGTAAATGAATTTGTTGTAGATGACCGGTGCCACATCATTTAAATTACTGGCACCATTCCATGCCTGTAAAATGACCAGGGCTTTTTCTTCGTCTTCTGATAATTTGGTGTGATCAATATCTTTTGCAATTTCCTGGATAAGAAACGGACTTACTGATGATGTAATATCTGTCATCATGGTACTGATGGATGCTTTATCCCAATCGTTTTTCGGTTCCAGCAGTTGTACAATTCTTTTGGCCCGGTCCTGTGGCACATAATAACCCGGGTAGAGGAAACCTGCAATAGTATCTGGCTGGTTATTGGCAGAATACACATAATGCCAGTCCGGATTTTCTGCAGAAGGGTTCTGAGAAAAATCAAGATAACCTGCTATATCATCTTTGCCGCTGGCACCATCCAGTACAAAACTCCTGCTGGCACCACTTTTATTTTTATACAATTTACCACTGGCCCACCAGCCAATATTCCCGTCTTTATCCCCATACATTACATTCAATCCAGGAGAAGCGATTAATGCCACACCGTTTTTAAAAGCTTCTTTATTAGCCGCATGGGATATCTGATAGACTGCTTCCAGTGTTTTAACCGGTTGCTGGGTATAGATCCAGGACATGGACAAAGGTGCTGCACTGCTTACCCCTTCCAGCAGGTTATTGATTACCGGGCCATGCCGGCTGATCTGTACATTCAACACCACATCAGGTTCATTTTTTACTTTAATAGTCTTTTTCAGAAGTGTATAATTCTTCCAGCCATCCGGGGTCTGGTACTGGTTGGAATCTGCAGGGTTATTCAGTTCTTTATAAAAATCAAGGTCGTCATTCTCAAACATGGTTAACCCAAAAGCATAATTGCGGTTATGGCCCAAGAGCGGGAAAGGAACACCGGCCAGGTAATACCCGTACATCTCATAGTCCGGCGTTTGAATATATGCTTCGTACCATACTGAAGGCTGGGCATAGGCAATATGCGGGTCATTGGCAAAAATAACCTTACCGTTTTTAGTCTTTTGTGGACCAACCACCCAACTGTTACTGCCAATAAAAGGTGGAACAGGGGATTGATCCAGGATTGCATTCACTGCTGCAGATACTTCGCCGTAATGGCTTTCCTTCCCTTTTGCATTTCTGATCAGGGTGGTATTGGCCGTGGGGTCAATCCCCAGGTCTTTAATATAGGCATCACCCAGTTTTTCCCTTAATTCTGTTAGTAAAGGGTCAGTTTTCTGAGCCATGGCAAAACTGAAGGACATATAGCCAAATACATTGTAAATATCTTTCAGTTCATATTTCTCCTTTTTAACACCCAATAAGGTAAACTCTATAGGCGTTACACCGTTTTCAATAAACTGATTGACACCATCCAGATATGCCATGGATAACTGGTAGGCTTCACTGTTTTTATCCAGGTTCTGAATGGCTTTTTCAGAAGCTTCTTCAATACCCAGGCCTGCAAAGAACTGATCGTTTTTCAGGGCAATTTTTCCAAATAATTCAGACAACCTGCCCGGAGCAATCCGACGCATCAGTTCCATCTGCCATAGCCGTTCCTGTGCGTGCACATAACCAAGCGCTTCCATGGCATCTTTTCGGTTTTGGGCATAAATATGCGGGATACCATATTCGTCAAAATAAACAGTGGTTTCTTTAGTGATATTTTTTAGTTGTATTTTACCTTCGTAGACAGGCCTCAGGTGGTAGACAAAGGCTACCAGGCTCAATGCAAATACAATCAGGATAATACCCAGGATTTTAAGAAATATTTTTACATTTTTCATTTCGGCGGCAATTATAAAGAGTGAATTTATTTGTTTCCGGTCATATAATGAAATGATTCAAAAATGATGATATTTCTTTTACAGTAAATAAGGCTCAATCTTTTACTATTCAATGCCCAAAACATCCCTATCTGCCTACCGGGGGAACTATTACGGCATAACAAAAAGAACATATTACAACTTTCGCCATCTTTACCATGGGTTGACATGGGTTTGTCTTGGGTTTAATATGGGTTTAATGCCTATATGGTAATGAAAAAGTACCTGCTTGCAGTCATGCAGGTATAAAAGTGGAAAATAAAAAAGAAGGTAAAATAAAGCAGCAAAATTAAGGATAATTCAGCCAGCCCAAACGGATCATTGCAGCATAAATTCCACCAATCTGTACCCCATGCTGGAATTTGTTCTCCTGTAACATCCTTATAAATTCTGTTTTTGAAAAACGAACCACATCAATATCTTCCAGTTCATCCAGCTGGTCCTTTCCGGATGGTTCAGCATTCCTTACTAAATAAAAGTGGGCGGTATTGATATTTAAAGCGGGATTGGCAGCTGCCGTGTACAGAAATTCTATATCATTGGAAATATAGCCGGTTTCTTCCCGCATTTCACGTAAAGCGGCAATAGCAGGATCTTCTCCTTTTTCAATTACCCCTCCGGGTAATTCATAGGTGGTCTGGTTAACCGGATACCGGTACTGCCTTACCATAATTATGTGTTCGTCTTTAGTAACAACAATGGTATTACAAAAATCGGGCAGTTCCACTACAAAATAGGGCTCAATAATTCTGCCATCCGGCAGTTCGCAACTGTCTGCCCGGGCATGAAACCATTTGTTTTCATACACATAACTGGTGGATAAGACCTTCCAACTGAGATCCCTCATAATTGCTGATTTAGTTATTATTGAACAATGATTCTGCCTAATTTTTGCAATGCAAAAAAAAGTGCGGTTACCTGCATGGACTGCGCAAACTGTTGTGTTTGTAACAGATTCACCAGTTCATCCATGGTAACCAGAAATGTTTCCACATCCTCTTCAGCATCCAGAGGTTGCAGCGGGTCAAACTCCCCTCCCTTTGCCAGAAACATATGCATCAGGTTGGTATTGGTGGTAGGATTGGGTGAAATATGGCCCAGGTATTCGATGGTTTCAAAATGGTAGCCGGTTTCCTCCCTTAATTCCCTTGCAATGGCTACTGCTGGCGAAGCATCTGCAGCGTCTACACAACCACCCGGCAATTCTACACCTGTAATTCCCAAACCGTGACGATACATTCTTTCCAGTATCACTTTACCATCTTTAGTGATGGCCAGGGCACAGGCATAATCCGGAAAGCGGTACACATAAAAAGGCTCAATAATACTGCCATCTGGTTTCTCACAAACATCTGCCCTAACATCAATCCATTTGTCTTTCAACAACTGTTGAGATGATATTGTTTTCCAGCTGAATAACCTTGCCATTACCAGTTCTTCTGTTCACGTAAAGTAATAATATGGGATACATGGTGTTTACCATGCCAGGCATATAAGCCCAGTAAAAACCAGAGGCTCATTTTACGCCCGGTTTCCGGATGGATGACTTCTTTGTTAAACTGCTCATCCGTAATACTTTTCAGAAATTCATACCAACGTTTATGCAGGGCATGCAATAAGGTTATTGAAATATTGATGGGCACGGTTTCCACATCTTTTAATAAGGACCATGCTTTTTCGTCGTAGGGTTTAATAGTGGGACTATCTTCTGTTATGCCTAGTTTACAGCGGATATAAGCATTCATATGGCTGTCGGCCACATGGTGCACCAACTGGTTTACAGTCCATCCTCCTTCCCTGTAAGGGGTTTTCAATTGAAACTCGTCCAGATTATGAACGGCCGATTCCAATTCTTCGGGTAAATATTTAATATCAGCCAGCCATTCCAGCTTTTGCTGTACAGAAAAGGGTTTTGGTTCAAATTTACCAATCGGATAACGGGGATCTTGTACCATAATTATAATTTAAATAATCAGTTAAATTAATATTTGTTTAAATCCAATTACTTTATTCAGCTCTCAGTTCATGGCCGGTTAACTGGATAAATACATCTTCCAGACTTGCTTTTTTTACTTCTTTCACCCGTTCAAAGCCTTTGGCCACCAGGTCATCAATCAGCTGGTCGGGTGTCGCAATAGCAATGATTTTACCACTATCCACAATGGCAACCCTATCGCACAGTACTTCAGCCTCATCCATATAATGCGTTGTGATGATAACGGTAGTACCATTATCACGGATTTCTTTAATGAGTTCCCAGAGGTTTCTCCTGGCCTGTGGATCCAGACCCGTGGTAGGTTCATCTAAAAATATGATCTTTGGATGATTGATTAAGGTGGTGGCAATAGAAAAGCGCTGCTTCTGTCCACCACTCATTTCCTTGTATTTGGACTTTGCTTTATCCCTTAAATTCACTTTATCCAATAAAGCATAGGGGTCAATCTTTTCATTATACAGTCCGGAAAACAAGTTCAGCAATTCAATCAGATTTAATCCCGGATAGTATCCGCTGGTTTGTAACTGAACTCCAATAATCTGTTTAATATCATTGGGATGATTATCCAGGTTAAGACCATCCACAGTAATTTCCCCGCTTGTTTTTTCCCTTAAGGTTTCTATGATTTCCAGGGTGGTGGATTTTCCTGCCCCGTTGGGGCCCAGTAACCCGAATATTTCCCCTTCAATTACCTCAAAACTTATCCCTTTTACGGCTTCAAAATCGCCGTATTTTTTTACCAGGTTCTTTACTTCTATAATAACTTTACCCATATTTAAAAATTTAATGTAAAACTTGCACCGTTGGCTGATAATCCGGTTGAAGCGGTTACACGAGACCTGGCATACCGCTGATTAAATAATTGCACTGCAATTAACAGGTTCTTCTGTCCTTCCATCATCAGGTACCCTCCCAAAATAGTACAAAGCAAACCTGATCCGGTAGCAACCCAGGCTCCTGTATGGTTGATTTTTGTACCCGGAGTATTGCCACTGGCCAGGGTAATAACTCCGTAGGCTGTTAAGACAGTTCCTGCACCCACAAAGGCATTGCCCCATATTTTGTTGGACTGGTGCTTTTGATAAAAACTGATCAGTAAATCATCATGCGTTCTGTAAAACAGTTCTCTGAATTCTTTACTACCCCTGTAAACAGTATCACGGTAAATAATAGAATTTTGTTTGGGATTAAACAGATAATTCATTTTGGAAGGGTCGAATCTTTGCTGTGCACCCAACCGGTTACTTCCTGCCAATAATACTATAAATACAATACCCAGATACAGTTTACCGTAATTTTTCTTCATATGTTTTATTATGCTTTCTGAAAACTTTCCAGTTCTTCCATCATGTCTCTACTGCCTATAAATAATGGACAACGCTGATGCAGATCAGTGGGTTGAATATCCAGTATTCTTTTTTCGCCATCGGTTGCTTTGCCTCCTGCCATTTCAACAATAAAAGCAAATGGATTGCATTCATACATCAGCCTTAATTTACCTTCAGGTTTATCCAGGGTGCCTGGATACAAAAATATGCCTCCTTTAATTAAATTTCTGTGAATATCTGCTACCATGCTCCCTACGTAACGCTGACTGTAAGGGCCACCGTCTTTCTTTTCTTTTTTCTGGCATTCATTGATATAATTCCGAACACCAGTTTGGTATTTAAAGAAATTTCCATGGTTAACAGAATACATTTTGCCGGAAGGCGGGCATTTAATATCCGGATGGCTTAAACAAAACTCCCCAATTGCAGGGTCTAATGTAAATCCATTTACCCCCCTGCGGGTTCCATACACCAGCATGGTTGAAGACCCATAAACTACATAACCTGCTGCCACCTGCCTGTTACCAGCCTGCAGGAAATCTTCCTTTACACAAGGTTTACCCACTTCACTAACCCTTCGGTAAACACCAAATATTGTACCGATAGAAATATTTACATCAATATTGGAACTGCCATCCAATGGATCGAACAGTACCACATATTTACTGTTATTACTCACTTCATCATCAAAAACCACAAATTCATCCATTTCTTCACTGCCAATACCGGCACAACTGATGCCATGCTGCAATACCCCCATCATTTGGGTATTCGCATAGATGTCCAGCTTTTTTACATCTTCTCCCTGAACATTCACAGAGCCGGCATCACCCAATATATCTACCAGACCCGCTTTATTCACTTCTACATTGATTCTTTTAGCTGCCAGGCCAATATCCCTTAACAGACTACTGAGCTCTCCTGTAGCTGAAGGGAACTGTCTTAACTGAAAGATGGTAAACTCATCCAGCGTTAATATTTTTCTGTTAACAATCATAAAATGGCTTTCCGTAAAGATAACCCCTGCAGCTTAAAAAAAACTGCTTCGCTTAAAACTTACACAAATAAAACTTTGAAAAAATAACAGGGCCGGCCATCTTATATTTGCAGCCAAATCGTAACTAATCGTATGAAAGTTTTTAAGTTTGGCGGTGCCAGTGTAAATAGTGTGGAAAGAATAAGAAATCTGGGGTCTATCCTTAGGGAAGTATCCGAAAAGAGGCTGGTGGTGATTGTTTCTGCAATGGGCAAAACCACCAATGCGCTGGAAAAAGTTGCCGAAGCTTTTTTTGATAACAGAAAGGAAGAAGCATTATCCCTGTTTGAAGGGGTAAAAAAACAACATATTACTACTGCCAAATATTTACTGGTAACCCAATTTAATGCATGTTATCAGCAACTGAACGACTTTTTTACAGAAGTGGAATGGTTATTACACGATAACCCGGTAAGGGAATATGATTATTATTATGACCAGATTGTATGTTCCGGGGAATTAATGAGTACTGCCATCATCAGTCACTATTTAAATGAAACAGGTATTGAGAATAAATGGATGGATGTACGCGACCTGATCAGGACAGACGATAATTTCAGGGATGCAGCAATTGACTTTACAGAATCTGCGGATAAAATCCGTCAGGCTATCCCTTCAGCTACAAATGCTATTGTTATTACACAGGGATTTATTGGATGTACAGATGAAAACGAAAGTACCACTCTTGGCAGAGAAGGAAGTGATTATACCGCAGCAGTTTTTGCTAATATACTGGATGCGGAAAATGTAACGATCTGGAAAGATGTAGAGGGGGTAATGAATGCCGATCCTAAACAATTTTCAGAAGCCACCCTGTTGGATGAACTGAGTTTTAATGAAGTAATTGAAATGGCTTATTATGGTGCACAGGTTATTCATCCGAAAACCATTAAACCCCTTCAAAACAAAGGGATACCCTTATTGGTTAAATGTTTTCTGGATCCCAGCCTGCCTGGAACCATTATCCATCAGAGACAAAAAACGGAGATACCACCTATTTTTGTAATAAAAGATAAGCAGGTGCTGGTTCATTTGCACAGTCAGGATTTTTCATTTGTAGGCGAAAAACCAATGGCACAGTTGTATGAAATATTTGCCCGTTTGAAAATGAGGCCGAACCTGATACAGACTGGTGCTATATCTGTACAGATATGTATGGATGACAAGCCAGATAAAACAGACCATTTTGCTGCTGCAGCTGCAGAACTGTTTGACGTGCAGATAGAAAGGGGTTTGAGTTTGTTAACTGTACGTCATTACAATGAAGCAGTTAAAACCGAATTAACAGCTAACAGGGAAATTTTACTGGAACAAAAGACGACCAATACTTTACAGGTATTGTACCGTAAGTACTAAGCGTTTTCAATATTCAGGTGTTTTCTGAGCATTTCAGTAAACTCTATTTCTTTAAATGGCTTGATCAGTACTTCATTAATACCACATTTTAAATAAGAATCCAGATCGTCATTTACAATACTGGCTGTTAAAGCTACAATTGGGATATGTGCTTTGTGATGGTCAGAGTCTTTTCTGATGGCCAGGGACAGCTGATCTCCGGTTAATTTAGGAACATTAATATCTGTTAAAACGATATCATAATTATTTTCCCTGAACAATTCCAGCGCTTTTTCACCATCTTTTGCCACGTCAAATTCCATGTAATACTTTTTCAGTAGCAGGGTTAATAACATGATATTCATATCGTTATCTTCTACTACCAATGCCTTCTTATTAAAATAAAACGGATTATTAGGAGTTTGCAGCTGATCAGCAACTTCAGTAGTATTTTGTATTTCGTCTGCCACCTGATAAGGGATATTTACGGTGAACAATGATCCTTTATGTAATTCACTTTGAACAGTAATAGAACCACCCTGCATTTCTGCCAGCATTTTACAGATGGGCAACCCTAATCCAGTACCTTTCACAGTACGTTTAGCATCTGCCTGATTGGAAGAACTAGCCTGGGCAAACTCTTCAAATACCATATCCAGCTGATGTTCGGGTATACCAATACCTGTATCCAGTATCTCCAGTTTTAATACAATGTCAGAATCGTTTTTCCATAAAGAACTGGCAGTTACCGTAACACTGCCTTTGTCTGTAAATTTAATGGCATTTCCGATCAAATTAAAAAGAATTTGCCTTAATCGCATTTCATCGCCCGAAACAGTGAGTCCTCCGGTGATCTGAGTATTCAGGTTTAACTGAATTCCTTTCTTTTCTGCGTTGACCCTTGTAGCAAAAATAACCTGGTTAATTGTGTCTTCCAGTTTAAAAGGAAGGTTGGCCAGTTGCATTTTTCCTGCATCCAGCTTAGAATAATCCAGGATATCATTTACAGTTTGCATAAGATGGTCGGATGAAGTAAAAATAGCCTGCAGGTATTTTCTTTTTTCCGGATCATATTCATTCTTTTCAATCTGTTCTGTAAACCCGATGATAGAAGTTAAAGGAGACCGGATTTCATGGCTCATATTATTGAGGAACCTGGTTTTGGTAAGTGCCAGTTTCTCGGCTTCTTCCCTGGCTTCAATCATATTCCTTTCATACTTAAAGGTCCGGATGATATTAAATATCAGAATAATGATAATTAATACAATAATTGCAAAAGAAGCCCAGGAAATATTTTCAACTGCATCCCTTGCATTCTCTGCACTCATAATTGCCCCTTTATTCTTAATTTCATCTGAGGAAGTTTCCCTGGCAATAACTGTATTGGAAGCTTTGTTGATTTTATCAATAATGGCAAGATTAGCTTCTGCTAAATTCCTTTCCCCTTCATTCAGCTGTTGCCTGTATTTTAAATCCCTGTTCAATGCACCCTGATAGAACTGCTGGATTTCGGTGGACAACTCCCCTACTGATTGTTCCAGATTACCTTTAGAACTATCTGCAATTGTATTTTCACTACTATCGCCTTTCACAAATTTATACTGGGTATCATCCTTATTCGTAAACAATTCACCCAGCTTTTTAAAGAAGGATTTTTTCTTTTTTACTGCTTTTAAGGTATCTGTCTGTTCTATAAAATACTTTTTTAAAATAGTGGTATTGAATTTTTCTACATTAATCGGTTTATTATAAATATTAAATACACTTATATCTGTTACTTTCTGAGCAACGGAATCTTCTACAAAACTAAGCTGGGCTATAGTGGAAGAAAGCTTCATCTTTTCATCCAGAGATCTGAGGATTTCATTTACACGGGTACTGTCTTTCGAGTTACGGATGGTTTCCAGTGCCCTTACAGTGGTATCTATATGCCTGATGAACTGGTATTTGTAAGCAGAATCTCCGCTGCTGAGGTATAACCTGTATTTATTTTCGGCCAGTAATAATTGTTCGTTGGTATGATGTAAAACATCAATAGTAGTATTGGATGTAGTTAAAGTATCGATGGATTGTTGCAGGGAAACCAAATTACGGGAATTCACTACATTCAGTAAGAGAATAGAAATAATGACCAGGAGGCAAATGCCTATCAGCAGGAAATTAGAACCAGAAAGCCTTAATTTTTTTAAAATTGCCATTGCATACTTTTAGTATTTAATGAAATACTTATTCAATGTAGGGGGTAATTGGATAAATAAACAATTGAAATATCGGC
>Ga0364860_10728_pt1 | contig 16585 bp, 9 predicted proteins | sample ExccelAu500001D4_FD_206916 | JGI IMG/M metagenome (GOLD analysis project Ga0364860, IMG submission 206916) | Enriched cells from Trout Bog Lake Hypolimnion, Wisconsin, USA - BchlTB.Aug20.5000.01 .D4 | ecosystem: Environmental > Aquatic > Freshwater > Lake > Hypolimnion/Profundal zone | place: USA... | reverse complement strand
CCGCCAAGCACCTTGTGTACAATGCCAAATGGTTTGAGTTTCTGCTGCTGCTCCTCGCGCTCAACTTCATAGGCAGCATCAAAAAGTACAAAATGGTGAGCAAGGAGAAAGCCCCCGCATTGCTCTTTCATTCAGCCTTTGTTGTCATCATCCTGGGTGCCGGCATCACGCGCTACACAGGGTACAACGGCACGATGCACATCCGCAACGGCGAGGCTGCCACCAGCATGTATACCTCCGACCTGTACTTCAGGGTAGCAGCCAGCGATAAAGCCGGCAAGTATACCGCAGATGTGCCGGTGCACCTGAGCCAGGTAGCCAACAGCCCTTTTCACCTGGACGTAGAAACGAAGGAGAACGGAAAGATATCTTTCGACTACAAGGGTGTGATTAAAAACGCAGTCGACTCAATAGAGGAAAATATGCCGGGCGGCAAATCGATGTTGGGTATTGTAGTACCCGGTGCCAACGGCCGGCAAACGGTGTTTGTGGAAGACGGGGAGATAAAAGATGTAGGGCAATTTATGATTGCCTATAACAACAACAGCCGCACCGATGCCATAAAAATAAGCGACAAAGACGGGAAAATGGTGATCAACGCGCCGTTCGACATCAACCGTACTGCCATGCCTTCTATGGCAAAGGACACCCTCCTCCGCGATGTGGACCACGACTTCAGGGAGCGCTGCCTGTATGAGCTGGGCGGACCGGTATTTGTGTTTAAAAAATTGTATGTAAAGGCCACCAAGCGCCTGGTTGCCGGCAAGGGCGAGGGCGGGCCGGATGCGTTGCTGCTCGATGTAACCATGAACGGGAAAAAATATAACGCTCAGGTCCTCGGCGGCTCAGGCTACATATCCAATTTTCAGGATGCGGGCATAGACGGCAAAGACATCCAGCTGGCCTACGGCGAAAAAGAAGTAAATATCCCCTTTGCGCTGCAGCTCGACAAATTTGTGCTGGAGCGGTATCCCGGCTCGAGCAGTCCTTCTTCCTTCCTCAGCGAAGTTACCCTGATAGACAGCGCCAGCAATGTAAAAGAACCCCATAAAATATTTATGAACCACGTGCTGGACTATAAAGGTTACCGCTTCTTCCAGACGTCCTACGACCCCGATGAAATGGGTACCGTACTCTCCGTAAACCACGACCAGAACGGTACCATGGTGACCTACATAGGTTACTTCCTGATGGGGCTGGGTTTCCTCCTCACGCTGCTGAACAGGAATTCGAGATTCTACGTGCTGCGCCGGTCCATCAGGAAGATCAGGCAGGAGCGCAAAACAGGGCTCATCACTTCCCTGGTGCTGTGCCTGCTGGCCTTCAACGGCTTGGCACAGGCTACCGACATAAAACACGTCAGTGTGGCAGAGGCCGATAAGTTCGGCCACCTTGTGGTACAAACCATCAATGGTCGTTTTGAACCGGTGAACACGCTCGCATTCGATGTGCTGCACAAGCTCTCGCGCAAAGATGTTTTTGACATTGATGGCGTGGGCAAAATGGGCGCCGTACAGATTTTCATGGACATGCCGATCAATACAGAATTCTGGAAGACCCAGCGGATCATATATGTACGGGAGAAATCGGTGCAGGATGTACTGGGTATCAACGGTACCTATGCCGCCTTCAATGACTTCTTTGATGAGAAAGGCAACTACAAGCTGGCGCAGATAGCCGAAAATTCTTTCCGGAAAAAAGCTGCCGACCAGAACGCCTTCGACAAGGAGGTCATCAAGGTCGATGAGCGCGCCAATGTCTGCATGATGACGTTCAACGGCAGCATGCTCAAGATGTTCCCTACACAATACGCCAGCAATGGCAGCTGGATAAGCTGGGACGACTCCTTGGCACGCCTGCCCATAACCGGTGGACTGAAAATACTCAATGACGACCTGCAGCTCACCGATTTCAACGTACACAATATTATGGGCATATACCTGCAGGAAGTGTACAAGGCCACGCGCAGCGGCGACTACACCAGGGCCGATAAGATCTGGGAATACATCAACAGCATACAGCGGCAAAGTACCATGGCGAGTGCCATACCATCGCCCGCAATGGTCAATTACGAGATCAGCTACAACAAGTCGAAGATATTTGTAAACCTGCGCGACTGGTACGCAACACTGAGCATGGTGCTGCTGTTGCTGGCCTTTGTCGATATTCTGAGTACCAGGAAGAACAAGGTGATAACCGTGCTGCTCAATATCAGTATTGCCCTGCTGGCCGCGTCCTTCCTCTACCACACCTATGGGCTGATACTGCGCTGGTACCTGACGGGCCACGCGCCCTGGAGCACGGGTTATGAGGCCCTGCTGCTGATAGGCTGGGGCGGACTGCTTGCGGGTTTCTGCTTCATACGCAACTCCAAAATCACCCTCGCGGCAACCACCCTGCTGGCCTTCTTCATACTCATGACCGCAAGCCACAGCGACTACGACCCGCAGCTTACCAACCTCCAGCCTGTACTTAAATCGTACTGGCTCATCATCCATGTCGCCACACTGACGATCAGTTATGGGTTCCTCGGTTTGGGCTTTGTGCTGGGCCTCATCAATATGAGCATATACCTCTTCAAGACGCAGAAAAACTACCGCAGGCTCGACATGATTACCCGGGAGCTGAGCCACATCAACGAAATGAACCTGACCATCGGCCTCTTCATGGCAGCGGTTGGGACATTCCTGGGTGGTATCTGGGCCAACGAGTCGTGGGGCAAGTATTGGGGCTGGGATTCTAAAGAGACCTGGGCGCTGGTTATCGTCATTACATACACCATCGTGTTGCACCTGCGGTTTGCCTCATCACTGTTGCGTGAGTTTATATTCAACTGTGCCGCGGTATTAGCTTACTCAAGCGTGCTGATGACCTTCTTCGGGGTCAATTACTATCTCTCCAAAGGACTTCACAGCTATGCCTCCGGCGACACACCGGTTTTCCCTGTATGGGCATGGATAGCTATTTGCTCAGTGCTCGCATTGCTCACAGCCGCATGGTTCAGGCAGAAAGCGCTGAAAAGAGAGAAGTTTTAGTTCTAAGATTGAAGGCGCGCCTGCTTTGTTGCGCCTGCCGCCGGGCAGGCAGGAAATTTCAGGGTCGTTCACGAGGCAGGCGCGGCTTCATTTTAAATTTGGCAAACAACTATGATGAAACAATACATGGTATGCATTTTCTTGTTGCTGCTTGCAATACCTGTTTTGGCAAAGGATGATAAGAGCGACCGGAAGAATACCAAAGCCGTAGAAAAAGAAGAGAGTTCGTTTGAGAAAAACCTGCGGAAGAACCCCGGGAGCGCAGCGCCCTACCTGGAGCACGCCAACAACCTCGCAGCTATCAATTCAGAGTGTGCGCGGGCCGGCGGGTTTTACCAGTTGGCGTTGAAGTATGATTCAGCCAATGCAGCTATCTACAAAGACTACGGAATCTACCTCGCAGACCGCATGCGCGCTTATGCCACGGCTAAAACACTGCTGCTCAAAGCAACCGCCCTGGCCCCCGGCGATGCGGAAACGAAGCAGCGCCTGGAGACGGTCAATACGCTCCTGGCTGCCCAGGAAGCGGAGAACAAACTGAGGGATTTTGGCCATACCGCCACGCGTGAAAAAAATCCGGGTGGCAGCATGGCAGCGCTCACAAAATTTGACTCGCTGAAGGGGCTGGCCCTGACCGCGGGCAACAGGTTTTTTTACCCGGACCAGGTAGCGAGGTTCCTCGCCGGCGACAAGAGCCTGACGCCGGAGGAGATGTATATGCTCATCATCGGCTTCTCTGCCCGGCAGTCATACAATGCATTCAGCTACAACGATATCAACGAAATGAAAATGAAGGCGGGCAATAGTATCGATGAGGCCATCCGGTTCGGGCTCGACCTCGTGAAGACCAACCCGCTCAACCCCACGCTGAACCGGGAAATGATGTACTACTACCGCAAAAAAAATCAGCCGGAAGAGGCAGAGAAATACCTCGCCAGGGTCCAGCAGTTTTTCAACGGAGTATTGTGGTCGGGAAATGGAAGCTGCGACAGGCCCTACATCGCGTTATGGTCAAAAGAAGAGTATAATTTTCTTACCTATATAGGCTATAAAGCTACAGAAACCCACTACATGGGCCAGTGTGCAGGGCATATGGCCGAGATCATAGAGGCCACAGACAATGCTAGCGGGAAAACAGACCCGGTGCACTTCAACGTTGGGCTCATCTACATGCAGACGGTCGGGAAGTAAGAAAGGGCGCCGCTGGCAATGCATTTATTTGCTGGTTGGCGCCTGTGCAACTGAGCCATTAAATCCATACCTTTGCCAGTCCGCATGGAACAATCGTTCTGGCGGAGACATGCCCCGATAACATATGCAAAACATTCGCAATTTCTGTATTATTGCTCATATTGACCACGGTAAAAGCACCCTGGCTGACCGGCTGCTGGAGTATACCAAAACCATCTCATCGCGCGATATGCAGGCGCAGGTGCTCGATGATATGGATCTCGAACGTGAAAAAGGTATCACCATCAAGAGCCATGCCATACAGATGGATTATGAGCTCAATGGCCAGAAATATGTCCTGAACCTGATCGATACGCCCGGTCATGTCGATTTCTCATACGAGGTAAGCCGCGCGCTCGCTGCCTGCGAAGGGGCCCTCTTGCTGGTCGATGCGTCGCAGGGAATACAGGCCCAGACCATCAGCAACCTGTACCTGGCACTCGACAACGACCTGGAGATCATACCGATCATCAATAAGATAGATATGGACGGCGCCATGATACCCGAGGTGACCGATCAGATCGTAGACCTGATAGGCTGCGACCCGGAAGACATCATACTGGCTAGCGGCAAGACGGGCATAGGCATCGAGGCCATACTGGAAGCAGTAGTGGCGCGCATACCTGCGCCCACGGGCGATCCCAATGCCCCGCTGCAGGCTGTTATCTTCGATAGTGTATTCAATTCCTTCCGCGGAATTATCGCCTATTTCCGGGTTTTCAACGGAACTATCAGGAAAAATGACAAAATCAGGTTTATCCATACCGATGCTGAGTACACGGCCGACGAAGTGGGCATTATGAAGCTGACACTCACGCCGAAACAGGAAGTCAGCGTAGGCAATGTAGGTTATATCATCACGGGCATAAAAACGGCCAGGGATGTAAAGGTGGGCGACACGATTACAACAATTGCCAATCCTACAACAGATGCTGTAAGAGGTTTCCAGGAAGTGAAGCCGATGGTATTTGCGGGGATTTTTCCGGTAGATACCGACGACTTTGAAGACCTCCGCGACTGTATGGAGAAGCTGCAGCTCAACGACGCATCCCTTACATTTGAGCCGGAGACATCCCAGGCGCTGGGGTTTGGTTTCCGTTGCGGTTTCCTGGGCATGCTGCACATGGAGATCATACAGGAAAGGCTGGAACGCGAGTTTAACCAGACCGTCATCACCACCGTGCCCAACGTGAGCTTCCGGGCCTACAAGACCAGGGACAAGCAAAAGATGATAACGGTAAACAACCCGAGCGAAATGCCCGAGCCAAGCAGTCTGGATCGCATCGAGGAGCCATTTATCCGCGCGCAGATCATTACATTACCCGACTATATAGGCAATATCATGAGCCTCTGCCTCGGCAAGCGTGGCATACTCGTCAACCAGCACTACCTCACACCAACGCGTGTGGAGCTGATATTCGAACTGCCGCTTACCGAAATCGTGTTTGACTTTTACGACAAACTGAAGTCCTGTACGCGCGGGTACGCATCATTTGATTATAATCCGCTCGACTACCGCGAAAGCGATATTGCCAAAATGGATATTCTGCTCAACGGCGATAATGTCGATGCCCTGAGCGCGCTGATACACAGGAGCCGCGCCACCGACTTTGGCCGGAAACTCTGCTCCAAACTCAAAGACCTGCTGCCCAAGCAGCAGTTTGTGATAGCCATACAGGCCGCCATAGGCGCCAAAATAGTCGCCCGCGAAACCATTTCTGCTATGCGGAAAGATGTGACAGCCAAGTGTTATGGAGGCGACATCAGCCGTAAGCGCAAGCTGCTGGAAAAACAGAAGGAAGGTAAGAAACGCATGCGCCAGATAGGCAGCGTGGATGTGCCCCAGGAGGCTTTCCTGGCGGTACTCAAGCTGGAATAGCGATAGGAATAATGAATCGACGTTTAGCAATGTAATATGTAAAACGGGTTATGCGCATCAATAATCTACAGCTTAAGAATTTTAAGCGATTTACTGACCTGACCATTGCCAACATACCTGGTACCGCCAAACTTGTCCTGTTGATTGGGGCAAATGGTTCAGGTAAATCTTCGGTGTTTGATGCGTTCCATAACGTTAGAAAAATAAAGGCAGGTTCCGATTATTTTCAAAAATCAAAAGAAGACGGATTTGTTCATATAGCTCTTGAGGATGGGAGAGTCATACACCAGGTTTACGATACTTTCGGATCTATTTTTTCGGCCTATGATCCCGCAGATTTTAACTTTATTGGTCGTAGCAGCAACAGAATATTGGCACGCATATCACAAAGCGCCAATACAGATCAGATAGAAAATGATGAGGACCGCCCGGATACATTTATTGATAACGACAACCGCTTTGACAACGATGCGTTCGGCTACATGCAGATCATCGACAATGCTTTAAGGGCGCCTCTTTTTCAGGGTGGGCATGCCGATAATAACGAACGGATTTTTCTTGATTTTATCAAGCCTTTCAACGATTCGCTATCAAGTGTCTTCGGAGAAGACCCCGAAACAACAATCAGGATAGTCAACTACCAGAACGCAACACCATTCTCGAGGCCACAGTTGATTTTCAGGAAAGGAGAAGCTCAGATTAGCTATGATTTGCTGAGTCATGGAGAGAAGCAGGTTGTAGTCCTTTTGCTGAATTTCATTGTAAGACGGGAGCAGTACAAAGATGCGATCATATATATTGATGAGATGGATTGCCATCTGAATACCTTGCTGCAAGCGCGCCTGCTGGAAGAAATAGTCTCGAAATGGATACCCGACACAAGCCAGTTATGGACAGCATCGCATTCATTGGGATTTATCGACTATGCCCGCAAGACCGAAATAGCGGCAATAATCGATCTCGACAATCTCGATTTCGACAGCCCGCAGCTAATCGCCCCTGAGCCCAAAGAAAACCTCGACGTATATGAAATTGCGATCCCCAAAGACATCATATCAAGCATTCTTGCGGACAAAAAGCTGGTAGTTGCCGAAAATAAAAACAGCGCATTATACAATCTTGCCTTAGGCGAGAAAAGCTACTTGTTCCTCCCCGCCAACAACAACAGGGAGGTTTTTCTGATGGTAAAGGACGATAGGTCAAAAACCGGCCTGAGGGACAGGGATTATTTACGGGACGATGAAATCATGGCTATCAAAAAGAAGTTCCCAAACCTGAAAATCCTGGAGTATTATACTTTTGAGAACTATCTGTACCATCCCGAAAATCTGGCCGAAGTCTTGACCAGCCGCTTCGACAAAGCGGGATATATCAAGGACCTGGCCCGGCAGAAGGACCAGCACATGCTGAGTATCATCAGCAAGATAGCCGTCGCCAGGCAAACATACGTGGAATTCAAAGAAGGCATCAATAACGATGGAGCGCTTGACGTCTTTATTGATGCGTTGAAGAGCCCTGATTTCAATTCGTTCTACCCGTACTATAACATGAAAGAGTTTTTCGACAAGTCCAATCTTGCCAGATACAACCTTCACTCCAGGGCCCTGGTAACCACGCATTGGTTCAGGCAGCAATTGGAAGAAATTTTAAAGAAGTAGATCTGCATCCCTGCACTTGCTGATCTATCCTCCAGTTCCCTACCACACTGTGACGCTACATTTTTCGCATGTCATACCCATTATCTCAGCCTGGGAAAACCACGTGTATGTAGTCCTCCTGCCAGCTACCAGGCTGCAAGACCATCTTCGCCGCCCGGTCACATCCAGTCGCGGCAAGGTCGTGCGGATTGTGGTGTTCAGTCCGCCCATCTCCGGCATCCAGGCGGTAAATGGCGCTCGCCGGCTTCAATCCCGCCATACAGGCAACGCACGGCTTATTTTTATAAAAAGTCGTTTCAAACGTTGAGTTTTGGATTATGGCGACGTTCTCTTACTCCAGCTGGCACCGGGAATCACCCTGCCTCACGCGATCTGAGAAAGCACTTACCTGAGCGTTCCGCTATACTGTCCCTTGCTCTCGCCCCCGTCGCATACGCCCGGTACCGGGAAGTAAGTATCATCCCAGGTCACCGAAAGATTTCTGCCGTTATTGAGCAGCACATAGGTGGCTTGCAGCACCTGGTTGCCATTGTCCGATACAGGAAAGTTGTTGTATACCAGCAGGGTGCCATTAAAGGTATTGTTGCTGTTAAGCGAGCCCGTATCCGGCTGGTTGGTCAGGTCATACAGGGTCGACTGCATGATGGGTACCGGAACGGAAGCGTTGAACACGAGCAGGTTCTGCGCCAGGTGGGTAACATAAAAGCGGTATGCCGCGTAATTCGTATCCAGGTTATTAAACTGATAACTGAACGATACCGATAAGGTGCCGGTGAATGTATCGGTATACGGGTATTGGGCTACAGTACCCGTTCCGATTGCATGGGACGTTCGCACAGAATCCAGGTTGGCAGGTTGGGTTACTGGCAACGCAGGCTGTTTCTTGCTGCAGCCGCAAAACGCAATGGCCAGCAACAAAGTCGCAGAAATCATAACACGGTTCATAAGTGGTTGGTTTCATAGATAACGCATATCATTGAATATTAGTATCTAACCAGCCAATTACCAGGATGCCTGGCGGCCGAAACGCTGTGTAATCCAGAAAACCAGCGACAGCAGCAGGCTTGCCAGCAGCATGGTAGTGAGGGGTATAAACACCTTGGTATGACCGCTTTCCCACCTTATATCGCCTGGCAGGCGGCCCGGAAACCTTAGCTTATCGCCCAGCAGCCGCACCACCAGTCCGGCCACAAACAACAGCGCACCAACCACCATGATAAATTTGCCCTGTCTTTCCTTACTAGTCTATGCCTGGTTTTTAATGGCAACGATGCAGGCTGCCGCATCAAGCAGCAGCTGCTCCCCCGTGGTGAAATTCTTCAGGCTTACCCGGTTAGCCACACGCTCGGTATCGCCTGCAATCAGCACAAAGGGGATGCCGCGTTTGTTGGCATATTTCATCTGCTTGTCTAGCTTCGCCGCATCGGGATAAATCTCCGCAGCAATACCCGATGCCCGAAGCTGCTGCAATAACTGCAATGCATAAGCTTCGTTTTCGCCGCCGGTATTCACGAGCAGGGCGCGCGTGCCCTGTGCCAGTTGTTCGGGAAACAGTTTCAGCTCGTCCATCACATCATAGATCCGGTCGATGCCGAATGAAACGCCTACCCCCGACAGCCCCTTTAATCCAAACAATCCCGTCAGGTCATCATACCTGCCGCCGCCGCCCAGGCTGCCCATCTTCACATCCGGGTGGCTGCATACTACTTCTACGATCACACCGGTGTAATAGTTGAGGCCACGTGCCAGGCTGATGTCTACCTCGATCTCCGATCCTTCCCTTCCCGGTTCCTGGCCCGATGCTTTGTAGTAAGCCAGTGTCTTGCTCAGTTCGTTGATGCCCTCCATCCCTGCAGCGCTGTGCTGCATGATGTCGGCGAAGGCCACCATTTTTTCCTCATTGGTTCCGCTCACATTGATCACCTTTTCTATCTGCCAGATACCATCGTCGCCTATACCGCGCTCCTGCAGTTCTTTGGCCACGCCCACCCAGCCTATCTTGTCGAGCTTGTCGAGCGCAATGGTAATGTCCATCATTTTTTCGGGTAGTCCGCACAGTTCAGCCAGGGCTGCCAGCAGTTTCCGACTGTTTATCTTCACCGTAACCGGCAGTCCGAACGATCGGAAGGCCGAGGTATAGATCGCCAGCAATTCGGCCTCGTTGATCAGCGAGGGGCTGCCTACCACATCGGCATCACACTGCCAGAATTCGCGGTAGCGGCCCTTTTGGGGCCGGTCAGCGCGCCATACCGGCTGCATCTGGTAGCGCCTGAAGGGAAACGCCAGTTCATTCTGGTGCATGACCACGTACCGTGCAAACGGGATGGTAAGGTCGTAGCGCAGTGCGCGTTCGGTTATCAGCGTTGACGTATAGGGCTTGCCCAGCATTTTCTCCCATTCCACATTCATTTTGCCCTTATACTCATCGGTCTGTGCATTCAGCCCGTTGTTGAGAATCTTGAATATCAGGCGGTCGCCTTCCTCCCCGTATTTCCCGGTCAGCGTCACCAGGTTTTCCATAGAGGGAGTTTCCAGCGGCTGGAAGCCATACAGCTCAAAAATAGTCTGCAGGGTCTTAAAGATATACTGCCGTTTGCGTACTTCGGCCGGCGAAAAATCCCTGGTTCCCTGGGGTATGGATGGTTTAGACATAAAGTTTGTTCTTATAGTTTTCTATAATTTGATCGCAGGTGCGGTCAATGAGTTCATACACAATACGGTACCCGTCTTCATTGCCGAAATACGGATCAGGCACAGATTCATTGCATCCGGGGTTTAGCTCATTGAGAAAATAATCGAGCTTGCTGCGATCTGAGCTCTTTCCGCCTATTCTTAGAATGTCCCGGTATACATCATCGGCAAATGCATATATACGGTCGTATTGGCTGAAATCCCCGGGAGTAAACCGCGTTGCCCGCAGGTCGGAAATATCAATACCATGTACAGCACAGATCTTCTGGGAATATCGGTGCGGGGCCTCGCCGGTATGATACGAATTTGTGCCCGCAGAAGCCACTGTCCAGTCCAGCCCGTGCACGGCTGCTTTATGGCGCATAACGCCCTCGGCTATAGGTGAGCGGCAAATATTTCCCAGGCAGACCATGAGGATACGCATAGGGCACAAAACTAGCAAAAAAGGCGGGCCTTCGCCGTGTGGCAACCAACAGTATTTCAAAAGAGTATTCCCTGTTTAACACAGGTTTCTTATTTTAACGTTTTTATTTATCCCGGCAAATTAAATTGCCGGCCACAAAACAAAGTTATGTCTCAACTGAAAGAACAATTATACATACAATGCATTGAATACCTGAGGAGAATGGAAGCTGATATCCGCCTGGCTATTTCTGAGGCGCAGGAGGCCGCCAACAGCGATACAAAAAGCAGTGCCGGCGATAAATTTGAAACCGGCCGCGAATCGATGCAGCAGGAGATAGACCTCAACCTCACCCGGCTCCATGAGCTGAACAAACAAAAAATTGCGCTCGAAAATATTATCCCCGCACAAAAGGGACCCGTTATCATGCCGGGCTCACTGGTTCGTACCAATAATGGCAATTATTATATCGCCATCAGCGCCCGGCAGCTCAAGGCCGATGGTGTGACCTACTTTGCTATCTCGCTCTCATCGCCGATCGGCGAAAAAATGGCCGGCAGGAAAGCCGGTGATTCCTTTGAGATGAACGGGAAAAAATACATTATCGAGAGTGTAGCCTGAGCGCCGCCAAGACTTAAAATAATGTCAAATTTGCCGCGCATACAGGCTTCGGTCAGCCACATCCACTAGCTTTACCCGATATCGGCAGCCTTTGAAGTATTTTTTATTCCTGGTTATATGGGTTCCTTTTTCCGGCAGGTCTCAAACCCTGCAGGGGACCGTAACCGATTTTCATACCGGCAAGGGCCTCTTTCCGGTCACCGTCGTCAACACGCGCACGCAGGAAGCGGTGCTCACCGATATACATGGTTTTTACGTGGTGCCGGCCCGGCAGGGCGACCTCGTAGCGTTCTCCTACGTAGGCTATAAAACCGTAAAAAGGATAAAACCTGTATCCGTGATCATCGCTACCCTGAACGTCTCCCTCGAACAAACCGATTTGCAACTCGACGAGGTCAGGGTATTGCCCGGCCTCAGCAAGTACCAGCGTGATTCGGCCGAAAATGTGGCGATTTACAAGATCACCCTGCAGCGCACACCTCCCAATCCTTTTTCGAGCCCAATAGGTGCGCTGGCTGAGAAGTTTTCCAAAACCGCCAAACGGGCTTATGCTTTTCAGAAAAACTTCTATGCAGGCGAAACCGAGAAGTTTATCGATACCCGCTACAAGCCCGAACTGGTCACCCAGCTTACCGGCCTCACCGGCGACAGCATAGGCCACTTTATGTATGCGTATCCTATGCCCTACGACTATGCCCGGAGCGCCACAGACCTCGAAATAAAGATGTGGATAAGAAGCAACTTCAGGGAGTGGATCAAAAACCAGCCGGCCGACACAACTGCAGCCCTCCCTATCCCCGCCTCCGGGGCTAAATAAAAAAAGGGGAACGACCCGCAGGCCGCTCCCCCCCTTGCACTGAAATGCTGGCTAGTTGATTTTGGCAAACTTCGCCGTCTTTAACAACAGGTTATGTTCATCATAGATCATCACGAGATACATAGCGTCCCCGAGTTTGCTTATGTCCATGCTATGCGCATCTTGTGCCTCCAGTACCACCTGGCCGCTGACAGACAGGATACGGACGTTCACCCTGAACTGCGACTCAATCATCAGCACATCGGTAGCCGGATTCGGGTAAATATTGATTTCGTTGCTGTTGGGCGATCCAGCAGGGTTCACCTGGGTATTGCACTGGTCGGCTGGTACCACAGTCACATCGTGCGTCGCCGAGCGCATTCCGCAACTGTTCGTGACCGTGTAACTGATGGTAGCCGTGCCCGGTGCAACACCGGTTACACTTCCGCCGCTTACTGTCGCCACAGGGGTGTTGTTGCTGCCCCAGGCGCCGCCGGCTACAGTCTCCGTGAGTGCAATGGTAAGGCCCGCACACACACTGGTATAGCCCGATATGCTGCCGGCATAGGGTAGGCCCGCCACCGATATGGCTTTGGTGGCTACCACACTGCTGCAGGCATTGGTTACGGTATACCTGATGGTATCCATACCGGCCGAAGCGCCCGTTACCACGCCGCCGCTCACAGTTGCATGGCTGTTAGCGCTGCTCCAGGTACCGCCCGGGGCCGGATCGGTGAGCGTGGCTGTGGCGCCCTGGCATACGGAAGAAGGTCCGGTAATAGTACCCGCCACAGGGGCCAGCTGAACGGTTACGGAAACAGAATCGGTCATACTGCCGCAGCTGTTCGCTATCGCATAATAAATCTCGGCGGAGCCCGCAGCGATTCCCGAAACGACTCCGGATGTACTGATGGTTGCCACCGACGTATTCCCACTGCTCCATACCCCTCCAAACCCAGCGTCGGCAAGAGTGGTGGTGCCTCCGGCACACACATTGGTGGTGCCCGTTATGGGCGTAGGTACGGGTATGGTATTGACGGTATCCCGGGCTGTGGCAATTCCGGCACAGCCGGTCCCTGCAACGCTGTACGTAATCGTTACAACACCGGCTCCCATACCGGTAACGACACCGCTACCCGCCACCGATGCAACTGCAGGGTTGCTGCTGGACCACGTACCTCCTGGTGTGGCATCAGCCAGCACAGTGGTGGCGCCAAGGCACTCATTCGTAGTGCCGGTGATGGCCGCCACTGTCGGGGCCGTGTTGACGGTATTCGCTGCTGTGACCGTTGTCATACACCCAAACGTATTCGTTACCGTATACATCATGGTGGTAGTTCCGGGTGCAACACCGGTTACGATACCGGTACTGCTGCCCACAGTCGCTACAGCAGTACTCCCGCTTGTCCAGGTTCCGCCTGCAGTCGCATCAGTTAGCGTAATCGACGAACCGGGACACTCACTGGATGCTCCGGCGATAGCGGCCACAACCGGCAACGGATTCACGGTAATCCCGTGGGTCACGTACGATGTACCGCACGTGCCGGTAACCATATAGCTGATGGTTGCCATGCCCGCCGTAGCGCCCGTCACCACCCCTGTTCCTGAAATCACAGTAGCCACCGCCGGTGCACTGCTGCTCCAGCTGCCGCCGGAGAGCGCATCACTGAGCGTGATCGAAGCACCCGGGCAAACGGCTGAAGGCCCTGTTATGCCCGGCGTAGTCGTGATCAGGCTTACTGTGTCCATAGCCGTCACGCTCGTCGGACAACCAAAAATATTGGTCACCGTGTATGTAATGGTGGTTGTACCTATGGCTATACCCGACGCTACCCCCGACGAAGAGCCGATAGTAGCTACAGCCGGAGTACTGCTGCTCCAGATCCCGCCCGATGTAGCATCCGACAGCGTAATGACCGTTCCGGTGCACTGCCGGGTTGGGCCCGTTACCGGCGCCACTACCGGTACAGGATTGATAGTGATGATCTTGCTCGAAGTACCTGTGCCGCAAATACCGGTAACTGTGTAGAATACGGTATCCACACCCACGCTGATACCATCTATGATGCCCGGGCCGGCCAGCAGCCCGTGGCTGTTGCTGACAGCCCACGTACCACCGGTGTAGGCCGGCGTAAGCGTGATGCCCGAACCTACGCACACCGACGAACCGCCGGAGATAACCCCGCCCGACGCTGCCGGCAGCACCGCAACCAGGTAAACTGCCGAGGCGGCGCCGCAACCATTGGTCAGCGAATAAGAGATTGGATCAGTGCCACCCGATACACCGGTCACCAAACCGGCTCCCGACACCGTGGCATTGCCATTTCCCGCACTCCACGAGCCGCCGGGTACTGCATCGGTCAGCGATATATTCGTACCCGCACATACACTGTCCGGACCCGACACGGTGCCGGGATCGGGTAGGGTATTGATCACTTCCGTCTGGGTCGCTGATATAGATCCGCAGGCATTGGTAACGGTATAGCTGATCACATCCGTACCACCGGCTACGCCGGTTACAACGCCGCTTGCCGATCCCGCAAACGCATCAGAATTAGCAGCACTCCATACGCCGCCTGCTACGGGGTCGGAGAGTGTGACAGAATCGCCCACGCAGACCGACGATGGCCCCGTAATGCTGCCTGCTACCGGCAGGGAATTGATGCTGATGGCATACGTGGCCGAACCAACACCGCACGGGCCGGTCACGGTATAATTGATGGTATCAGTTCCGGCAAAAATACCGGTCACCACGCCGCCGGGCGCAACCGTCGCATTGGCATTGCTGCTGCTCCACGAACCACCCGGCACAGCATCAGCCAGTGTGATCAGCGAACTGACGCATACCGCCGACGGCCCGGTTATGGTACCGGCGGTAGCCGAGGCGCCAATGCCTACTATATAGGTTGCAACAGCTGTACCGCAACTGCCCGTTACGGTATAGGAAACAGTATCCACCCCTCCTGCCAGTCCGGTCACAACGCCGGTGCTGCCAATGGCCGCTGTGCCGTTGCTGGTGCTCCATACACCCCCGGGGGCGCCATCTGTAAGAGTTATATTGCCGCCTACGCATACAGCTGTTGGGCCCGCGATGGCTCCCGCAGTGAGGAAGGCTCCAATGGTAATAACCTTGGTCGTCGCCGCTGTGCCGCAGCTGTTGGAAACTGTGTAGGATATAGTATCGGTCCCGGGGCTCACGGGTGAAACGAGGCCGGTACCTGAAATGGTTGCGGCGCCGTTGCTCACGCTCCACGTGCCGCCCGGCGAGGCATCTGAATAAGGATAGGTCGACCCCATGCATACTGCACCGGGGCCCGTAATAATGGCCGCAGATGGGGTGACAGTAACGGTGACGGCCATGGTGGCCACAGCCAGTCCGCAACTACCCGGCACACTGTAGGATATCGTATCCACCCCCGCCGAAACACCACTGACCAGCCCGGCGCCACTCACGGTCGCAATTCCGTTGCTGGCACTCCACGTGCCTCCGGGAGCAGCATCTGTCAGTGTTACCGGCGTGCCGGTGCAGATGGCGCCCGGGCCGCTAATGATACCCGCGCTGGTGCTCGCGCCAATGGTCACGGTCGCCGTAGTGCTGGCCGTACCGCAGCTGTTGGTCACTGTATAGGTAATCGTATCAATGCCTGCGCTCAGTGGTGTTACAACGCCCGTGCCCAGGATCGACGCATGCGCATTGCTGATGCTCCAGGATCCGCCCGGTGAGGCATCGGTATAGGTAGCGGGTGTTCCGATACATAACGACGAAGGACCTGCAATGCTGCCGCCAGATGGCAACGGATTGACGGTAACTGTGTGGGTAGCTATTGCCGAACCACAGCTGCTGGTCACCGTATACGAGATCGTATCAACACCACCCGACAATCCGGTAACCGTGCCGCCCGCAACCGATGCGCTGGCATTGCTGCTGCTCCATACGCCTCCCGGCGCAGGGTCCGTAAGGGTCAGATGCGCACCCGCACAAAGGCTGTTGCCGCCCGAAATGGAGCCCGCAGTAAGGAAGGCGCCCACGTTAATGAGTTTGGTAGTCGACGACGTGCCACAGGCATTCGTCACCGTATAAGCTATGGTATCGGCTCCCGTGCTGATACCGGTTACCAGGCCTGTGGTGGCTAGCACCGTGGCATGCGCGTTGCTCGCGCTCCAGGTGCCGCCGGTTGTGGCATCCGTGAGCGTCGCAAAGGTGCCCGCACATACTGTACCGGGCCCGCCAATAGCCGCCACACCGGCCGCCTCCACGTTCACGGTGGTCGT
>Ga0364860_10624_pt2 | contig 16639 bp, 11 predicted proteins | sample ExccelAu500001D4_FD_206916 | JGI IMG/M metagenome (GOLD analysis project Ga0364860, IMG submission 206916) | Enriched cells from Trout Bog Lake Hypolimnion, Wisconsin, USA - BchlTB.Aug20.5000.01 .D4 | ecosystem: Environmental > Aquatic > Freshwater > Lake > Hypolimnion/Profundal zone | place: USA... | reverse complement strand
GAAGACCCTGCATCTTATCTTAAAGAATTAAAAGATAATAAAGCAGAACAGGATATTTTATACCAGGACCTGCTGATTCCGGTCACTTCTTTTTTCAGAGACCCTAAAACCTTTTATAATTTATGCGAAACTGTTTTCCCGCTGCTGTTAAAAAATAAAATAGCCGGAGAACCTATACGCATTTGGGTGGCGGGATGCAGTACAGGTGAGGAAGCTTATTCCATTGCTATTTGTTTTAAAGAGTTTTTATCCGATAATCAAAGAGTACAGATTTTTGCTACTGATTTAAGTGAACCTGCAATCACTAAAGCAAGAAGTGGCATTTATACAAAAAACGAATTGGAGGCAGTATCAGCAAACAGGTTACATGCGTTTTTTACAAAGACAAATGGTACTTACCAGGTTAATAAACAGATCCGGGATATGTGTGTATTTGCTGTCCATAATTTTTTAAAAGACCCCCCTTTTGGCAAAATGGATTTTATCAGTTGCCGCAATGTGCTTATCTATATGGAACCTTACCTGCAAAAAAAAGTGCTTACCACTTTTCATTACTCTTTAAACCCAAAAGGAATTTTACTGCTTGGTAAAACAGAAACCATTAGTGGGGTGCCCGACCTTTTTGCGGCAGCTGCAAAAAATGATAAATTATTTTCCAGGAAAGATGTGCCTGGCAGGTTTATGCATGTTGCCAGCGAAAAAAGCGAACAATTTATCAGCAATACCGATACCAATCTCAACAATGAAATTCTCCGAACAGATTTTCAAAAAACAGCTGATGATATTATACTCCGCAAATACACGCCTGCAGGAGTGATCGTAAATGAAGCAATGGACATTCTGCATTTTCGTGGTAATACCAGCAGTTTTTTAGAACAATCACCCGGCAAACCCAGTCATAATTTATTACAAATGGCTAAAAATGGTTTGTCATTTGAATTGCGCAATATCTTGCACAAAGCAAAAAAACAGCATACTACCGTAATTAAAGAAAATATTCCATTACAGATTAATGGCAGCTTACACAATATTTCACTCGAAGCTTTGCCACTTCCCAATACCATTGAGCCCTATTATTTAATTCTCTTTCACGATAATAATATTATTGGTAAAAAGGAACAGACCAGTAACAGTAAACAATCCACAAAAAAAGATGATAAAGACATACGTATACAGCAATTAGAACTGGAGCTGGAGCAGGTACGTGAAGACATGCGCAGTATTTCTGAAGACCAGGAATCATCTAATGAAGAACTGCAAAGTGCGAATGAAGAACTCCTGAGTGGCAGTGAGGAATTGCAGAGTTTAAATGAAGAATTGGAAACCGGCAAAGAAGAACTGCAAAGTACCAATGAAGAACTTACAGTTGTAAACCAGGAAATGATCAGTTTGAATGAACAGGTAATGGCTGAAAGGGATTATTCTGAAGCGATTGTATCCAATATTCGTGAACCATTGCTGGTATTGGATAAAAACCTGCGGATAAAAACAGCTAATAATGCTTTTTATAAAACTTTTCTGGTAAATGAGCTGGAAACAGAAGGGGTTCTGATTTATGATATTGGCAGTAAACAATGGAATATTCCGGCTTTGAGAACACTGCTTGAAAAAATACTACCTGAAAAAGCTGTCTTTAATGATTTTGAAGTAACGCATACTTTTTCAAATATTGGCGAACGGGTAATGTTGCTGAATGCAAGGGAAGTAATTAATAAAAATAGTTTAGAAAAATTAATCCTGCTCTCTATTGAAGATATTACAGAAATAAAGAAAGCCGAAAATATTTTACGGCATAATGAAGAACAATTCAGACAGATGTTAGAACTGATGCCTCAAAAAGTATGGACAGCCGATGCCCATGGGAAGATTAATTATTATAACCAAAAAATGCTGGACTATACCGGATTTACTTTTGATCAATTAAATGATAATGGATGGGAAAAAATTATTTATCCGGATGATTTAGAGAAAACAGAAAAACTATGGCAACAATCCATTGATACCGGTATAGATTATGAGGTGGAAAACAGATTACTCCGTAAAGATGGCAAATATTTATGGCATCTTACCAGGGCAATTGCAGTAAAAGAAAGCGATGGAAAAATAAAAACCTGGATTGGCTCTAATACTGAAATACAGGAACAAAGAGCGCAAAAAGAGGAATTGATAACAGCCAAAAGTAATGCAGAACTAAAAACACAGATAGCCGAAGAAGCAATTAATGCAAAACAGCAGTTTTTGTCCAACATGAGCCATGAAATCCGTACACCAATGAATGCGATTGTAGGGTTTACAAATGTGGTATTAAAGACAAAATTAGATGATACACAAAAAGAATATATCAATGCCATTAAAGTTTCGGGAGATGCACTGATCATTTTAATAAATGATATATTAGATTTAGCTAAAGTAAATGCAGGGAAAATGAGCTTTGAGCAATTGCCCTTTAATTTATCAGATACAGTTTCTGTTATACTTCAGTTGTTTGAATCAAAAATTAAGGACAAGCACCTAAAACTAATAAAAATATATGATGACAGTATTCCGATAATTATAAACGGCGATTCAATACGTTTAAGGCAGATCTTATTAAACCTGATGAGCAATGCAGTAAAATTTACCTCAAGCGGAAAAATAACAATGCAAATCAGCCTGCTGAAAGAAGATATAGAAAAAGTAACTATCCAATTTAAGATTACAGATACTGGTATTGGAATTCCTGATGACAAGCTGGAATATATTTTTAATAATTTTGAACAGGCACACAGAGATGTCTCCGGATATTATGGTGGCACAGGGTTAGGGCTTGCTATTGCGAAACAATTGGTGGAACTTCAGGGAGGAACCATTACTGTAAACAGTAAAGAAGGGAAAGGATCTGAATTTAGTTTTGTACTCAGTTTTGGTAAAATAAAATTAAAAAAGAAAGCACAAAATAAAAAGGCTAATCCTGATAAAGAGGCTATCCGGATTAAAAATGATACAGCTGTTGAAACAGTTCCTAAAGTAAATGTGCTGGTAGCAGAAGATATGGCACTCAACCGGCTTTTAATAAAAACCATCATACTGGATTTTGGCTTTGCAATAGATATTGCTGAAAATGGAAAAATTGCCATTGAAAAGCTCCAGAAAAATGCGTTTGATATTGTTTTAATGGATTTACAAATGCCTGTAATGAATGGTTTTGAAGCCACTGCATACATTCGTAATGAAATGAAATCTGCTATCCCGATTATTGCACTTACTGCTGATGTAACTACTGTAGATGTGGAGAAATGCAAAGCATTTGGGATGAATGATTATATCTCCAAACCAATTGACGAAAAATTACTATACAATAAAATTTGTACATACCTGAATATACCCTGTATTTAACTTTTCAACCTTATATATAATTCTTCCACCTCTTTTCTTGCCCAGGGTGTTTTTCTGAGAAACTTAAGGCTGGATGGAATGCTGGGATTACTATTGAAGCAATTGATACGGATATGCTGCCCCAGGTCCTCCCATCCGAAATGAGCCACTAATTCTGTGACAATGGCTTCCAGAGTTTTGCCATGTAAAGGATCTTTGGAAATTGGTTGCATCTTCAAAAATAAGCATTGAAATTAAAACAAGCAATTCACATAATCTGGTACAGACGATTCTTCCTTTTATTCTGTCCTTAAACTCTTTACGGGATTGGCAACCGCTGCCCTGATAGCCTGAAAGCTAACGGTTAACAATGCAATTATCAATGCAATAATACCAGCCAGTAAAAATAAAACCCAGCCGGATTGAATATGATAGGCAAAATTTTGTAACCACTTATTCATGGCCCACCATCCAATTGGGGTTGCTATGATAATTGATACAAAGACTAATTGTATAAAACCTTTTGAAATCAGGAATGCTATGCTTTTTACAGTTGCCCCCAATACTTTACGGATACCAATTTCCTTTGTTCTTTGTTCTGCTGCAAATGCCGCCAGGCTAAAAAGCCCTAATGCAGAAATAAACACCGCAATCACAGCAAATACAAGTATTAGTAAGGATGCCTGCTGATCTGATTTATACAATTTATTAAATGTTTCATCCATAAATGAATATTCCAGGGGAGTATCTGGAACATTTTTTTTCCATAATTTAATAATCCCCGCTATTATAGCCGACTGATTGCCTGCACTGGCCCTTACTGCAAAATGGTTTCTCCACCTGGGATCATTAAATATAACCACCGGCCCGATTGTTTCATGCATACTCCCGCAAACAAAATCTTTCACCACTCCAATCACTTTTCCGGTATCTCCCCTGAAAATAAAGGGCATCCCAACTACCGGTGCCTTTAGTTTAAAATTCTGTACAGCAGTTTCATTTAATATAAACCCATGCTTATCTTCCACAAATCCTTCTTTATACCAGCGCCCCTCTTTCATTTTTAATTGCATAGTTTTCTGAAAATCGGCATCGGCATTAAGTTGCAATATGATTGGATTATAAGTGGTATCCCGCCCCTGCCAATCGATACATCCGTTGCACTTACTTCTCATATTAACAATCGGCTGGTTAGATGTAGTGACACTCTCAATATTGCTTTGCGATAACAAATCCTGTTTTAAAGCTGCACTTACACTTTCCATTTTATTACCTATAGAGGAAGGCAATTCAAAGGAAATCAGCTGCGATCTGCTATAACCCGGATCCTTTTTTTGTATAAACTGAAGCTGGCTGTAAATAATTAAAGTTCCGGCAATCAGCATAAACGAAATACAAAATTGAAGCACTACTAACCCTTTTCTGAAAGAACTGTCTTTCATTTTTAAAATAGTAACTCCCCTGAAAACATTCAAAGGTTTAAAAGATGATAATAAAATGGCCGGATAAATGCTGTTTAATAAAAAAGCGGTGAATAAGGTTATCCCCAGTACCAGCCAAAGGCCAATAGAATTAAGTGGCAAAGAAAATTTCTTTTCAGTGATGGCATTAAAAGCAGGCAGACAAAGATGGATCAGCAATAAGGTTAACACCAGTGATATCAGGCTGATCAGTATGGATTCTGCAAAAAACTGAAAGAAAAGATTGATACGGCTGGCACCAACAATCTTTCGGATACTTACTTCTCTAGCCCTTAAACTGGCTTTAGCTGTAGTAAGATTTACATAATTGATACAGGCAACCAGCAATAAAAGAAATGCAAGAAATCCGAAAATATACACTGTATTCAGGTTGCCATGTTTAAATTCAGAATTTTTAATCTCATTTTCAAAATGCATGTCCGGTAATGAGATCAGGCTAACCTGGCTGGAACCATCATCATTCTTTTTATTTTTTTTAATGATATCCGTTAATTTTCGGGCAATGGTAACCGGATTGCCACCAGGTATTGATTTGATAAAAGTAATATAATTGTCATTGCCCCAGTCCTCATCATTTTTCCGAATGTCAGGATTGGCCAATAATGCAGCCATTGGTAAATAAGCATGGAATCGAAAACTGGAATTAACAGGAGGATCAGCAATGACCGCAGTTACCTGATAATTTAAACTATCGATATGAATAGACTGCCCCAAAGCCTTACCATCACCAAAATATTTTTTAGCTTCAGAACTGGTTAAGATAATACTGTAGGGATGCTCATTAAAAGAAACAGCATTCCCCTCCAGAAAATCAAAATGAAAAATGGTAAACCAATCATTGTCTACATAAGCACCATCTTTTTCATAAAAAAGGTTTCCCTTTACATTAAATACCGGCCAGTTATTGGTATACAATCTGGTAACTTTCTCCACTTCTGGCACTCCAGTTTTAATTGCATCTGCAAGAAGTAACGGTGTGGTTTCCCATATCCAGCCTATTTTTGGCAACCTCGTGGTTAACCTGTAAATACGTTCATTATCCGGATGATACTTGTCATAGCTTCTTTCATTCTGCACCCATATTAGAATCAGTACTGCCGCAGCCATACCAGCAGATAAACCGATTATATTGATGATACTTGTGGTTTTATTCTTCCGGATACTTCTCCATGCAATTTTTAAGTATTTATTTACCATGAACTTAAAGGTTAGTTATGTTAATTTTGGCGGGTTACCTGGCATTGTACCAGTCCTGTAAAAACAATGCTTACCAATCATATGCCAAAAATAATTACTACTGATTTTCAACGAATTAGAAGATAAGATTTTAAAATGAGTTCGTTTATGATACACAAGCTGTCCGCTTTTGATACAGTTTGTATCGACCTGAAATAGCAAATTACTCATAAGATTCCCGTGATCTCATAAATAAACAACCCAATATACAGTACACCCATCCCTTTATTAATGCTCCCGGTATTCAATTTAAAATAATCGAGTAAAAATTTACCTGACTTCATATAAAAGATAAAAGCGGCCAGTGCACCTGCTGCATTACATAACAGGAAGCCATAAAAAACAGAATTATCTGAACTGAACAGCATTTTGGAATGGATCAGTAGCCCTGTAACCAGCCAGAAAGGAATCTGTTGCGGATGGAGTATTATACTGATAATACCGCGGTAAATAGTATGCTGATGCGTAGCTTTCCTGTTTTGTTTGTTTTCCAGTAACATCCAGAGCCCCATGCATAAAATAAGTCCGTATGAAACATATTGTATGCAGGTAAATATCCAGTCTTTTGAGGAAAGCGCCCCCAATAACCTGAAGGAAATATACAGATAGAGGCTTTCAAATAAAAGAGCCAGCAACAAAATCAGGAATATGGACCTGTATTTTCGGCAACGATAGAGTTCCACAAACATCAGGTTGATATTTCCGGGAAAGATATACCCGTAGAATCCTATCAATAATCCCAGAAAACTCATAATAATTGCAGGTTTTGTTTGTATATTTTTTCCTCTTTTTTCAAACGGATAAAGGAACGGAAGCACATGAATTCAAATCCCTTTCTTTTATTTTCAATGGCGGCATCAAACATCATTTTATAATGACCGGCCAATACTTTTTGTGCCTCAATAAATGAAAACCCGGGGTGGTAAATATGGGCAGGTTCCGCTCCTGCCCCATTTAATTCCAGAATTGAAATATGGGCATTTTGTTTTAAGTCTTCTATACTCCTGCACCTCAGGTCAAACCTTCCGAAATAAAAACCTTCAATTTTTTTACTGATAGCATCGAAGGTATCTGTAAGTTGCTGATCGATCAGGTAATTACAATTGAGAAAACTGGTGCCGAGTACATGGTTGCCATAAGGGACCAGCAACAGTTCCTTTCCCTCATCCAATACCTGATTTACATTAATATTCAATTCTTTCTTCAATCTTTTGTACTGAAGAAAAGAACGGTCCTGTTTTCTTATTAAAGTATCAATATCAGAAACCCCATCCCCTGTAATACTTAATAATTGTTTATAGGTTACAGAACTGATATGCCCTTTATTACTATTGGGATGGCGGTAATAAAAAATACTGAATTCAAGCGGATAATCTATATAGTCCTGTATCAGGAAACTGATATGGACCGTATTTCTGTAAGCTTCCAGTTCTTCCGGTGTATGAATTTTCTTAACCATCCATCCCCTTTCGCCACGGTCAGGCTTTGCAATCAGGGGATACTGAATAGCTGCTGCTTTCATTTTATCTGCAATGTTACTGACTGTATCATTGGGATCAATTAAAATTGTTGCCGGATAATATTCTTTTGGCATCAACTGAAATATTTTCCATTTACTTTCAAAAAACATCCCTCCGTTTTCGATGGACGGGTTAGAAGCAGAAAAGAAAAAAAAGGATCTGGCTTTGAAGGATAAATAGGCATAATAAAAACTAACCGGAAAATAAACAGCCCACATAGGCCAGTATTCCCAGCTGCCGGTTTTGATAACTATTCTTCTGAAATAATAGACTATATCTTTTAGTGAAATTGTCAAACTAAACATTACAACTGATTTTATTTGAAATAAATTCAATGCTGTTAACAGCCTTTCTCCCATCCGGTAACTCCTGATAATACATTTCAGCTTTATGCTGTTTATCCAGTTCAATAAAGGAATAACTCAGTGTCCTGATTTTATTATTCCGGTTCATTATAAACCCATTATGTAGGTCTGTGTATGAGTTTAAAAAGTCAAATACTGCAGATTGGGATATAGAAGGTTGTCCTTTCAACCAATCTTCAAACTTATGCTGCCGTTTCTTTTTAGCTTCTGTTGTATATAAAGTGGAAGAAGACCAGATAAATGGATTAGCGGTATTTAATTGTATACAATGCTTTTGAAAGCCATCCCAAACCAATTGAAACAGTGCATTTTCAGTCCAGCTAACAATTGTAAAAGGTTCTATATTATCCAAAAGCATATATTCCCAATCAGGCAGCAATGCAGCAGATTGCAATAATTCACGTATGATTAATCCCCTGCTTTTACGGTATTTCAATGCACGCTGGTGATTTTCAAATCCCCCGTTCAGCAAAATCAACACATTACCGATAGTATTAACACCTACCCAGCTGCCACCTGCCTGTGCATCAAGAGGAGCCAGCCAATCTGATTCAGCACCTTTTATAATTTCTGGTAGGAAAGCAAGCGGTCTGTTCGGACTTTCATCTCTTAAGGATGCAAAATAAAGCCTGTTATTAGCCGGTATAAAAAGTACGGTACACATGCGATCAAAAATTATAATTTAAGCAGAACATGCCTGCATTGTTTGCGCTTTAAACTTAATAGTAGAATAAGCCATACCAAAATTATCATCCACCAATTGCAGGTTCATTTCCAGTAATGCAACTTTTATCAAAGCCAGGTGATGAATGGTATGTTCTGTATTATACACAATTTCACGGTAATAGGTTGTGCCTACCGGTAAGGTTGATTCTGCATCAGTAAGTTCTGTTTTCAAAAACATCTTTTTATCCGGTAACTGAAACTGCTGTTCCAGATCCCCTATAGCAGACAATGCTATACAACGGTTATTTTCCAGATTAAAGTCGCGGTACCGGTTAACATAATCCACTTCATTATTATTATATCCTTTGATTACACATTGCAGTAATTCAATAATATGACGGGTATGCCCTCCGATACTGGCATTACCCAGGTGTGCAATTTTTTTAGAATATTGTTCATCTTTCAGAGCGGCAAGCAAGGTTGAAAGTGCCTGCAACTGATGGTTAAGTTGTTCAAAAATCATAGACTAAAAATTTGGGTTATATCAAATAATTAAACATTGCGGGTTACGAACTTTTTATACAATTCAATACCCTGTTGTTTATACAGAAAAGCAATGAGTATACAAAACAACCATACCGTAACTGCCAGGCCAAAAAGTAATCCACCATCCCCCTGGGATACAATCCCCAAAACGGTAAGATGAGAAAGTATTGCCCCTGACATAATTCCAATTCCAAGAAAAGCACCTATAAAGACTGTAGCAGGTATTAATAATAAGATTCCGGTTATTAATTCCAGTATACCGGTTCCGATCCTGCCCCATGGTTCTACCCCCAGTTTACTGAATAATTCAACAGATTCCGGTTGTGCGGTAAACTTAAAATACAGGGTTTGGAATAAAATAAGGGCTGCAATGATCCTTAACAGCCATAAAGCCAGATTTTTAATGTTCATGTGTTTTGTTTTTTGGGATTAATGGTAAATATTTTTCCAGTTTTTATCAGCATTCGCTTTGAGGTTCATTTCATCCTTGTTCCACTTGTTCAGTGTATTGTTCACCCAAGTATGGTAAAACAGGTAGAGTTTTCCATTAGAAATTGTAAATGTCTCCGGATCTACTTCCACTTTTTCGCCGGATGCACCCATAGCATAAGCACACCATCCACCATATTGCGGTTCATATTTTTTAGGTTCTTTCTGGAATATCTCTTTGCTGGAAGCACTGGAAAAATAATAGGTTACCCCTTCATCTGTAAAGGCAAACTGCGGGTTACCTTTGACTGCTTTATGCTGCATAAAATAAGCAACAGGATCATATCCCTGAATGGCCAGTCCTTTTTCAAGATTAAAATGTTTGACTGGCAGGTTATTTTTACCGGATTTGTACCTGATGAGGAGTTGCCTGTTTTTTACAATATCGGCCGTTGTTTTATTATTGCCAGTATTGCAGAATTATTAAGTCTGGTTACCTTACAGGCAATGGCATCCGGAATGCCGGTAATTGCTGCCAATGCAGCTGCATTAACCGAACTGGTGGATGGTAATGGCTATTTATATGAAGTGGGCAATATTCCGGCACTGGTTCAGTCAATTGAAAATAACCTTGTCTGCAATTCCTATAGTTGAAGCCAGTGTTTTCAGCTCTTCAGATTGTGTACCCTTTCCTACAATTATAAAACACAAGTCCATCTTTTCACCTGCCAGTTGTATAGCTGTAAATATTTCTTCAATCCTCTTTTCAGGATCCAGTCTCCCAACATATAACAATGCCGGTTTATCAGGTATTCCATATTTTTTTCTGACAGTTTCCATTTCAATGGAAGGATGGAATCTTTGCAGATCTACCCCGCTGGACAAGGCAATAGTTTTAATATCGGACCGGATATGCGGCCTGATAATATTTACACCGGTTACAGTGGGTGTGGTTACCAGGTCAACCTGGTTAAATACCCTGGAGAATCCTTTCCATAGAAATGCTTCTAATTTTTTCTTCCAGAATTTACCTTTTACAAGAACGGTAATATTTTCCGGCATAAAATGATTGGTGGCTATAATGGGCAGTTTGAATTCCCTGTTCAGTTCTACCACCGCTTTGCTGATCAGAAAATGATCCTGTATGTGAATAATATCTGGTTTAAAGTCATTGATAATTTTCCGGATCCTGCGTTTGATACCCAGTAATACCGGTATCCGGATATTGGTATACAGAAAAACAGGAAATGAGGGCAAACCATGTACCTCCAGATTATCGATAGACCTGATAAATGCAGACCGCGTATTTGAAGGTGCTATCACCTTAATCTGGTGCCCCTTTTCCTGTAACAATGGTCCAACCCTGCATACAAAATAATAAACCCCATTAATATGCGGATAATACGTATCTGAAACAAAAAGAATTTTCATAATTGCCTGCGTTTAGTTTGAATGATATAAAAGAGAATAATGGATAATCCGAATGTGATCATCAATCCCGCAAAAAAATCCAGGTATTGGCTGATCTGGCGATAGGCATCACCGAATAGCAGACCAATACCCAAATAAAAGACGTATTGAATTAAGGAAGTAATCAGGCAGATCCCTATAAACTTCGGGTAAGGTATTTTAACAGCTCCAGCCGCATAAATACCTGCGATTCCAATACCCAAACTTATTTTGGATAAGGAAATGGTTTTGCGGGGATTGGTATCGAAATAGACCTTCACTTGCTGCACTTTTTCAGCATGAAAGCCCATTTTTTTAAGTATTTGTTTAAGAAAAACTGGTAACCCTACCCTGCCAAACAGGTAAACGAAGGAATCTCCTGTAATATCACCTAAAATAATTACGGGGTACACTATCAAAGGGTTTAACAAATGGTTCATACATAAAAATCCTGCGATGACAGCCAGAATTGGCCCTTCCACAATAGCCAGCGGATACAATAATAAATAGCGGTATTCAGATAATAAATAAAGTATATTTTCCAAATGAATTATTTTAATTAAAAATATTAAAATACTTCTCCTAAGTTTCCAACAAAACCACCTGATCCATTTCTTCCTTTTCCAAAGTCAATACAGGCATTGGTATTGGAAAATTTATTGAATTTAATACGCAATCCAACTCCAACACCTGGTGAAATAACTTCGAATCTGTTGCTTATCATTTCTGAAACAGAGCTGGCATTGGCAAAAATTACGCCACCCACCAATCCATTCCGGGAAATTTTAAATCTTAATTCTGCTTCCAGGTCTATAAACTTCTTTCCAATAAACCTGCTTTGTTCATATCCCCGACCTGTATTATTATACATATCTGTTCCCATACCCGGCAAGTCTAAATAAGGCGGGCTCCCCTTTAGGGTTATTACACTATAAAACCATACTGCCAGCAAGGTATTCAGGGGAACTGAAATATATTTTCTAAAGTCCATTATAACAGAACTGTAATTACTATTGGCACCGAGCAATGTACTGTTCTGAATAAACTGAAGGTTTGCATAAAAACTGCCAGGATTAGGATTTATACTATTTTCCCGGTTATCGAATGATACATTTACATTAATACCGGAGGAAGTACTGGTCTCCGTGAAACCATATTTCTGGAAATCAGTTATTCGCCCTGGCGTTAACTGTTCTTCTTTGATATGCCAATGATAATCAAGCTGGTACCCATAGCCAAGGTATATTGAATTGGAAATGCGGCGAATAATCTGCTCATAAAAGCGAACATAATTATAACTGATAATATACTTATCCGCTTCGGTGGTATAAGCACCGATACCAAATGCATCCTGCGGATATTTATAATAGCGCCAATCTCCTATCAGGTTAAATTTATTACCGGGAGTCCAGATAGTTGATTGAACCGGCAACATAAACTGCTGCTTTTCTGTATATTTTATCGCTGCTAATATGGAAGAAACATTGGTTTTCTTTTTATCTGATGTTTTAAATGCCACATTTCCTGCTACACCGGGCGAAAAGCCTGTTGCAATGGTGTATTCAACAATGGGGGCAATGGTAAAATAGACCGGTATATCCCTGTTGACTGCCGTATCCAGTTTTCTGTTTTGATTAATATGGAATAAATGGTTGAAAATATCAATCAGGTCTTTCTGCTGGTTATAATAATGAAATGCAATAGTATTTAAGCTATCATTATTATGACTGTAGGATGGAATAACTGATTGAGCGGATAAACGACAGGAAATACAACATAAAAAGTCTATAACACAGAATATAATCAGATTTGAACCTTTTTTTCTCATAATGATTTATGCAGATCAGATTGTCCAAATTAAAAATTATTCAGTATAATTTTTTTAAGCATTTTATTGATAATGAAAATATAATGTAGCAACTACCGTCCATAAAAAAGAGGCTGTTTCAAATGAAACAGCCTCTTTTTTATAGACCAGTAACCTGATTAACTTTTAATGATGGTAACACTACCAATTTTATGATGATCCTCATCGAGGATAATTACATAATAAGTTCCGTTAGTTAATCCACCAACATACAAAGAAATATTACTCAAGGTACCTGCCGGAGAAGTTGACACCGTTTTTTCTATTACCAGCTTGCCATTAGCATCATGAACTTTAATAATTGCATTATTCTGTCCGGAAATGGATGTAAAACTAATGTTTGTGAAACCGGATGCAGGATTAGGGCTTGCAGCAACCGTATTTTTCAACCCGCTGATCTTTATCAGTTCAGTTACACTGTCTTTACAGGAACCGATTCCTGAAACAACCAGTTTCACTTTATAATCGCCATTGACATAATATACAGTAGGATTACTTAATTCTGAAGTAGTTCCATCTCCCAAATCCCAATTGTAATTCAGGGTACCTTCTGTGATGGTTGAGGTACTCAGGAAAGTAGTACCATTTCCACTGCCGGTATTATAATCAGTTGTAAATGATGCTGAAGGTTCTGAACCTACTGTAATTTGTACTATATATTCAGAGGTACATCCGTTTGCATCTGTTACGGTCATGGTTACATCATGACTGGCTGCTGCATTATACACATGCACCGGATTCTGAAGCACTGAATTATTGCCGTCATTAAAATCCCAGTTATATACCAATGCACTGCCTGCACCGGTTGACTCATCTGTAAATATGAAGTTATTACCGGTAATACATTGAGCAGTATTGTTGACACTGAATTTTGCTGAGAGTGTACAAGCCGGTACAGGTATAATAGCCGCAGTTACCAGGATATTAGCTGAAACACTATTGCTGCCATTTGGATTAGATACTGTATAAATAATGGTAGCATTGCCTGCTGTGATACCGGTAACCACACCTGTATTTGGATCTATTGTTGCTACTGTTGCTGGAGAAGCTGTCCAGGTTCCGCCGGTAACCGCGTCGCTTAAGGTGATGGTTGAACCGGTTGCCACTGTTGAAGGCCCATTGATAGGTCCGGCTACAGGTGGTACCGAACAATCTGTCACTTGTATAGTAGATTGTGCAGTTGCAGTTCCGCATCCGTTATTTACGGTGTAACTGATCATTGCTGTACCTGTTCCAATGGCAGTAACCATTCCGGTTGTACTTACTGCTGCCACCCCGATTGCAGAAGTACCCCATACACCACCTGCTGTATTAGCGGTAAAGAATGCACTGGTATTGCTGCACATATTAGCTGTTCCATTAATCACTGGTGTTGCCGTCTGAGCATTAACTGATATTACAGTATTTGCAGCATTGGTTCCATTATTATCGGTTACACTATAACTGATCTGCACAGTACCAGCTGCTATTCCGGTAACCAATCCATTATTGCTTACAGTAGCCACCGTAGGATCTGAAGTTGTCCAGCTTCCGCCACTTGTTGCATCTGTTAACTGAACGGTTGAATGGATACATAGGTTTGCTGCTCCCTGAATGGCAGCCACGTTACCCAGAATTGACGTGCTTTTATTAGTAATATTTACCACTTCTTTTATACTGTCAGAACAACCTCCGGAAGTGTTCACCACCAGGGTTACCAGGTAAGAGCCCGGCTGGTAAATCACCATTGGGTTTACTAAAGTAGAGCTGGTTCCGTTACCCAGGTTCCAGTAATAGGTCATATTACCTGCGGGTGTGGTGGAAGTACTGATAAACGTGGTTCCTTTTCCATTATAGGTATCAAAATCTGTTTTAAAAGAAACTTGTGGAGTAGGGCCAACAGTTATCTGTAAAGTATAGCCCGACTGGCATCCATTCTTATCTGTAACTGTTAAGGAAATATCATGATCGGATGGTGATCCGTATACATGAGATGGATCAGGCTGTGATGAATGCGATCCATCATTGAAATCCCAGTTATATACAAATGGAGCGGTTCCACCAGTAGTCGTATTACTGAATACATAGTCATTGGTAGAAATACACTGATTGGCCTGATTGATGATAAATCCTGCTGCCAGGTTATTACAAATTCCCGGTACAGAAACATTAATGATCTGTGATACTACTGTAGGGCCGCATTGATTGGTTACAGTATAAGAGATGGTAACCTGTCCGCCTGCAATACCAGTAACAGTTCCGTCGGTTACTGTTGCAAAAGCAGTATTGGAAGATGACCATACCCCACCTGGTGTAGCATCGGATAATTTAGTGGTCTGACCAACACCCAGCTGTAATATACCCGTAATAGGATCCACTACCGGAGGATAATTAACAGTAAGTATCAATGTAGCTGCACTATCACATCCCACCGCATTCGTGGTATGATAAGTATAAGTACCTGCAGCATTGTAAGCCGTTCCATTCCAGGTATACGGTAAAGATGCACTGCACACTGATATAGAAGTACTGGATACTGATGGCTGAAGGATATTCAGTACAAGGGTAGCCACACTATCGCATCCGGCAGCATTGGTGGTATGATAAGTATACGTACCTGCAGTATTACAGGCGGTACCATTCCAGGTATAAGGTAAAGCTGTTGTACAAACACCTAAAGTTGTAAGAGAAGTAGTAGGTGCCAGTATTGTAAGGTTTAGTGTAGCAGCACTGTCGCATCCCACACTATTGGTTAAATGAGCAGTCTGAGAACCAGCTGCACTGAAACTTAATCCATTCCAGCTATATGGTAATGCAGTGGGACAAACACTGATATTGGTAACTGAAGTGGATACTGGTTTAACAGTTACAGTTGTTGCAGCACTGGTATTCACACATCCATTTACATCTGTAACAGTTACTGTATAATTTCCGCTTGCGGCAACATTGATACTGGAAGTAGTGGCCCCGTTTGACCAGGCATAACTGCTGTAACCAATCATTGGTGCAGTGGATGGAACCATCCAGGAAGGGCTACCGATCAGTGTTCCGTTATTTCCATTGGCAGTAGCATCTGTAGTTGTTGAACCTGTTCCTTCATCTAATTTATAATAAGCTACCAGTCCGGTACTGTTTGGTGCAATGGATGTTTTCATTGCAGCCTGTATCTGAGCCTGTGTCCTTCCTATATTCCAAACCCGCACTTCATCAATAGCACCATTAAAATATTCAGTATTATTGGTTGTACCAATTCTGATATTATTTGCATTGGGAACATTATGACCACCAGGATGATCTGAACTGATCAATATTCCATCCACATAAATAGTTCTGGTACTGCCATCAAATGTTGCAGCTACATGATGCCATGCACCATCTGCCAGATTGGGTGTAGTTACAACCAGATCATTAGCCCACCAATAATTGTCTAATCCGGTACTTCCATTCATCCTGAAAGCATTTACCTGATTGGTGGTACCCCAGTTACCCCAACCAATTATACCTCCTGTGGAAGATCCATTGGGCTTAATCCAGGCTTCCAGCGTATAGGTTGAATTACCAATTGGTATATTGGCTGTATTCGTTACATTAATATATTGAGCACTTCCGTTTAGCTTAATAGCATTACCTGCTCCGCCGTTTGCATTCAGTGTTACATTGTTTCCACTGCAAAAAGTGGTAGTGCTGGTTGCAGAAACAGTTGGTGAAGGCAATGGGTTAACAGCAACAGTTGTTGCTGTTGATGTA
>Ga0364860_10593_pt1 | contig 16664 bp, 7 predicted proteins | sample ExccelAu500001D4_FD_206916 | JGI IMG/M metagenome (GOLD analysis project Ga0364860, IMG submission 206916) | Enriched cells from Trout Bog Lake Hypolimnion, Wisconsin, USA - BchlTB.Aug20.5000.01 .D4 | ecosystem: Environmental > Aquatic > Freshwater > Lake > Hypolimnion/Profundal zone | place: USA... | reverse complement strand
CGTAGCTATCTAGCCTTGTTTTTTTTATTAATGTTTACTGTAATAGTGAATGCACAGACAGGCATTATAAATACTATTGCAGGGAATGGAACATCTGGTTTTAGCGGAGATGGCGGTCCTGCAACTGCTGCGGAATTACATTCCCCATATAATGTAGCTACTGATGGTGCCGGTAATGTATATATTGCTGATTACAGTAATCAATGTATCAGGAAGGTGGATCCTTATGGCAATATTACAACATTTGCAGGAACGGGTACTGTATCGGGCTTTAGTGGTGATGGCGGACAGGCTACCATCGCCTTACTAAATAACCCACGCGCTGTAGCCACGGATGGAGCAGGCAATGTATTTATAGTTGACGGAGGAAACAACCGAATCCGTAAAGTGAATACTACGGGTATTATTACCACTATTGCCGGTACTGGTACTTCAGGGTTTAGCGGAGATGGCGGCCCTGCAACTGCCGCAAATATAACTCCGGGGTACGGATTAATAACAGATGCCTCCGGAAATGTATATTATACAGATGCAGCACGAATACGAAGAATTGATAATACAGGTATTATAACTACTATAGCTGGCACAGGTACTTTAGGGGATACAGGCGATGGAGGTCCGGCTACCTCAGCTAATATCGGATCAGAGAATGGTTTAGCAATTGACGGGGCTGGTAATATTTACATGTCTGATGGCTCAGTATTTCAAAATAAAGTCCGAGTAATTAATTCTTCTGGCATTATTAACCTGTTTGCAGGAATTGGCGGCTCTGGTAGCTTCAGTGGAGACGGCGGCCCCGCCACGGCCGCTGCATTGAATTATCCATGGGGATTAGCTACAGATGCTGCTGGTAATGTCTATATTGGCGATAACGTCAATAGCCGTATCCGGATGGTCAATACTTTGGGTACCATTATCACTATTGGGGGTACTGGTGTATCTGGTACCACTGGAGATAGCGGCCCTGCCACAGCAGCCGAAATCCAAGGTGCATCTGGCCTGACAACAGATAATTCAGGTAATATATATTTTGCTACAAATATTGCCCGTATCCGTAAGATTACGACACATAACCACCCGCCTGTATTTACGGGAGGCCATAGTCAGAGCCTTACGATATGTGGCAACTCAATAGGTGATTCCATCAATTCCCTACTTGCCGTTTATGATTCTGATTATGCGCAGCAGGAGATTTGGAATATTATTTCTGCTCCGGTAAACGGTACCGCATACGTAACTGATACTATGACATCGGTACATGATACGCTGCACCCGCACGGAATGTATTATACACCCACTCCGTTTTATTATGGGGCTGATTCGTTCAAAGTGCGGGTAACTGATGGTTTTTCGGCTGATACCACTACCATTCACATAACAATAAACACAGCCCCCACTGCAATATCAGGAACCACTAATATTTGCCCAGGCAGCACCACTACCCTTACTGACATCACCGGCAGTTGTATATGGAGCAGCAGCAATTCATTAGTAGCCACAATAGGGAGTTCAAGCGGCTTAGTAACTGGAATAAGTACAGGCACTGTTACTATAAGTTACACTTTAATCAGTGACGGTTGTCCTGCAACCACAACTTTTACAGTAAACCCATTACCATCAATAATTTCAGGTGCTACCAATGTTTGTGTGGGTGCTACAACAGCATGTAGCGATTCTGTAACGGGCGGGGTGTGGAGTACGGGTGGCGGAAGCCTGAGTATCGGTAGTAGCACAGGTGTAGTAACGGGTGTTTCAGGTGGCAGTAGCAGTATAACTTATACACTGCCTACGGGCTGCTTTACATCAAAAGCGATTTCGGTTAATTCAAATCCGGCAGCCATAACCGGTTTATTGTCTGTATGTATGGGGTTAACGATAACTTTAGGAGACGCTACAATTGGTGGAACATGGAGTACGGGATCAGGGAATGTTTCAATAGGAAGCGCAACAGGAAATTTAACCGGTATTAGCCTTGGACCGGCTACCCTTACTTATACTTTGACGACAGGCTGTAAAACCACCTATACCGTAAGTGTATTGCCTTTACCTGCTACAATAACCGGTGTTTCTGCAATTTGCAAGGGCGATTCCACTACATTGTCGGAGAGCAGTTCCGGAGGAGCCTGGAGCAGCAGCAATACGGCTATTGCAACCGTTGGTAGTTCAAGTGGTACTGTTACAGGCATAGGAGCAGGAATAGTAACTATAAGTTATACATTACCATCAGGCTGTAAGACTACATACCCTTTAACCATTAATCCGGCCCCCTCTGCCATTTCCGGAACGCCAGTAGTCTGCCTTACTTACACTACTGGTTTAAGTGATTCTACAACAGGAGGCACATGGAGCAGCAGTGATTACAGCATTGCCTATATAGATGGTGGTTCAGGAATAGTAACTGGTATCTCATTTGGCTCAGCATTTATTACATATACTTCTGCCTTAGGTTGCATCACAACTTTAACTGTATCTGTTAACCCAGGCCCCTCCTCCATTTCCGGTTTATCCACGATGTGCCAGGGCACAAGCAGTTTTATGTTTGATGCGGTGAGCGGAGGTTTATGGAGTTCCGGTTCGCCCTCAGTAGTGAGCATTAATTCAGTAACAGGTGTGGATAGCGCATTAGCGGCAGGCGTGGCAACTATAAATTATTCTACCGGCACCGGCTGCACAGTTAGCTTTCCGGTAACAGTAAATCCGTTACCTGCAACCATTACAGGTACAGAAACAGTATGCATGGGTAATACCACAACCCTAAGCGATATAACTACCGGCGGCACATGGAGCAGTGCATCACCTGTAGCAGCCATAGGCAGCCTATCGGGGATAGTAACCGGCACAAGTGCGGGAACTGCATTGATCAGCTACACATCACCGGTAACCGGCTGCGCTGCAACGGCAACTGTAACGGTCAATCCGTTGCCGGGGCCAATCACGGGAGTTGAGAACGTTTGCCCCGGCGCAACCACAATACTTTCCTGTGGTGGAGCGGGAGGTTCATGGGGCAGCAGCAATACATCAATAGCCACAGTAGGGTCGGCAACAGGCATGGTAACGGGTGTAGCCCCCGGCATTGTAACCATTACCTATACGGCGGCAACAGGCTGCACGGTATCGGCAACAGTAACCGTAAATACCCTGCCGGGTGCAATAACCGGGTTGGGTTCAATATGCGTGGGAGCAGGTACAACTTACAGCGACCCGGCAACAGGTGGTAGCTGGAGCAGAAGCAATACTGATATAACGATAGGCACAGGTACAGGATCTGTAACCGGAGTAACGGCGGGTACAACTATTATCACTTATACAGTAGCTGCCACAGGCTGTGCAGCCACTAAAACCATAACCGTGAACAGTTCGCCAGCAGCGATCAGCGGAGCGGCAGCGGTGTGCATTGGCGCAACAACATTATATACAGATGCAACAACGGGAGGTGTGTGGAGTCCCGCTACCGGCGGGATTGCGACAGCAGGAAGTACAGGTCTTATAACAGGCATAGCGGCAGGCAACGCAACAATCAGCTATACTTTGAGTACGGGTTGCTATGCCATAAAAACAATAACGGTGAACCCTCTGCCAACGCTGTTCAGCGTAACCGGCGGGGGCAGCTACTGCGCAGGTGGTTTGGGGCTTCCTGTAGGGTTGAGCGGTTCAGTGAGCGGCACCAGCTACCAGCTATTCAACGGCACGTCCGGCGGGATAACCCTTGCCGGTAGTGGCGGGGTTTTAAATTTCGGTACACAGACTTCAGCGGGAACTTATACAGTGGTGGCTACTACATCATCCGGATGCAGCAGAACCATGACAGGGAGCGTAACGATAACAGTTAATCCGCTTCCATCTTCCATTACAGGGCCTACCGCACTGTGCGTGGGAGCAACAGTAACGGAGACTGATGGCACACCGGGAGGAATCTGGAGCACAGCAACAGGGTTATTTAGTATAGGCAGCGGCAGCGGAGCAGTAACCGGTATAAGCACCGGTAGCGGTACCATAACCTATACGCTGCCAACCACCTGTTATACAACAGCAACAATCAATGTAACCACAGGCACTACAGCCATTACAGGCCCCGGCACGGTATGTGCCGGAGCCACCATAACGCTTACAGACGGTTCGGGCGGCGGAGTATGGAGCAGCAGCCTTGTGAGCCATGCCTCTATAGGTTCGCTGAGTGGTATGGTAACAGGCATTGCGGCTGGCACCACAACTATAACCTACTCTCTGGGCAGCGGCTGCACAGCCACCACTACCATAACGGTTAGTGCATCACCAGCAGCCATAACAGGTGCGGGCAGCCTGTGTGCGGGAGCCACCACAACACTGAGCGATGCCACCACCGGAGGCATGTGGAGTGCGGGAGCAGGGAGCGTGAGCGTGAGCGGATCAGGCGTGGTAACAGGTGTCAGCACAGGCACAGATACGGTTTATTATACAGCAGCGGGCTGTTCGGCAACAAAAGTAATAACAGTGAATGCTACCCCAACACCCATATCAGGATTGGGAACGGTATGTACAGGAGCGCAGATAACAGCAACAGACGGAGTAAGCGGAGGAATCTGGAGTACTGCCGCTGCCACATTAACCATAGGCTCTGCATCAGGAACAATAACCGGCATAACCAGCGGAACCGGGGGCATAACTTATTCTATTGGCAGTTGTACAACAACCCGGACTATAACGGTGAACCCAACTGCAACCATCAGCGGGGCAACGGGATTATGTACGGGAACAACCAGCACACTGGCAGTATCGGTAGGCAGCGGCTCATGGCTGAGTGGAACACTCAGCGTGGCGACTGTTACCACAGGGGGCGTGGTTTCTGGTTTAGCCACAGGTACATCAGTAATTACCTATACCACACCGGCAGGTTGCATCACTAATGTTACGCTAACGGTGAACACGGGGCCAACAGCCATATCAGGAGCGGGAGCGGTATGCGTGGGAGCGCAGATAACATTGACAGACGGAGCAGGTGGCGGGGTGTGGAGTACAACATCAGGCCATGTGAGCATAGGGAGCGGCACAGGAACGGTAACAGGTGTGAGCGCCGGAACAGCAAGCATTACCTATTCATTGGGCAGCGGCTGCACGGTAACAGCAACAGTTACAGTGAATGCCACACCGGCGGCAATAACAGGGGCAGGGAGCGTATGTGCAGGATCAATGATCACACTAACAGATGCTACACCGGGCGTAACGTGGATCAGCGGGAGCCTGTCTGCGGCCACCATTTCGTCAACGGGCGTGGTAACGGGAATAACAGCGGGTACTGCCGCCATCACCTGCGGGCTGGGAGCATGTAATGCAACCACAACCATTACAGTAAATCCGTTGCCTGCAACTATAACAGGAAGCACTGCTTTATGTGCAGGGCTTACAACAATCTGGAGCGATGGCACAGGGGGAGGAGCCTGGAGTTGCTCATCGCCGGGAACAGCCGGAATCGGTTCAACAGGCACAGTAACAGGTATAGCGCCGGGAGTGGCAACTATTTCCTATACCCTGCCAACGGGTTGCCTGATTACAAAAAATATAACCATTAACGCAGCCCCTGCGGCAATAAGCGGGAGCCTTGGTATATGTACCGGTTCCACGACTTCGCTTGCAGATGCATCACCGGGAGGGGTCTGGAGTTCATCGGCAGGGAGTGTCGCAGGTATTGGTACAACAGGGTTAGTTACCGGAATAAGCACAGGTACAGCCACAATCAGTTATGTAGTGGGCGGTTGCCCTTCACTGGCGGTGGTTACTGTCAATTCCCTGCCAGCGGCTATAACTGGGGCAGACCATGTGTGTTACGGGGCTGCAACAACACTCAGCGATGCTACAACCGGCGGCGTATGGAGCAGCAGTAATACATTGACAGCCGCTATTGGTACAGGTGGTGTGGTAAACGGAGTAAATACAGGCACTGCAACAATCAGTTATTCGCTTGGGGTGGGCTGCACGGTAACCCATAGTTTTACGGTGGATGCGCTGCCTGCAGCCATAACGGGAGCTGCAAACGTATGCCTGGGCGGAACGATAACACTTACCGATACGGCAACCGGCGGCGCATGGAGCAGCAGCAATGCGGCGGCGGGAACCATATCAGTTATGGGAGTGGTTACAGGCACAGGTGCGGGAACAACTACCATCAGTTATTATGTGGGGGCTATAGGCTGCGCAGCCACCCATATTATAAACACCCTGACAGTGCCGCCGATTACAGGTATACATAATATATGTGCTTATGGTGATACCATGACCGTTAGCGACCTAGGTACAGGCGGGTTATATACCAGTTCTCTTGCCACAGTATACAACATGGGAGGCGGCCTTGGCAGGGTAACGTGCAATTCGCCGGGCACTGCATCGGTAACCTACCTGATGCCGTCCGGATGTACGGCAACGGGAACATTTACCGTAAATCCATTACCAGGGTCAATAAGTAGCGGCCCGGATATATGTGTTGGAGCATCGGTAACCTTAACCGATGGCAGCACCGGCGGAATGTGGAGTGCATCGGGGGGCATAGTGAGCATCGGTAGCATCAGCGGCATAGTAACGGGTGTCAGTGCAGGTACAACACTGGTCAGTTATACTTTCCCCGCAACAGGCTGTTATGTAGATACCGCAATAACCGTAACCGCCTTGCCGGTGGCAGGCGTAATAACCGGAGCAGCCAACTTTTGTGCCGGAGGCAGCATTACCCTTACGGATACCGCAACAGGCGGGGTATGGAGTACAGGATACGGGAGCGCAGTGGTGGGTAGTACCACAGGCGTGGTAACCGGTGCAGCAGCAGGAACAGATACCATTGTTTACAGAGTTACGAATATGTGCGGCGATGCGACAGCAATAGCTGCGGTTACCATAAATCCGTTACCTGATGCGGGTGTGATAACGGGCAGGGATAGTGTATGTGTGGGTAATGAGGTTACATTAACTGAAAGTGTGGTTGGAGGAATATGGAGTGTCAGTAATTCTTCGGCAGCAATAAATATTGCAGGATTATTGGGTGGCTTATCGGCAGGCATGGATACGGTGATTTATACAGTAAGCAATGCATGGTGCAGCGCAAGCGTTGAAAGTGTTGTAACGGTTTTTGGCATCGGCGATTGCCCTGCGCTGGAAATAAATAATACTCTGAAGCACCAATTTGCCAATGTGCAGATCTACCCTAACCCGGCAATGTCAGAGCTAATCATTAAATCAACTGAAAAAATAACCCGATTAACCATCACAAACCTTTTAGGTCAGCAATTATACACCCATGAGTATATTACAGATTCGGTACAGGTAAATGTTGCTGGATTACCCAATGGCATTTACTATATAAAAATAAACGGCAATGAAGTGCGGCGGTTTGTAAAGGAATAGTGAGCAATGCTTTTACAAATTTACCAGACATAGACAGCGATAAAAAAAGCCCAAGAAAGAGGGCTTTTTTTATCGCTCTATTAAGCTATGAATTATTTACTCCATTGAGAGGTTGATGTATTATTATAGCCGTAACAGGCGACTATTGTTGAATTAGGGTCTAATACCTCATAACTCATAGTAATAGAACTACCTTTACCAGAGGTTGAATTTGAAGCTAAATATCCAACTCCAAAAATTGTTCTACCTTCTAACGTTTGCCCAGGTATGTAAATAGAATCACCAATTATCTGTGCTTTCACCGGAGTTGTAAAATAATTATTAAAGTTCTTTATGAATAAATCTGAGGAATTATCTCCTGATGTGATACTTATCGCATATTGGGAAGCTGCGTTTGAATTCCCTTTTTCATTTACTGAATAGTTACCCAGAAATTGAGCTGACAGTGGAACAGCAGTATTAATTACTGATTTTTTGGTACATGCACAAATTGAAAAGAGACTGATTGAGAAAATAAACAACTTTTTCATTTTATTAGTTTTAGGAGTTTAAAATTACTAAATAAAATTACAGAAGCTAATTAAACTAGTAAAATATTTTACAAACCATGAATAAATAAAATAATTAGTATAATCTGTGCATATTGTTATACATATATTATTTTTTCATTAATCAGATAAGTTGTTAAAATGGGACAAATTGATTGCCCAAGACAGGACATATGTTTCAATATTCATTTGAACTATAATGCTTCTTTGCTTATCCTCAAGCTTCTTTTTGAGCTTTTTTGATTGTAAATTCCAAATGAATAATCTCTTTTTGAATGTTTCAGTCCATGTTTCTATACAACGGTTAATCCGTATGCAATGTATATTTAACCAAATCTAATGATAATCTAGTTATTCTGCTTAGGAAAATAAATGGGGAGTAAATAACAGGCAAATTCTGTGCAATATGCAAGGTCTTTGTCTCGGTGTTATTTATGTACAGGACACACACAACAAGAAATTTTGACCATATTTTCATTTTTTTCTGTTTATCCCCTAGCAGAAAAAAAGAATCTCAATTCACTAACATTTTACTTTAAAATCTCGTCATTAGTGTTAATTGGGAAATTTCTAACTTGAAAAATCATTTGGAATGAGAAATACAATTTACTTATGCCTGCTGGCAATAACATTTTTCGCTTTCGAATCTGAAGCGCAATATCATTTAACAACCACCTCCTGGACTCCTCAAACTGACACCAGTATAATGTGTAATTCCCCGGTGGTTGTAGTCAACACAAATGCTTATGCTCCAGGGCTTACCATAAAAACGTATTGGGGAGATGGTACATCCAGTATTTCAAGCGTCACTAACGGAGGTGGCTATGGGTATGCCACTCTATATGGTTCCTATTCATTTCCGGGCAATTATACACTAAAACATGTATTGTATAATAGCGGAAGCCCTATAGATTCCATTAAAATCGCCCATGAGCACCTATATTGCAATACATTTATCATAAAATGTTTCTATGACTCCTTAGGTACAGGGGTTTATAACGGGGCAGAAAATTTTATAGATTTCCCTTTGGAATTACAAGTAAGCAAAAATGGAGTTATTATAGACACTCAAACATTAGTGAGTGGCAGTTATTATTGGATTTTAGGCGCTGTGGGGGATATCTTTACGTATAAAATTATTTCAATGCCACCAGGATTATATGTTACAACTCCAACCTCCTATATAATTAGTGATACAATTCAGTTAACCACCAATGACTATACAACTAAATACTTTGGTTTAAATTGCAGTGGGACAAGTGGATTTGATATTGGGTTATACACCACAAATGACTTTTGCCGTGGTCATCACATGGCTACTTACATATATGCATTCAATAAAAATTGCAATCCTGAAAATGCTGTTGTAACAGTGCATTACAGCCCAAGGTATATCTATACCGGTGAAGCATATCCGCCACCTACTACAGTAACAGCCAATGCATTAACGTGGGATCTTAATAACCTAACTTTACCCTCATCAAAAAGAATATATTATAGGGTAGAATATAACCCTGCAACCGGAACACTTACAAAGGGTGACACAGTCCATAATTATTATACTATAACTCCTACATCTGGCGATAGTGATCCTACTAATAATTCAGAAATAGTTATTGATACCGTTACTTCATCAGAAGACCCCAATGATATGTTTGTGTCCCCTACAGGTTATATTCATTCAGGAACGCAACTTAAATATATAATAGATTTTGAAAATACAGGTACTGATACGGCATTCAACATTAGTGTATATGATACACTATCTGACAATGTAGATGTAAAATCATTAAAAATCCTAATGGCTTCTGCGCCAATGAATCTCGCTATTCTCAAACATGGAGGACATAACATTGCCAAATTCGATTTCCCAAATATCAATCTGCCAGACAGTACTCATCACGGTCTTTGCAGTGGTTCAGTAATGTTTACAATTAACGCATTAAATGGGTTACCAAACGGCACCACCATATTTAACCATGCAGGTATTTTCTTCGATTACAATCCTGTTGTTATGACCGATACTGTGGAGAATATTATCGGTATTCCTTCATTTGCAACAAATTTAAATCAGGTTTCAAATGTATCGATACGACCTAATCCAGCCACAGATGAATTAAAAATAGTAGTTGATGAAAGCTATTTCAGTTCTTATACAATTACCAATGAGGTTGGACAATTGTGTTTGCAAGGGCAAATTAATAATAATGTAAAAGTTGATATCAAACAACTACCAACAGGTCTATACTTGATTTTATTGAAAGGAGACTTTGACACTAGAGTGATGAAGTTTGTAAAGATGTAAATGAAACAAACTAATATTTACAATGTGAGCCATAAAAACTCTCGGTTGATCCGGGAGTTTTTTTTATATTTTTTTAATACCCTCCTAACATTCTAGTAAACCCGTATAATTTTGCTCAATTTAGCCTTTTTATGAACTCTTTAACCATAAATTCCAGATTAAACGGCTCATTTTGAATGTTTTTGTCCATGTTTTCGTTTTGCTGATAATCCGTGGGCAAAATATATAAAACAAAATCTAAGGATAATCTAATTTTTCAGCTTAGGATGTATATTCCGGCGATGTTGACCCACTATTCCGGTCATGTTGACCCACCCGTTAGTTGGGCAATAAATGAAAGAGCTTAATAATATGGCTAAGGTAATTAATTTTTTATTCTTCTTGATTTTCCTTTCAGTTCGATTCTGATACTGTTAGCTGACAATCTGTCCATAATAGCATCTGCAAGAGTAGGATCATTGATATGTTCATACCACTTTGATACGGGTAACTGGGAGGTAATGACAACTGACCTTTTTTCGTACCTGTCTTCGAGCAATTGCAACAAGGTGAGTCTTACGTCCTGGCTGAGTTGTTGCAGCCCAAAGTCATCAAGGATAACAAGTTGTTGTTTTTCCATTTGATTGAGCATTTTCAGATACGATCCATCCAGCTTTGCAAGGGTTATTTTTTCAATCAGGCGATTCATATTCAGGTAGGTGGTTTTATAGCCCTGCAAACAGGCCTGATGCCCCAGCGCACAGGCTATAAAGCTTTTACCGCAACCGGTTGCACCTGTAATGAGGATGTTCTGTCCCTGTTTGATGTAGTTCCCTTCTGCCATTAATGCCAGTTGCTGTTTGGTAAGGTTTCTGGCGGTGTCGCATTCTATCTGCGTTATGCCCGCCGGCAGGCGCAATTTCGCTGTTCTGAGCAGCATGGTTGTTTTCTCATTGCTGCGATGTGTTAATTCCGATTGTACCAGGTGTCCGAGTAGCTCATGTCCGTCCAGCTGGTGGTTGGCGGACATATCCAATTGCGACTGATAGGCATGGTACATGCCTATCAGTTTAAGTTGTTGCATTTGCATCAGTGTCTGTGCTGTATTCATTGTTTTATTTTTTATTGGTTATTGATAATTTTCTTTTCCGCGTATGTTTTCATGGAAGAGTGTGGGTTGGCTGATTTGTGTGGCCGGTACCTGGTCAAGGCCCCGTTCCAGAATATTCTTAATCATGTGATAATTTACCCGGCTTCCCTGTAAGGCGCGGTTGCAGGCAGCCTCCAGCCGGCTTACCCCGTATTTATTACGCAGCATCATCATACCAAAACAGGATTTGTAGTTTTGTTCCACGTAAAAATGGGACTCCAGGATCAGCGCAGCTGCCTTGCCGATACCATCCCCCAACCCCCTGGCTTGTTGCAGTAATTCTTCCTTCGTCCAGCCTTTTCTTTGCTGCATTGCCTGGTGGGCGGGCGGCATGTGTTCTGGCAGTGTATAATAGGCTTTTATATAGGTGTTATGATGGTGAAGCGCAATGCGTTCATAATCACAATACACTTCCACCGTCTGGTTATCGTAATACACCTGCACCTTCTTTCCGGCATATTGATAGGGTACGCTATAATACCGGTTTTGCTCCCTGATCTGGATATGGTAATTGCGCTGTACCGTAAGCGTTGATACTTTCTTTAAACTAAACGGTTCTATGGGCAAAGAACCAAGTGTTTGCCTTTCCTGGGTATCAAAAAAATACTTCCGGCTATGGGGGCTGCCTTTATAGGATTTGTCGTTGAGCAACAACAGCCTGCCATTAAATGCACGGTTCACTTCCTGCGGGCTATGGAATACATCATTGCGCAACGGGCCATAGATATTATTGTAGATGATGTTTACAGCCTTTTCCACCATTGCCTTATCTCGGGGTTCATAAGGCCGGGCCGCACTGAAAGTGGTTTGGTAGTGGGCAGACAGCTGATGGCATACATCGGTAAATACGGGCTCGTACTTATCACTTCTGATAACGGCTGTCTTCAGATTATCACAAAGAATGGTCTTAGGTATGCCGCCAAAAAACTGCAGCATCCGGTTAATGCAGTTCACAAAATCTGCCGTTTGCTGGGAGGCCACTGCAAGGCAAAAAATCATCCCGCTATAGGGCAAAACACTTACAAACACTTCGCAGGGAACCATCTTGCCTGTATCTATTTCTGTGTAATGGAACTTCTTTCCCGCAAAATCGACCATCATCAAATCGCCCGGAATGTATTCCAGGTGCATTGACAGATCCTGTTTGTCCAGCCAGCCCCCGAGGTGATGGCAATACTGGCTATAACCATATCCATCAGCATGTTGCAGTAAATACTCTGTCCACAACAGTTGGCGTGTAACACCCGGCTTGCCCAGTTCTTTTACATGGGCAATAAAGTGTTGAACCAGATCATAATGCCGTTGTGTTTGCGCATCTTGCTGCCCATTGTTATAGGCGTTTTCAGCCAGATCCTTATCTGAAAGGTGGTCTTTGCTTTCCAGTAACCGTAAATAGTTACGGACACTGTTACGGCTGATGCCTACCCGGCGCGCAATCTCCCTGATTTTTACGCCTTCTTTACTTAACTGCAGTACTTGCTTTAATTGTTCCATCTCTATTGGTTTTTGAGCCATACCCTTTGTTTTTTTTAGGGTAATTAACATCAAAAAGCCTTTCATTTTGCCCAAATGCAAGCGGGTCAACATCCCGGAATCACACCGGTGGTGTCGGCTAATGGGTGGGTCAACATGCCGGAATAACCCGGTGGGTCAACATGCCGGAATGGCAGACAGGTGCCCACCGGCAAGGTGGGTCAACATCCCGGAGTAATGCCATGAAAAAAGCAATTACCGTGGGTCAACATGCCGGAATCACTTTTTTATGGGTGGGTCAACATCACCGGAATGATGGGTCAACATAAAACGGAATGGTGGGTCAACATGCTCCGGAATTTACATTGCACACTGTTTTAATGATTTTCAATTACTTAGGTACTCAAATTTGCACATTTGCACAGTGAGTGTGCAAAAATGTTGTCTGAACTTTGATTCGCATGATTAAATGATTTTCATGATGTTTTAAGGTGAATTGCACACTATTCTGGAAATTTTTATTTGCACACTGTTTTAATGATTTTCAATTACTTAGGTACTCAAATTTGCACATTTGCACAGTGAGTGTGCAAAAATGTTGTCTGAACTTTGATTCGCATGATTGAATGATTTTCATGATGTTTTAAGGTGAATTGCACACTTCTTTGTAAATTTTTGTTTGCACACTGTTTGTTCCGCCACGGCGAGACAGGCTGGTATTCAGCCATTTAGCTTTTAGAATTTGCACATTTGCGGGGTGAGTGTGCAAAATATGGTTCCCTGGGAAATTCCGTCTATTTAACTTGATTTTCTTTAATTTTATTCCATCTTGCAGCTGAGATTGCTGGTTTGGCATAAAGTTCGGACAGGTGGGGGATGCTGCCAAATCGATTTTCTGTGATGGCGCGGATTTTGTATTGTCGTAGTTGGCATGGTGTCTATGATAGATTTTTGTTGTGGTTGCCTTTGTGGGGCTTTGGGGGAGGGCGTGGTTATGCGCCAGGAACGGTGGGGATGTGGAGCGGGCACCTTCAGCCATTTTCGGGTTCCGCAGCACAAATTGGCTATGCTTCTCCACCGGTAGGTTTCGTTTTTGATATAGCTGCTGATAGACAGTTTTTGATTTTCTACGGTCTGCTTGTCTGTGGAGACCCAGAAAAATTCCCGAGGAAGTAAATTGAGCGGATTAGCGTGGCTTTAGCATTTCTAGCTACGATTGGTTTATACGGATAAGCTAACTATCTGCAACAAAACTATGGTTACAATATCCCCTTTAGCCTCCTCAAAACCTGTCTTTGAACTTGCTCAAAATCAGGAATGTATTTGATTTGATCATTGATCGAAGAATGCCAGCGGCCTTTATACTGCGGGATTCTTTCCTCCAATTTTTTTGGGAAATCAATGGATGACAATCCTTTACTTTTGCATTTTTGGCTAAATTCATTTTCGTAAAAATGAAAATCCATTTCATGTACTTCCAATAAGTACCATATATCGTAGAAATCTCTCGCCTGCATGCGTTGCATTACACAACGCATTTTTTCAACGAGTATTTCTTCAAGCGGGTAACATAATAGTTGGTGTTCTTCCAAATCAGTATATCGAATTATGACTGGTTTCATGATTGGCTTGAACACCATAATTTCACTTCTTGAGATATCGAATTTAACTTTTTTGTTATTTCCTTGGCCTCCAAGTGGCCCGACATAGCTAATGTAAAAATTTATTCCGCCGTCTTCATGCTCATTGTCATCAATTATGACGAGAGGAATATTCGCCTCCTCGCGGACGTAGCCAAAAACTTCTTTGAACCACAAAAATATCTGTTCGTTACTAACGCCGTGATCTAAAAGTGTAAAATCAAGGTCTTCAGAATACCTGTAATCTTCGAAATATACCTTTTTCAATGCGGTGCCGCCTTTGAAAACTATAGTCTTACCTAGCTGTTGATGCTTTGCAATGCCTTGCAATATCCACGATAGTATATAATCCTTTTCTATTTGCTGATCACGCACACCTCCGTCTCTTGCTTTTTGTTGAATCTCCCCGGGTTTTATCATGTGTAAATCGCCGATTTAATAGTCTCAGTTTCTAAATTCTGTTGAATACTCCAACGCTTTATCATTTCTCCCGACCTCGGTAATTCAGTATCTAATTGAACATATGAAGCAGTTTTGATCTTCTGCAATTCATCAACAATACTTGTCTTTATGTCCAATAGCTCCAATAGGAAACCGAGTCTTTTAATCACGGCTTGGGAGTGAAATTTCTGTGCGTATTCGAGTAATTGATTGAAGTTAATGTCTTTTTTTGAAATGAATATTGCCCTTGCAACCTCAACAATTCCACCGGCATAATCAGGTTTAAAAAGGCAATCAATTATTGTTTTTTCTAGATCAGAACACAATACTTTATGATAATTATCTACCCATATTTTCTTTGAGCCAAAAAAATGGTTTTTATTATGAAATATAAACTGAAAGGATACGTCTCTGATTTTGACTATCGCTGGTCGAATTTGCTTTGATACTACAACTTGTTCTTTTAATGAAGGTTGTGTAATTAAGTTGTGGATCTGTAAAGCTGAATAGTAGCCTATGTAATATTCAACATTATTTACCAAGTTACCGGCTATTATATGCCAGTCCGGCATAAAGGATTCAGCATCTTGCTCATAAGGAATAATGTAATAAACACCTTCTTTCAAACGCATCAATAGCCCCCTTTGAGTCATATCACTCAGGAGTGCCTTAACCGAATTTACGTTGGACTCCGGTAATGCCTTGAAAGCTTCATCGTAAAAGAAACAGCTTTTAGCCAAACTATTAAAATAAGACAAAAGATGGCTGGATTGGCTTGATATGTTTTTTCTTTTCATAGTTTAACAGTAAGATTAAACCTGACTACGAAGATACGATATAAATTAGATCGTTTTTATTCAAAACTATTTTTTGTAGTATAGCAGTGAGTTTAAAAATCACTAATAAACTATGAAATATTTTATAATATAAATGAAGACAATATAGAATATATGGTTATTAGAACGTTTACCCAGATTGAAACTCTTATTACATTACGCAGTATCAAGTACTATCGAATATATCCGGGGTTTCACGTAACTCTCACGGATTGTTTTTGAATTTCATGTCTGGTGGGTTGGAAAGGCGTAAACAACTTGTATAGAGTCAACTGCTAATTCTAACCCTACTCGCAGGCAGTTTAGGAATACGTAAGACAAAGGAAAAGGAATTCTCCAAAGTCATTGTTTGTAAACTGGTAACATGCGCTGGAAGAAATAAGAACGAGTACACTTATGGAATCCTGCTAGATGCAAAGGCATCTACTTGTTATTATCATAGTGGATGGCTGCTCTATTACAACTGCTGTGATGATTACTCTGGCTATTCTGGCTCCCAGTATCGTGCGATTGAGAACCTGCTGAAAGAGAATATTAAAAAAGGTGCTGTCATATTGCTGGAAATGCGAGTGCGTAGTAATGATCTCTCGGACTACATTTCCAGACACTCTGCTGAAGATTCAATACCCGTTAAACAAGGCGAACAATCGGTACCTGACGAATCTCTCTCCAATATTGCCCTTTGACGTCCGTTCATCTAAGAACAATTTGTACGTAATTGCCATTGCTTTAGGATTGTAGCAATGCACCTGCATTTCTTGTCAAACACTTGTAAAACATTTAGGCCAAAACGAACCTTTTTCAGACCAGCAATTACCTTCTTTCTGGAAAGAAAAATCCCCTGAAACACTTACTGGATAAGCATTTCAAGGGATTCGCTAATGTGGTCCCTCAGGGCATGTATAAAACAAATAGAAAATAACAGAA
>Ga0364860_10725_pt1 | contig 16691 bp, 9 predicted proteins | sample ExccelAu500001D4_FD_206916 | JGI IMG/M metagenome (GOLD analysis project Ga0364860, IMG submission 206916) | Enriched cells from Trout Bog Lake Hypolimnion, Wisconsin, USA - BchlTB.Aug20.5000.01 .D4 | ecosystem: Environmental > Aquatic > Freshwater > Lake > Hypolimnion/Profundal zone | place: USA... | reverse complement strand
AAGGTAAAGAGGCAGCACAGAAAATTGGCTATCCATTGGTGATCCGCCCTTCGTACACGCTGGGTGGTACAGGAGGTTCGTTCGTTCATACCAAGGAAGAGTTTGATGAAAAACTTCAACGCGGTTTGGCAGCATCGCCTACGCATGAGGTTTTGATTGAAAAAGCTGTTTTAGGCTGGAAGGAATATGAGCTGGAGGTAATGCGCGATATCAACGACAACTTTGTAGTAATATGCACGGTTGAGAATTTTGACCCGATGGGTATCCATACCGGCGACTCAATAACTGTTGCCCCGGCCATGACTTTGAGTGATACTTCGTATCAGAAAATGCGCGAGTATGCCAAGGATATGATTCAGAAGATTGGAACGTTTGCAGGCGGTTGTAACGTTCAGTTTGCTATTGACCCTGTGACTGAAGATATTATTTCGGTAGAGATGAACCCCCGGGTTTCGCGTTCATCAGCTTTGGCATCTAAGGCTACCGGCTATCCCATTGCCAAGATTGCCGCTAAACTGGCCATTGGGTATACGCTGGATGAATTAAAGAACCAGATAACCAAAACCACTTCTGCCTTTTTTGAACCTGCGCTTGACTATGTGATTGTAAAAATACCGCGCTGGAACTTTGACAAATTCCAGGGATGTGATGATACGCTGGGCTTGCAGATGAAAGCTGTGGGCGAAGTAATGGCCATAGGCAGAAGTTTCCAGGAAGCCTTGCAAAAGGCCTGTCAAAGTTTGGAGAACAACCGGATTGGTTTGGGAGCTGATGGTAAAACCTGGGTGAGCACAGATGATATGCTGCAAGGCATTAAAACACCATCATGGGACCGGATTTTCAGGATTTACGATGCACTTAAATTAGGGGTGCCTCTAAAAACCATACAAGACATTACCCGTATTGACCCCTGGTTTTTGAACCAGATAATGGAGCTGGTTGAAACGGAAAGAAAAACCCGTAAATTAAACCTGAAGGATATAGATTTTGCAAATATGCTTGACCTGAAAGAGAAGGGTTATAGTGATTTGCAAATTGCCTGGATGACGCAAACCACTGAAGATGATGTTTATTTCTACCGCACTAAAGAACTGAATATACGCCGGGTTTATAAGCTGGTTGATACCTGTGCAGCGGAGTTTGAAGCAAAGACCCCGTATTACTACTCTACTTTCGAGGCTTCCGGTAAAGGAACCGAAATACCTGCTTCAGAAAGTAATGTAACAGAGAAGAAAAAGGTAATTGTGTTAGGCAGCGGCCCTAACCGCATAGGACAGGGGATTGAGTTTGATTACTGCTGTGTGCATGGGGTGTTAGCCATACGCGAAGCAGGTTTTGAGGCCATTATGATGAACTGCAATCCGGAGACAGTTTCGACCGACCCGGATATTGCCGATAAGCTTTATTTTGAACCGGTTTTCTGGGAGCATTTGCGCGAGTTGATTGAGTATGAGAAGCCAATGGGCGTAATTGTTCAGCTGGGCGGGCAAACGGCATTGAAGCTTTCGAAGAACCTGCATGATACGGGTATTCCTATCATTGGCTCATCGTACGATGCCATGGATATTGCTGAAGACCGGGAGCGTTTTTCGGATATGCTGAAACAACTTGGTGTGCCTTATCCCGAATATGGTGCTGCAAAAAGTGCAGAGGAGGCGATTGAAGTGGCCCAGAAAGTGGGTTACCCGGTACTGGTGCGGCCCAGTTATGTTTTGGGAGGACAGAGAATGCGTATTGTAATCAATGATGAGGAATTGACAAAAGCGGTAATCAAAATCCTGAAGTTTTTCCCTGATAATAATATCCTGGTTGACCATTTTCTGGACCGTGCGGAAGAAGCCGAGGTGGATGCCATTTTTGATGGAGAGCAAGTGGAGATAATGGGCATTATGGAACACATTGAGCCGGCAGGCATACATAGCGGTGACTCCAATGCGGTGCTGCCTCCATATAACCTTTCTGAAAATGTTATTTCGCAAATGCGTGAATACACCGAGAAGATTGCGCGGGCACTTGATATACGCGGATTGATAAACATACAGTTTGCCATTAAAAAGGGCCAGGTGTATGTAATTGAAGCAAACCCGCGCGCAAGCCGCACCACACCTTTTATCTGCAAAGCATACAACATACCTTACCTTAACTACGCCACTAAAGTTATGCTTGGAGTAAACAAGCTGAAAGACTTTACTTACTACAAACGCCTGCTTGGTTATGCCATTAAAGAACCGGTGTTCAGTTTTGATAAATTTCCGGGTGTTAGCCGCGAGCTGGGCCCTGAAATGAAATCGACGGGTGAGTCTATCCGCTTTATTAAAGACTTGTACGACCCCACTTTCAGAGAGCTGTTTAAGATGAAGAGCATGTATTTGTCGAGATAGGAATGTTTTAATGGTTTACTTTCCGATACAGAAACTGTGAAACTCAATGGCATCAACGGTTTCAGCGAATTGGGCAACATCACGGCAACGAGGGTGGTGCAAATAAAGGATAATAAAGGAAAATTGGCTGGCTTCGTTGCAACTAATCCACTGCTGCGTTACGTTGTTTTGGTCAAACTGATTGCCGGTATGAATTTAGTATTTCTGTTTTAATCAAAAGCACTAATTTTAGTGAAATCATTCACATCACTAATTCTACTCACTTACCCTTGTAACGTTTAATAAAAATGGGAGCAAGGTATATTTCAACCTCACTCCCTGAGCCTCCCACTCACCAAAGCTATCCCTTGTAAAGTTGCACTTCTGCATTGCTCTACTCTGTTTCGCTTTGGTATTCTTCAAAGAACATACCTTGTAATAGAAAGCTGCTTTTAATACCGGCTTCCATTCCTAAATGCCTTTAAAAACTTGAGACTTGTTGCGTGTCGTCTGCCTTTCATTCAATGAACCAAAAATTCTTATGGGTTGCCAGCGCATTGTTTAAGCTACTCACAAACTGACCGGCATTTAAACCTCTGTTCAGGAATCTGTCGATGTAACTATTCTTGTTAGCGCCAGTAAACAGGTTATACAAGTTCCACAGGTTTATGCTACCATCGCTATTTCGGCAAAATGATTTGTTAGAGTAATAATCATTGGCGATAGCATTGATATGCGTATCCAAAAACTGAAACTGCGGCAAACCTTTCTTGTCTGCTGTTGGCAGGTAATAAAACAGCTTACTCTTTCCGATTAGCTGGGCGAACTGGTGTTCAGTGATGCTGCGCTTGGTAAATTCTTCAAGCTGCACCAGGTTAGCCATTGCGTCGTATTTTGAGAGAAGCTGATAAATGTGGCTCTTTAAGGCCTGTAAGCTTGTTACTCTGATGTTATCCTTCAGGCCGTCTGTCCAAATACATAGGTTAAGGCAAACCTTGTTTTGGAAACCCACAAACAGATGAAATGTCTCTGAACTTCCTTTCTTATTAAACAGGTTGTCTTCATTGTAACTTTTTACTCCACCTACCACAAGGTTAAGGCGATTACCCATAATCTCCCTTGTTATCTCAGGAATTTCAATCGTGAAAGCCATGCGCTCGTAGTATAGCGTCCGTTCGTGTTCTTCCAACTGGTTTGCCAGCTTATTTCTAGCTTCTGGCACTCTTCCTCGGACAGGGTGTGATACGCGGATTTGAGGCTCTAATAGCGTCGCACCAACAAAGAAGTCCTGGGCAACATCATAAGTGGCCTGAACGAAATCAAGTTGAGAGATAGTTGTTTCATTGTCCTTTGAAAATACTGGAATGATACATTTTTGCTCAATCTCTTTCAGTGTGATTGGCAAAGTGTTCGCCTCAATGAAGCTGGTTGGCGGTGGTGGGTTGTCAATAATCATTGGGAGCTCTTCACGTCTTTGTCGAATAATTTCTAGTGTTTCCATTTTAAGTGGGATTTTATGGTTAATGAATAAAATGAAGTGTAAAAAGCCCCCTGTATTTCAAGGGAGCTGTGGTAATCATGACTACTGTGCCGGGGTTATTTCAACAGCTTCTTTTGTTTAACGAGAAAAGAACCTGTCCATAAGCCTGGCCAAGAACCTTATAGAAAACTCGCGAGGAATGCTATAATTAGAAGACATAAGCTTCTCTAGCAGTTTCGATAAAATTTTGATGGGATAAAAACATTGATTGATGTGAGTACTATAATGCTAACACTCAGGCATTCTCAAGTAACGTATTGATTTTTGCCTGGCAATTAACGTAGGCATAGTAAATTTTACCAGCTTTAATTCTATTCGGACAATCAGCTTTTATGATGTCCTGGACTTTTGCAATAAACTCTCTTTCTTTAGCCTCGATGGCCTGTTGAAGTTGTTCCATAAATGATGGGTTTGGTTTAATAAAATATTTGCAGACTAATTTTTCCATTAGCTGCTATAAGGAAGGGTGTGTAATTGGGCTTTCAACTAGGAACTGCAAAAGGTGCAAGTATCGACCGCCCTTTGTGTTTCTAACCAACTCCAATGCTGAATGTTGCAATAACTGTTTATTAGTACAGATAATATATATTTGATATGTGTACTAATACGCCATTTATCCAACCAAAAAAGTTTGCACCTTATTGCATCTGCCGATTATGAAACTTCTGATTGCAAAGGGTGCCGGGTGCCAGGCATCAATGTTAGGGACGGGTGGGATGATCCAAGGTGGGCCTGCTTCTCATACATATACTAGATTTCAATTAGACGCTAATCGTTCTCGGTTAGATTGATTATTACACTTGACGATATTTTGCAATTCGAAATATTTGACGTATCTTTGTTCTCCTTTCTGGAAGAATCTTCATTCAAAGTTCCCAAAGACTTTTCGCGTTTTACAAAGAGCCATTTACACTGTAATTTTTTGAAAATAGGCAGGGTGGTTTTAGTCCAAATTTACGACCATGGTGAGCGAAATATCTGTGCTCCCTAATAAACAGCGGTTATGTTGCTTGCACCTTAGAAAATGAGTTAGCTCTGAGTTTCGCCTCTCATCTAATGACCTGTAACTTTAAGAAAAACTAAGATACCCTTGGGAAGGGAAACATGAGCATCGGTAGCCGGATTGTTAACGTGATAATGCAAAAGTTGGCAATACTCCCTGTATTCTTCTATTCAGCTTAGTAAGCTAAATTGGGGAATACAGGGATTAAGAGGCGCTGTGTCTATTGGATAAATATTAATGATATAAACATGAATGACGAACAAATTAAACCCGGAAAATTGAAAGACCTTATTAAGGATAAAGCGAAAGAATTGAATAACCTGCTGGCATTAGCCGAAGCCCGGCACCTACTTGTTGTAATTAAGGTTGTCAAAGCGATTTCTGCCGAAAATAAGGCCATTACAGGCACAAAATCAATACTGGCCATTACTTATCCGGCACAAGCTAGCTAATCGAATTTTAAGCCTTATTTATAAGGCAGATTATCCCGTGCACCTAACACGTTCCTGAGTTGTAAATAATTATTAACGATTTTAAATTTTGGAAGGTGTTTAACGCAACCGATAGTTGTTAACTCTGTATCATTTAGCCTCGTATGCCGGTGTTAACTATGAAAGGATTGTTCGTCTGTTAACTCCTTTATATAGCTATACCAGGATAATTAAAAACAGACACGCAAAATCCAACTCTTTTAAATTACAGGCCCGGCTTAATAATGGTGAATTCAAAAATCGTTTAAAACACAGGCTGGATAATTGCGTTTACTGAATTAAAAATGATTGTCAATAATTGACAATAAAGAGAAATGAAAGTTGCTTCTGTATATTTCCTAAAGTTCCAAACAGCAGCTATACTTCGTTCGACCATTCATATTTTTTGAGGATGGCATCTACTGTAGCTTTGATGGCTTCGTCTTCTTCAGTAAGGCGCATCAAAGGCAAATTTTCAGAAAGAGTTGTAAATACTTTCACAATTTCTTCTCTAATTTCCTGATACTTCCAATGCATTTTTAAATACTCGCTATGCCAATTCTCAGAATCTTTACCTGGTTTAAATAATGTCCCGCAAGTATAGCCATGCTCCCATGCTTTATTTAAGCTCGGCTGCGTATCGCAGGGGAAAGGATTATCACTGGAAAACCATGTATCTGGCTCCGCCTTCATCCGATTTCGCCTTCCTAAATCCATAACTGGATAAACGGGGCGTAGCTTAAAGCCAATTAATTCAGCAAGGGAGAAGAGGTTTCTTGGTTTTATTGATTCAAAATCTACGTAATAGCCATCTGTGATAGTAAAGTTTGATCGTTCCGAATGAGGTATCATTTTAATCTCTGGGAAATCAGCAACCTGGATAGTTACTACCCTGTTGTTTGATAAGCAAATGAGTATTTCTGAATCGTTCGGAAATCCAAGGCTGGTAATATATGGTAGGGTTAAGGTTGAATCGTCCATAAAATATTTTGTTTACAGTGTAGGTTTGTTTTAGGTTTGTGATTCAGGTCAAAAACTGGTGTAAGGCCGTTAACCATAAATATTTCTGTTGGTACTTCTCAGTCTTCCCAGCAGAAATTCGGACTTGTATTCATGGGAGTGCCTTATGGATTACATAATGTTATTAGCCAAACTCCCCAAATGAGATTTGCAAAGGTTCCGTCATATGGGCTATCTACTCGAATGAAATTATGAAATGAATGTTCTTTAATTAACTTCTTCTGCTCGGTTCTGAGCCAATGTTGAAAATCTGGTAAGGACTTAAAACCAAGTTTATTTTGTAATGAAAAAATGTCCTTTGCTGAAAATTGGTGTGTAACACTGTAAATTTCATTAATGAGTTGATGCTTTTCTTCGTCGGTGCTCATGCGGCTTCTTCATTTTTTACAGTCCTCCTCAATCCCTTAACAAAACTTCTAATCATTACCCCGGCCACAATTACATCAAAAAATAGAAACCACCACCAAGGAGATGTGTACTGAATTGAAAGATATGGTATAGGGTTGTATAAATACGCAATACAAGCAAAGATTATTGCATTGGTAAAGTCGGACTTTTTTATGCTTTGGACACAAAGAGATATTCCGGCAATGAGCACGACTTTATTTACAAATGCATGAAAGAAATACATGTGCTCAACTCCTAAGGTGTGGACTATTGCAGATGCTAATAATAATGGCACTGATACCAGTTTTAGGGCATCGAAAAAAGTTGGTTTGCCAGCCCATTCTATTATAGTTGATAAAAAACGTATCATAGTATTGGGCTTAGTTTTTGTAAATTCCACATAGCTTTTGCTGTTTTTTTCTTTAAGGGACGGCTGCTCGAGAATATCAACTTTGTAGCCTGGGTTCTTAATCGAACCATTTAAACTGACTTCAGTCAGTAATGAAGATTGCGCTGTTGCATAATGCGCTGGATCATTTGGAACAATTTCAGTCCAAATATGAATAGGAGAATCTTTCTCGTAATAAGTCTTATTATCTATATCATATTTCAATTCAGTAAAATGATTCTTTCTGTACCATTCATTAGTATAACTTCCATCTTCATCTTTTTCTTTAAGTTTTTCTTCAACATCTCGATGGTTCTTATCTATTGCATTCCCTTCCCCGTCTTTCATTTTAGAGGCTAATTCTCCTTTGATTTTATTAACTACTTCTTCATACTTTTCAGTTGGTTTTCTTGATTGTATCTGGTTAAGCTTTAGAAATAGCATTTTTAGGTCATCGTAGAAAACGTTTTTATCTATCCCTGCGTTTCTTTCAATTGATGCAAGTTTTTTAAGAAATGTTTGATTAGCTTCTCCAATAGTTATCCACCATAAACGCCTTTCTTCTAATGTACCTCCCTCCGGGTAGTTTTCATAGATTTTCCGTCTTCTGATTTTATCCTTTTGAGATGACCCACATGTGCCACTATCGGAGGATATAATATCTTCAATTTCTTTTTGATATTCCTTAATTTTATCAGCAACTTCTACTGTAAAATTCCCTCCATTTATAAAACCATCTTTGTCTCTGAATTCTGTAGTTAAAACATTGATCTTATTCTCTAATTCCGTTAAACTTCTACCCTTTAAGTCATCGATTTGCCTTAATATGTTTTTACGCATATCTCGCCATTCTTGTGTAGGTAGTATTCTAATCATGATTAATCCTTTGTTACTGCTAAAGTAACACAAAGATGTGTTTTTATAACACATAAATGTGTGGTGTATTTCAAACAAGGCTAAGTTGCTTTGTTATGTGTCCAATGTAATCAATAAACCCTACGTTAAAGCCCTCGGCAGAAGGATTATAGAACTGCGCCAAGCCAAAGGATTATCACAGGAAACATTGGCAAACCTGGCCGATATACCGGTCAACCAGATTGGTAGGATTGAGCGTGGGGAAATTAATACCACAGTAAGTACCATTTACGCTATTTCAAAAGCGTTTAAACTAACGGTGCCCGAAATCTTTAGCTTTTCCTTCAAAGAACGTAATAGCAAATAGCTTTTCAGTTTGCAATAAAGTCTGGATGGAACTTTACAAAATGCTTTGTTGTATCCTGGTCGTAATCCTCTACATCAAATATGTAAATTGTGCCCTCTCTATCTAAAATCAGCTGCTCCAAACTAAACCCATCCCTGTCGGTGCAAATAATAGCGACAGAATAAATCCCATTTGATGAACATTCAGTTGCATTTTGTATAAGATGGTGCTCAAGCGAAGGATTCACTTCATATGTCTGGCATTGCATCGTTCTTTCAAAAAGTTCCTGCCCGTTACCCTTATGCAAACGTTCGTAACTGTTCAATAAGTCCTCTGAAACTTCCCTTGCCTGTTCAATGGTATCATAATTGCCTACTATATACCCGGTGGCGTCTAACTCGCTTACGACTAAATAATCTTTAAGTTTTGCCATGCTAAGTAAAAATTGAACGCTTGGAAGTGCGGAACAATGGTAAATGTAGGAATAAGCTAGAAAAGGATAGTTTTTAGCTTACTGCTCTTAACCTTTAAACAGTTCATCTTGAATTCAACTAAGCGTTTGCTGTGAGAAGGAAAAGTGTGAAGGAAATAGGTTAAGAGAAAGCCCCTGCTGAGCAGATAATCTCTTGCGAAAAAAACAATTCGCAGCGTGCCAATGATTACTGCTTTACCACCTCCTTTACATTCACCTCCCCATCTACCACTACCTCAACCAAATAAACGCCGTTGGGCAGGTAGCTCAAATCAAGCATTTTGGTGTAGGTGGGGCTTAAATTGGTTTCGTGTTGGTTGTATACGGTTTGGCCGAGGATGTTGCAGATGGAGATATCTGCCTGGGTTAGATTGGGTTGGGATATTGAAATATCTAACTCGGAGGTGAAGGGGTTGGGGTAGATGTTTAGTTGCAGGTTGTTAGTTAAATCTTTTACGGCCTCTCCAAAACCGGTAAAGCAAAATTTTACTATCCAATAATCGGTGGTTTGATTCGTAGCATCCCAGTTAGGCTGGGTTTTGTAGCCGCTAACTCCCGCCTCAGTATTAACCATTGTAACATAACAACCTTCTCTTGTTTGAATTGAGTAGCCATTGTCATTACCCATTGTAAAGATGGTTTTATCCCACTGTTTATTAAACAATGAATCAGTTTTAACCATCCAAACTTGGTAATGGCCCAAATCATTTTCTGTTTTTTCACAACTTGCAGGCGAACTGGAATAACCAGAAATCAAAAATCCTCCATCAAGCGTTTGTGAGATAACCGGGGCTTCTTCATTTGCATTGCCGCCAAAATCCCAATCACCAAGTTTATTACCGTTTGAATCTATTTTAACTATCCAATAATCGGCACCACCTAGCCCGTCCAATGTACATATATTTTGGGTCTTATCCCCTCCAATAGAATCGCCGGTTGAACCTGCCAATATGTACCCACCATCTCTAGTTTGTATCAATGAGGAAAAATTAGCACCACCCCAAGGCCCAAACCTTTTATCCCACTGCTTAGTGCCATCTGAATCAATTTTTACGATCCAGAAATCATAACTTTGTAGGGAACTATCCCAGTTTGCTTGTGTTTTGTCGCCGCTGATTGGGGAGTTGGAAATACCACCCAGAACATATCCTCCATCGTAAGTTTGGAGTACAGAAGCCAGTTCATCTTCGCTTGACCCTCCAAATCGTTTATCCCATTGCTTGAAACCATTCGAATCCATTTTAATAATCCAATAATCGTTGGTATTATAAGTTGAATCCCAATCATCTTGCGTCTTATCACCGCTGATGCCGGAATTTGAACTACCACCTAATATGTATCCTTTATCTTTTGTTTGCTGTATGGAATTACATCCCTCTAAATTAAATCCTCCATATCTCTTATCCCACATTTTATTGCCGGTATTATCAGTTTTTACAACCCAATAGTCTCCATAACCCCAGCTCGGTTGCGTTTTATCACCGTTTGCTCCTGAAAAACTCTCGCCACCCAAAATATATCCGCCATCAGTGGTTTGTTGTATGACATACAGTGCATCCTCTAAAGTGCCCCCAAATCGCTTGTCCCACTCCTTGTTGCCCAGTGAATCAATTTTAACTATCCAGTAATCATCAGTCCCATTTATAGTATCCCAATTATTTTGGGTCTTATTGCCACTGATGCCAGAGTTGGAATAGCCGCCCAAAACAAAGCCGCCATCCTTTGTTTGCTGAAAGGACCAGGGGCTATCATTATTTGTACCGCCAAAGCGTTTATCCCAGACTTCGATGCATGGGGATTGTGAATGGCCCTGACAATAATATAGAATGAATACTAATATATTTATTGCTCCTTTCATAATATGAAGATAACGATTAATGTTTACATCTCAATATTGTTAATTAGATTTAAGTTTTTGCAAGTTTTCCTGAGTAATTCCTGTTATTTATTCTTATCCGGTAAATATAGATGCCACTTGGTAAAGTTTCGGTAATCCAGGTAAGTTGATACTTTGTATTGCTTCCTGAGATACCATTTGCCTGATAAACCGGCCGTCCGGTTACGTCTTCAACTCTAAGGTCAACAGCAGTATTAGTGCTTAAATTATTTAAACTGAAAATAAAGTCATTGTCAGATGGGTTTGGATAAACACTTACAGTTACGATTTTCCCTGTGTCTGGGCTAAGGGGGATATTTGAAAAGGAAATTACGGAATCAGCCGGTGTTACTGCAGTGTCAATTTTTAATTGGTGAACAGTGTAGCCCCCAGCAATTGGGCAAGGTATGCTATTGTCCGCGTTGACCCAATCAGAAAAATACAACACGTTACCACCGTCATTGCCGGTACTAGTATAAAATAGTTTGCCTGTTGACGACGGCTCAACAGCTATATAATTACCTACAGCGAATTTCCCACAAGTAATGCATGATTTATTCCAATTGGGAGCGCTAATTGGCTGTGCTGATAAATTAGGATCGGGGTCGGTTGTATTTTCATTATCGTTAAAGTAATACCACAGGTTACCATCATTGCCTTTATAATAAACTTCGATTTGATTTGAGCGGTTGCCGCTATTATTTTTATCATAGCTTAAAGTTAAACCCGATGCAGCATTAGCTGAGCTATCAATCTGCAACCCATTATTATATATGCTGTATGATGCATTATTGTTGGGATCTAAAATTCCAGCATTACCTAATTGGGTAAGATTATTTTGCTGCGCATATAATAAGTTGTATGTATAATAGTAAATATTGCTATCGAGCCCAATAAAATAAATGCGCGAATTTGTTTCGTCGAGCGCAAGATAATTGCTGACATTACCTGTGTTACCAAGCCGGAAGATTTCGCCTGACCCACCAACTTCTGTATATTCCCACAGGTAATGGCTGCCATCAACATAAAATGCCGTTAGTGAGTTAGCCGCAGCTACCATTGCCCCCACTGCACTACCGTTATTAATCAAACGGACAATCGCGCTCGTAGCTGGTTTCCATAAATACATATTATTGTCGGTACCTTTATACCATACATAATTTTCAGGGCCGATATTAATGTAGCCACCGCAATTGGCCCCCACGGCAATATGAGCAGTCCAATGACCTGAGGTACATTTAAGATATTTCAATTGATTACCTGTGCTTTGGTAATATACCAGGCTGGAATCAGCGGGTGTAAGAAAATCCTTAAAATCATCAACAGAGGTGCTAATTGGAATTAATCCCCACCTTAATGGACTGCTAGATATCACTTTCCATCCCCAGGTGGTTTTGGTGCTAAAAATGGTAGTTTCAGTCCAGTTATTACCAGTGTTTTGAGCTGCCTTATATACATTGTTATTTGCGCCGATATAAAACACGTCAAGGTTATGATTTGCTGTGGTACCAACAGATGCCATTTTGGAGTTGATAATGTTACTTGAAGTTTTAAATGAATTGCCGGGAAAATATAGTGGAATATTGTTGGAACCCCATGAGCTGGAAAGTGGTTCTATAGTTTTAGCTATCCCAGCCTGCAAATTTTGCATAGGCATCGGTGGGCTTCCGCCAGGGTAATTATAAAACCGGACATAGTCTACGGCGAAGGTTAAACTATCGGCGGCGGCCCATGTATCAATGCCCAAACCAAGCAGTATTCTAGAAACATTTGTACTAATCATACCTGACGGGAAACTCCGGGCCGTGCGATCATCAGACCAGCTTTCTTTGCCATCCACAAAAAAGATGATTTCGTCCGGCATGATTAACATACTATATGTGTGCCAATAGTTGGAATAACTGCAAGGAGTTTGTTTATAAAATACACTTTGGCAACCTACATGGTCGTTTGCATCCGTATCATTGGGCCAGAGCATGGGCGCGTCACTGGAGTTATCATGTATAGTTGAGGTGGTAACTGTTGCACCCTGATTATTTTCCATTATATCAAACTCATGTCCGCCGCCAAACGGCCAAAAAGTAGGATGGGCAGCAACCGCAGCCGAGGTTTGGCAACGTATTTCGCTAATACTTGGTACAGAGGGGTCAAGCATAAAGGTTCTCGTAGAGATATTAGCTGAACGATAGTAGCTGGTGTCAGTTGTGGTATGGCCCCCGTGGGTGCAGGTAGTTGTGTCAGGTATAGAGAACCGAGTTCCCGCGAAAGTACCAACGCCATTCTTAAACTCCAGCTCTTTACCAGTATAGTCGTTATATGCAAAACCTACCCAATTATTATAACAATTATCCGCACAATTGCCGGATGTATCCCAGCAAAAATTAGGAGCCCATGTTTTCAGGAAATTGCTTTGCGGAGATGGGGTTGTGTAATATGTATTATTTGGGTAAATAAATTCATCATCAAAAATTAGCTTCCATCCGGTTTTATCCAATAAAGCAGCGCTTAAATAGGTTAAGCTAACACTCGCTTCGCTTTTGCCGGCACGACTTACATTTCCGCTTTTACTATCCTTGCTACGTATATAAATGGCGGTGTCTTTACCGGTGCTTAAAGCAAAACTTATAACGGCGGGCGAGGCAACAACAGTTGAGGAGGTAAAGGCCGGGTTAAATGCCCATTCAATTTCATCGGCACCGGTACCGGCATATACGGTATCAAAAGTAATAATAACTATGTGGGGGCTATCAACAGTTATATGTATGGGGGCTGGTGTTACTAAGGCTGCAACAGTTGTTTCGGTTACATGTAAGTCGGTATAGGTAGTATCGCAGCCGGGCATACCATAAACAATTGCCCTGACGGTAAAACTGCTGCCCCAGATGCTATCGAGTTTACCGGTAATGCTGTCAATAATTGCACCGGACCCATCTACAATGCGGTAAATTGTTTGCGTGCTGTTATTGGCAATGGCTGTGTAGCTAGTCCAGGTTGTATCGTACCGGTAAATGAGGGTATCGCCGGTTATAAATACCGGCGTATCAACGGCGTTGATGGCTAATATGTAAATGTTACTATCGGCATACACAATACTATGGGTGGTCGTGTCTATGCCAATTATATTATAAACGGAGTTGCTGTCAATAACCGCGGTGTTTAAAAATAAAAGGCTATCGTTACCCAGGCTGCTGTCGGTTGCCATACCGGCGGTATACAACTTATAAAACACGTTTGTAAGCGAGCTGTCTACCGCAATTACGGTGGTAGTGCCGGTACAAGTGGCCTGCAGGGTATCGTGGATAACGGTGTTGGTTGGCACGGTATCTACCTGGGCAAAGGTTAAAATAGTGTAGCTGGTGCAACCGCTTATGCTATCGCGGCTTTTTAGCCAGATTAGAGTATCGCTGTTGCTGTGTACGGTTACTACTATGGTAGTGGGGCTGGTATCAACGTGCTGTGTGGTAAAGTTGCTATCTAAGGCCCAAACAACCTGGTTGCCGCCAGAGCCTGCTGTTATGTTGCTAAATGTAAAAGTGACAGCCGTATCGCTTAATACCATTTGCGGTACCGCTTTAACTGGTATGCCGACATTGAAGGTGTAGATGGTTATACCTGGTGTTAATTGTCTGTTACAACCGCTAAGTGTGTCGGTGGCTAATATGGTGTAGCTGGTATTGTTATTAATAACGCCGGTATTAAGGATAATGGTGGTATCGTTACCATAGCCGCTGGCAATAACAACGCTATTTACTATTAAATCGTACCTAACACCCGGTTGTGAAAGCAATACGTAAATATTGCTGGTGCTGCCAGGGCAAACTACGGTATCCTGCTGACCTGGGGAAAGGCTATCGGGTATAGTGCCGATGTTGATGAAACCAGAAGGCCCACCAATAAAAGCCGGATAAGATGAAACCAATCTTATTTTATAATGCCCTTTAATAAATCCGCTGTCAGGAATTATTGCAATAACAGTATCAGAGGTTGCTTCCGTATCAACCTCAATAACAAGCGGGCTTGCAAAACTGCCCGATGAATCTGATAGCTGTGCGGTAAAAATATTACCCAGTCCGTAAATGCCTTTTGCATTAAATGGAATACTTATTTGTGAGCCTGCGCAAAACGGGGCACTAAGCGTACCTACAGTGAGGTTCATTTCGGGCTGCTCAAAGCCAAGGCTGAACTCCTGACCTCCTGCAGTAAAAGTTTGTATCAACGGCTCACCAACAGTAAATTGCATTTGCAGGTTGCCACCTGTGAGATAGCCACCTTGTGCGGGTTGCACAGAGGGACTCATTGTTTGGGCAACGGAGACGATGGTATAAAGCAGCAGCATTGCAACCATCGACATTTTTCTTGCAGCCATGATATGCGGGTTTAATATATTGTAAATCATGTTTTGCTCGTTTTAATTGGGGTGTGTGATATTCAATCTGCGACAAGTTGACAAGAACTTGCCGCCAGTAACCAGTTAAGGCATTTACCAGGTCCACCAGTTTGCCCCGTTACTTACAAGCCTCATAACTCCTATACCTGAAATAGTCCCTGGTGTGCTGCCGTCTATGGTCTGGCTGCCCGTAGTTGCAATCGTTATTGTTTTACCAGAAGTGCCGCCTTTGATAATATATTCGCGTCCTGAAATACCAACCGCAGTTGGCAGGGTAACGGTAAACGAGTTAGTGGTGCATATAACAAAATGGTCAGTTGCTGCAACAGTATAGTTGGCTGTATGGGTAGTGATATTAAATGCAACGCTGCCGCTATCCTGCAATGTACTGTTAGGTGTCAATGTCCCTAAACCTATGTTTCCACCATTATTATAAATATTGCTTGAGTTCGTAACCCAGGCACTTCCGTTCCAATATGAAGTATTACCAGCCACTGAGCCGGACGATAATAAGCCGGTAGGACCTGTAACGCCTGTGCTGCCAGTGGCACCAGTATGACCAGTAGTTCCTGCCGAACCTGCAGTTCCAGTGGGACCTACTGTACCGGTAGGCCCGACAATGCCGGTAGTTCCCGCCGCTCCCGTTACACCATTAGTACCGTTCGCGCCAGTAGCACCTGTAGAACCGTTGCTACCAGTTGCACCCGTTGGACCTGTAACGCCATTTACCCCGGTAGGTCCTGCGGGACCAGTGCCACCCATAGCACCCGTTGCCCCAGTCGGACCTGTAGGTCCAGGAAGAGGACTGCTGCTACTCCAACTTAAATTGCCCGAACCATCAGTTACAAGCTTGGCTCCTAACGTAGGGGCGGTTGTTGGCCAATTGTAGGTAGTCGAACCAATCTTGATATGAAAGTCTGTCGTGTCAAGGCTAATTGCTGCTCCTGAACTGGAATAGGTAACGCCCATGTTAATTGCAGTGGGACCAAATGTCGCAGTTCCTTTGAAGTTGGATGCTGCGCCATTTTGCGAGTTTATAGAAACAAGGGTATTGACCGGGTCGCTGTCAAGCACTGCTATTGATGCCAACGGACCGGGACCTGAAAAGCCATGAACACATATCATAATTAGACCATTTGGAGCACCACTGCCGGTTATGGAAGAAACATTGCCAATACCCATATAATCATAATGACTTTCGGGTGTATCAACGCGGGTAAAAAATGGCCCATCTGGCACGTAGCCGTTTACAGCTGAATCAAGTGTGAAGCCCTCGACAATCCCGCCTGCTACGGTTCGGGATATGTGGGTGGCGTTTGTAGATGGGTTCCTGGTAAAGAGGGGGTCGCTGGTTATGGTTGTTCCTGTTCCATATGGTATTTGCCCTGATGGCTGTGCATCTGCCGTGCTGCTGCCACTGTTCAACGCATATAGGGCGTATGGAACACTTTGCAGCTGCGATGTTCCGAGACTTACATAACCGCCTCCGGACATGGAATCTTCAAGTTGAACATACATGGTCGTACTGCCCCAGGCAATGCTACTAAATGTGCCGGAAAGCACCGTTCCCTGACCTATGCTTAACGT
>Ga0364860_10720_pt1 | contig 16752 bp, 9 predicted proteins | sample ExccelAu500001D4_FD_206916 | JGI IMG/M metagenome (GOLD analysis project Ga0364860, IMG submission 206916) | Enriched cells from Trout Bog Lake Hypolimnion, Wisconsin, USA - BchlTB.Aug20.5000.01 .D4 | ecosystem: Environmental > Aquatic > Freshwater > Lake > Hypolimnion/Profundal zone | place: USA... | reverse complement strand
TTCAAAAAAATAGCACCGCACTTCCTGAAATGTTTTTTGACGAACTTTCTACATACACTCTTCTAGATAACCTGCCTTCAGAGCTTACAGGGACTCTGGCTCAAGATACCTTCAAGGCCGGATTTTTGTTTTATAAAACACACAAACAGGTACTTTCTCCAAATAGCAGCACATTTCTTTTAACCTCCCTCTATAACATTCTCATTGCCAAAATCTATCATCTTCCTGAAATCGAAGAAATTATTCTCGGCTTCCTGGAAGCTGGACTTTATGATGCCACACCATGCTCAATAGATGAATGGATTCATCGCGCTTCGGTAACATTGCTGACCATGTATAAAATGGGTTTCCTCGGAGCTACTGAGAGTCAGCTTCGACTTCTTTATGAACGCTGTTCCAAACTTTTCATTCAGCATACAGCACTTTTCCAAACCGAACAACGCAACCTACTTCAAGAGTCATTGCACAACATATGTATGCGACTTTTACACATCACTGAAAACTTGGATAAAGGAGAATTGAAGCTAGAAGATTTTCTCATTTCCGAGAATACTTGGGCATCCTCAGAGGACATAATAAAAAGAAACCTCGAGGTGTGGAACTCCTACCTAAATCAGATGGAAGAGAGCTCATTAACAAAAAACAACCCTGTCAATGCCACATCTAAAACTGAATTAAGCACCCTCTTAGCTGATCTAGCGCGCGTCACCACGAATCTTCATTTTTGTTCAGAAAACTCCCAAACCGTATCTTTTCTTGTTCTCAAGTTAAAAAAATTCGCTCATCAGTCAAATCTTTCTACTACACTATCACCAAAACCGAAGCTTAAAAACGTCGACAACCTCATCAACAGATTTGTTGCTACGTGCGACCTAGCTACTCACGGAAAATTCATGGAGGACGAGCTAAGTAGCTCTTCACCAAAAACTGTTTCCATAAATCGGCTTCGTGAAATTGAGCTCTCTCTTTTGTGGGATGATCTGTTATCCAGTACTACACAAACTATTATAACAACCCTCTCTCTTGAGTTATTGATAAACCAGCTATACCAATCCTTACTCGAAAAAGAGGCTTATTGGGAACCACATCCTACGCAATCAGGCGTCAAAACGCTCCGTCCTCTCCTATCAGAATCAGAATTTCACATCAGAATGGAAGATGCCTTGTGCATGCACTGCGCGGATAGCGCTTATCAAATGCTCGCGCTAAGCCAGAAAGAAACCCCCGAAACTCAATGCTGGCTGCATTTCTTAATTCTTCATTCTCTTGAGGAATTTCTTGCCCAAAAACGAAAGCAATGCATCTCCCTTCTTGGAAAGTTCAATAACGCATTTTCCAAACGCCTGAACCCCCGTCATCAGGTTGAAATAATCGACACCTACCTATCTATAACCTCGTCAATTAGTGAGATACGTCAATCTACTAACCAAGATTCGATATACGACAATTGTTCATCAAACACAAACGCGCAACAATGCCTCCGGGAAATACATAGTCGATACCTGTCTCTATACCATAAATTCTGCACGTTCGCCTTGTCTATAAACGAAAAAAACGCACAACGATATCTCAGGTATGAACATCTTTCTGAGCTCTTCAAGAAACACGCCTCATTACAAAAGGGGTACTCGTATATCGAACATATGCCTGCAAAGCTTTCAATTGCAGACGAGGTACGGTGGATTGACCCTACATACTTTTCTGAGCCATTCGACACCCACTTTTTCCCCGCCCTTCACAATGGGTTTATTGCTGATGGAACAAGAGGTGTTGCATTCGATTTTTGCTCTTTTTTTGGCTCGCGTGGAGATAAATTTTTAAACGTATTTCTTACGGAAGTAGACCTTGCTCAAGAGAGGTCATATGAACAACAAAATGAAAGTCCAAAAATTGTGGAGATCAAAGATGGGCCATCTTCATTGAGAGTTAACAGCGCAGCCCGACAACAGAAAGCGGCACAGAAATCCAACCATCATTCTAGTTCAAGCACACCAACTTCGAAAAGCTCGACCTGCAAACCGGAAACATCCGTTCTGGTTCCAAAAAAACCCGTACAGCAGATGAAAATAAAACAGGAAAAAAAAGAATTCGAAACCCCTCCGATCATCACTACAAAAGAGACCTCACAATTACCTCAGTGCGATAAAACTCCCTTCGAGAATAATCCAGAATCAAAAAAACCAACCACCGCTCCAAAAATTCAAACAAAAGCCACTGAACCGGCCTTTCAAAAAATGACTGAAATTATGAGTCCAGTCACTTGGCGTTTAAACGACAGAGTCTTGAATGAAAATGTGTCCATTCGATTAAAGGAACTAGAACAACAACAAGGTTTTTTCAGTCCTCAGGCTCGCTTGAATTTTTACCTAAGCCATACCTATCCCACGACTATTACACGAATTGTTCGAAAGTCTGGCCTAGAAAAACCCTGGCATAAAAGCCAAAATAGGCCTGATCGAAGCTTTTTATGCCTCGCTTGTTTTCACATTGGCGACCTCACACTGTTCGGCTTTATTTCAGAAACCTATACGAGAAAGATAGAGCAGGATGGATGGCGGGAAGAATTGTATCACCGTTACCTTCATCCCAGGTCAAGAAAAGAATTCATGTTAGCATTTGAAACTCAGAAAACCCTTTTCAAAACAGATTCAGAAACAGAAATGTCACCTCCTCACGAAGCTCCAACACTCTACGAGCTGCAGGCATATGAAAAACTCTGCAGTGGCGAAAGTTTGTTCGAAGATACAAGCACCGGAACCAAAATGTTTGTTCCAGAAGGCCGAAGAACATTGGAAATCCAGCACAAGGGATCTACCGTTAGAATTATCGATCCTGCCCTCAAATCAATCTACGAACTTCTTATAGGGTGATTATTCCTTAAGAGTATAGACTTTTAAGGATATCCCCCCAGTAAAGAACTGCTACAGATATTTTTAATAGTAACGGTGTCCTTTTTCCTTCTTCTGATATATATAGACAAGTAAGAAGAGGAATCAGTTTTTGCCACAGCAAGAATTCTCTCTTCAATCGCAAAAAACAACCCCCTGTGTACAATATTGGGCTTGTTTTTGTATTTAGATAAGTCAAAGTTCTAATGGGAGGCTTTTGATAAACATGCGCGTAGCAATTTTAACAAGCGGAGGGGATGCTCCGGGCATGAACGCCGCAATTCGTAGCGCCGTGCGTTCGGCAAAAAACCTAAACTGGTCCGTCTTCGGAATAAAACGAGGATACCGTGGACTTATCTACGGTGAATTGGACGAAATGGGCTCAAGGTCTGTTTCAAACATCATTCAGCATGGTGGAACCATTCTTCGCACATCAAGATGCAAAGAATTTGAAACTGACGAAGGGCTGCAACAGGCCAAACGAACCTTGGAAGCCTACGGCATTCAAGCCCTTATCATAATAGGCGGCGATGGTTCCTTCCATGGCGCTGTAGCCTTGGCAAAAATATGGGATGGGCAGATTGTCGGCCTACCAGGAACAATTGATAACGACCTCTTTGGAACAGATTATACAATCGGATATGATACAGCTGTAAACACTGCAGTAGAGGCTATTGATAAAATCCGAGACACCGCGGAGGCTCAAGAGCGATTTTTTCTTATTGAAGTCATGGGAAGAGAGGCAGGGTTTATCGCGTTAGAAGCTGGCCTTTCAAGTGGCGCTGAGGAAATCATGGTTCCGGAAATACATTCAGAGCTTGGTGAAGTACATAAACGCCTTATGCAGGGCAAGCAACGAGGGAAAACATCGAGCATCCTCGTCGTTGCCGAAGGAAACCATGAAGGCAATGCCTACGAAATAGGAAACAAGCTTAAAAATTTGTGCGGAAGCGACTATCGCGTCGTCGTTTTAGGTCACATCCAACGAGGAGGCTCTCCTACTGCTCGAGACAGAATTTTAGCCACAAAACTTGGTGCATATGCTGTTGACGTCCTGGCAGAGGGCAAAACCGGCGTTATGGTTGGAGAAGTTAAGGGAGAGCTGACTACAATACCCCTCGAACAGACGTGGCAAACAAAAAAACCTCTAGATCCATATCTCCTTCGGCTGATTTCAGTGCTCGATACGTGACAAAGGAGAGATTAGAGTTTTTCGCATTGAAGCAGATTCGTTCGAGTAATGCTGGGGTAAGACAAACGCTTTGGTACCAAAGCGTTTGTCTTACCCCAGCATATGACTGTTTTTCGAGAACGAATTTGTAAACTCGAACCTACAAATCAATTTGATCGAGCGTTCTAACGACGGTCTTCATAGATGGCCTTCGAGCAGGGTTGTAATCAAGCATCCTAAAAATTAACAACTGAAACCGTTGATAAGGATGCAGTTGAGCATTGTGCTCGAAGTCTCCTACAAGCTTTTTCCTCATCTCATCATATCTAGCGACAGCTTTTCGATAAATTTTTCGACGTTTAGCATGAGAGTAGTACTTTGTTACATACGGATTAATGGAACGGCCCCAAGGAACACTGCTGTTCCAAACAATTGAATAGAAATTTGCCCCTAAGGCATACACATCAGCTGCATATCGATTTAATTTTCGGATTGGCACTATCAGCACCTCAGGAGGATTCTTACTCCTTGGAGCTTGAGGAATTCTCTTACCAGCCCACCATGGCGGCATTGACTGCCCAAAATCGATCAAAGCGGCATCAAATAGCCCATTCGAAGCTTTTCGAAGAAGCATGTTCGCCAAATGAAGGTCTCGGTGAACAAGCCTATGCCGGTGCATTGCTAAAAGACCATGTGAAAGATCTTTGGCAATTTTCAGAATTTGCTCTTCTGTAAATCGATACCGTGAATTCACTCTATCCAAAAGACTCCCTTCTAAATAAGAATCCAACCAAATCATTGTTTTATCATGAGACCAGGGTGCTGTACCCACACAGGCAACAATTCCGCGGCAATTGCGCAATTTTCGTAGAATTGTGACTTCACCCTTTCCAGACTTATCACTGAGACAGGCCGCTAAAATCCGCGGCTTATCGCCATACAAAATAGCCTTACTTACGGTCTTGTGGCACCCGCTACTAATATATCCTTGAGGCAAATCCGAAATCAGATACCCAAGTCCCGATTCTTTTGAGATTTTGCAGCGAAGACCAGTCTTCTCTTTTGAATAAGCGTGCTTCTTCATAGAAGAATGCGATATACGCTCAATGAACAAACAAGCATTAATCAATTCCAATTTTGTCAATCCAAGGGTATTATCCAAGCCCCAAATTTTTTCCGCAATAGCCCCGGCACGGGACTCAAACTGAGGATTTGTCTGCTTTAGAAAAAGATCAGAACAAAGCGAATACTGTGCATGAGACTCAAGCAGGGAATTTGTCTGCTTTAGAACAAAATCTGAACAAACCGGATACTGTTGTTGATTGCTCTCAGAAACCAAACGCGAGTCAGAAAATAGGCTCTGAGTACATGCGCCGAAAGCAAATATTATACAAAATAAGAATTTCATATTTCAGCCTTAAAGAGTTTTACAAAAATGAACATACCTCTTCTTTGTCTTCAATAAAGAAGAGGTGTATACCAGTAATACTGTCAAAAATTTCTATATACAGATTTCAGTTTTCAATTGGAAGCAGTATATACTGGATATAGTCAAAAATCATGAAAAACGAGGACCAAAAAATGTCGTTAACATCTCATTCTCATATCGTAAAAACAATTTTATTGGTTCACTTCGGCACACCTGAATCAATAAGCACAAAAGATATCTATCGCTTTTTAGTTGAGATTTTTGACAGACTTCACGAGGAACATCCCAGCATTATTCGAGCTGCCCTCACAAGAGCAATTTTCGCTCCCCTCGCCCTTTCATCAACGCAGAAGAGATATCAAGAGATCCTCAAGTCTGATGGATTCCCTTTGATGCAGCATTGCCAGAAACTAGTCAGTGATCTTAACTCCCTCTTTGGCTCCGAATGTGTCTTTCTAGCAATGCAACATGGAAATCCTTCCATAGAGGAGGTATGCCAGCGCCTGAAAAATCATCGTCCTGAAAAGATCATCATCATGCCCTTATATCCACAACGAATCCCGGACATGACACACTCCATCTATCTACGGGCTCATCGTAGTCTAATACATGCGAAAACAGAGGCTCTGGAAATCTTCCTCGAAGACTTTCATCTTGAGGATTGGTATATAGATTCCATCGTGGAGACATTAATAAAACAGCCCAAGGGATACCAAGCCATTCTTTTCAGCTATCACGCAGTTCCTGAAAAACAGGGAGACTTTTATAAACAGCAATGCCAAGAAACAACTGAGAAAATTATAGAAAGGTCTGGACTGGACATCCCGTGGGCCGTAGGATTCCAGTCAAAAATGAGGTTTGGAAGATGGCTTCAACCAGAAAGTAGAGATTTACTTGTGGAATTTGCACAAAAAGGGATAAAAAACCTGCTCGTGGCCGCCCCTGGCTTTATTACACCGTGCAGCGAAACAATCATTGATATCGAAAAGGATCTGCGCGAATTGTTTCTGCTCAACGGAGGCGAACGGATCGATCTTCTCCCGCCTCTATGCTCTCAAAAATGTTTTATCGAACGGCTTTCTAAATATTTAGCAATTCTGTGATCTATACCTCTTCCACTTGAAAGCAAAGACAATAGAGTTTTTTTAAAGGGGCTCCGCCCCCTCAAACCCCCGGCAAAGGGACTAAAGTCCCTTATGCAATCCCCATAATGATTGCAAAAAATAGTGTAGGTTAAAGGCTGCAAAACCATTGCGCCAAAGCGGGACAGAACATACCAGCTCATTATGAGACACCTCAATCATATCCCCATAACCTTATAGGCAGGGGATGTCCCTTCTTTGTCGCTTCTCCTCGGCTTCGCCGAAAAAAAGATGCCAAAGTTGCTCTAAACAACAAGGCTGGCAGGATCACGCCTCTTCACCTGAAAGCTCAAGTACATCACTCGAACATTTTGCTAATTTTTTTTTCTATTGAGGCTTTTGCAAAACTCAGCAAGCGGTCGCTAGTCCACTCTTTCTCACAAGAAAACAAGTTATCCAAGCCGTTTTCCTTAACCTTGAATTATGCTACTCTTTGTCTAAAAATAAACGGGAGGCCCATCCTAAAATGAGTTTTGAAAAACTTATCCAATCCTATTGCAAAGCACTTTTAAAGCTAGGGCAACTTTGAGATCCTTTTTCGGCGCAGCCGAAGAGAGGCGCCGAATAAGGGACTTAAACCTATTCAACAGTTCGAAATGCTCACCAGAGGGCTAATGGAAGAACCTTGCTGAATGTGTCCCGTTTTGGCGCAATGGTTTTTGCAGTCATTAACTTACATTACTTTTTGCAATCATTATAAAGGATTGCAAAGGGGCGAAGCCCCTTTGCCAGGGGTCTAAGGGGGCGGAGCCCCTTTAAAAAACTCTATTGTCTTTGCTTTCAAGTGGAAGCGGTATATAACTCAGGGAACCATAATCCTTCCTTTTTTCACCAAAAAAGAAGGATGAAAAGAGTTCTTTGCGCGCCTGAGGCCTAAAATCCCCAAATCTTGCTGCCAATTCATGAATAGGTATTGCTGCGGTATTTTTTGAGCAAAATACTGATACATATACTGATACATTCCCGAAAATCTAGATGCTGCTTTTGCAAATTGCAGCACATACATATTTGGTTTTAATGGCTGCCCAATGATTAATCCCTCAGGATGTCCATTAACATAAAATGCAAACCCATCTAAACCAAGTAGATCCAAGCGTTCGAGCGCCTCAAGGCAGGACTCTCTATCGGTAATTACACCTGCTTGCGCTTGCTGGAGTTGCCACTGCTCCACAATATCTTGTGCATGCTTGATTGGAATGCTCTGAATGGGCCTTACATCCATCGTCACCGAATCAAGAAGCTTTCGAACATTGTATCTATGGCCATCATAATGCCGTCCTTGATAGGTGCGCACTTTCTCAGTTTCAACAACATAATCGCTATCGTCCGCAGAAGCCTCAATCACACATTGAGGACATTCCGCCCACCATTCTTCTGGCACGGGATAAACGTAAGAGGCAGTGTGCTTTTTTGCCTCCGCAATACAAGAGCTCCAATCATGAGGGTGATACAACGGCATAAAAAATCGCTCTCGCTGGTGCGAGAGTCCTGTCAGCGCATAGTGATTATTCTCTAGCTCATGGAACTCAAACTCATGAAAGTTCCGAAAAAGATAGATATTCGAAAAAGAATATTCGGATATTGGCAAACATAAGGCTTCGCAAAACCCTTTGATGATCGATTGGTGTTCAAGCTGTATTTTCACATCACCCTCCTAAGGGTTCTTATAAATAACTTGTACAATTCTAGAGAGAAAAGAGAAATCAAAAAGAAACTGACTGACAAAAATTGCACAATCTGGCACATAGAAGGAGTGTAATGCGATTTTTTTTAACACTTGCATCAAACTCGAGATTAAGTCTGATGCATTTTACAATGGAGAAAACATATGAAATGTTGCTGCACACTAGTAATCCTTCTCCTGATTATCGGGGGATTGAACTGGGGCCTTGTAGGCTTTTTTAACTTTGACCTCGTGGCTACCGTTTTTGGTAAAGGGTCAATCCTTTCAAGGATCATCTATTCGCTCGTTGGAATAGCAGCCCTATCAAAAATCTTTTTCTGGAATCACTCTTGTTCCTGCAAAATGCCTCCCAAATAGGCTCTGACTACGTGGGGGCGATTCTCTCGTCCCCACGTGCGATTATCCCGATCATTTTAATTTTTCTTCATAGTCTTGTATTTGCACCATTTCCTTGCATCACCGTTTATGACACTAATGGGGGGAAAACAGCCTTTCCAACACACGAACGCCAAATCGTCTTCGTAGGGTCGTCAACAAAGATTCAATCGGATTTACGGAAATGGAGTCGCGAACTTGAAAAAAGACCCTCACTTACCAAAGGTATGGTAGTTCGAGGCATTGCCATTTTACCCGAATGGATGAATGGAAGGCTTTCTCAACCTCTTGCACTTTTATATGTACGCACCCATATTCCAAAACAATTTCACAACTCGGTCTATGTTTATTTTGCAAGTGCCGAAAAAGCGAGAAATCTTTTTGATCTGCCAATAAATACCGATGAAGAGCTGCACCTCTTCTACCTAAACAATGCTGGCAACATTTTGGTATATACATACGGTGCACCCTCAAATAAAAAGATCAACCTAATGAGCACCTTCTCGGGGAGAGATTTTCTTCCGCCACTCAGATAAAATTTTGGCAAATTGAATAGCCTTCTCATCTGAAAGATTGCCAGGAATCTTCGGAAAAATTAAGTCGCACAAAGGCGGCGCTGCCTCTTCACATACTGGTATGACAGGCACAAGCGTTCCACTAGGCTGACATTTTATAACAAAACCCTTTGATTCAAGGCGTGAGACAGCAAGAGTCAACTCTCGAATGGGCCTATTAACTGCTGCATACAATCCTGAAATAGTGAGCACCACTCCACTTGTGTATCGTTCCTTACATGTTTTGTAAACCAAATTTTCAATTTCAACCTCGAAAAACGAGGAACACTCGTAAAGGGCAACACCCTCTCTCCATCCTCTCTCTTGCAAAAACACCATGAGTTCACCGGCTAGAAGCAAAAAAAGCCAGCTAATCCAAACCCAAACTAAAAAAAGAGGCACGGCAACAAAGCTGCCATATACAGCGCTTACCTTGGTGCAATGCAACTGGACGATAATGTACCAAGATTGCACATGTTGAAAGATGAAGGCCGCTATCGAACCAGCGATCAATGCGCAATCTACACGCACAGGAGCCTTTGGAAGGGCATACAACACAACAGCAAAAAGAATGCTTGATGTGACAAAAGGAATAAATGAAATAATGTCACACAGATAGACGTGAGCCCTTTCAAGGAAAACCCACGATTCTATCATCGACGAAAACTGTGCGCTAATGAAAATTGTCGCGCTGCTAGAAATGGCGAGCAAAAGAGGACATACAAGCACTAAAGCCATATAATCAGCTACTCTTCGCAGTGTGGTTTGGCCAACAGAAAAACCCCACATCGCATTAAGAGCTCTTTCTACAGATCCCAAAAGCCTGACGATCGTAAAAAGCAAAAACAGCACCCCAACACCGGCTATAACACCCCCTTGAGCCTGCTGCAAAGCTGTGGCACTAAATTGCAATAAATAGGCAAGCACCTCTTTATGATCCGCAAGCTCCAATGTCAGCCACCTTTCAAGGAACTGTTCTAAGCCAAATCCTTTGGCGATTCCAAACATTACAGCAAGAAGCGGCACGATTGCCATAAAGGATTGATAGGCCAAGGCCGACGATTCTTTACATAGATTATCTCGAACAACTCTTCTATAAAACGTCCTGCAACACAAAATCAATCGCATCATAAAATCTACTTTCTTCTTTAATTTGTATGGATATAGCTTATAGCAAAAACACCGTTTTCGTCTGCTCCCGGGAGTCGATATTCAATAAATGGCCGAATCATCCTCATCGGATAATAGAGCATCCCCCCTATGGTCCTTCTAAACATCTCACTTATTTTTGGACTCACCAAAAATCGATACCCAAACTTATCACGCAAATCACGTAATAACCATGAACGATCAAACCTGTATAACTGCTTCTGCGTCAGCGTTTCCACAGAATAGTCCCTCCCAATTTCAGCCATCCCAATTCTTCTGCCATGAGTTGTCAAGGTCGTTATACCCAAAGCTTTAGCAGTAGGCTTAGGCTTAAAAACATAGGAAACAAAGTTCAACCACCCCGAATCATCAACGTCATCTGGACTTGCAGCTACATGCACCTGCCCTCCCTCCGGAACAAAATCGCCAAATTCAAATTGATGTTTGATTTCAATTCTCATCCCTAGGCAGGCCATAAGTTCTTTATGCACCCTTCCAAATTCCAGAAAACTCGCACTTTGACTTTCGTTGATAGCAGGTCCATTAAAATCGATACAATGCCAAGTACAGCCAGGGGCTGGAAGACGTTTTTGGTACACAAGGTCATACCACATGATTAGTTGAGCAAACCCACCGCCCAAACTATGTCCAACAAAGTAGATGTCCTGCGGAAGCTTCTCTCCAACTTGTTCTCTGAACTCATCGGCCAAAAGAGTAAGCTTTTTCCTCAAAAATTTCCAATTTTCCGCTTTCAAACATTCCTCTAATTTCAACGTAATTTCAATTTTTTTTGATGGACGCACCATGTCCAAATATATTTTTAATTGCTCGTAGGACTCCAGAAGTTCTCGAGCAAAAAGGTCGCCATTTTCCTTGTTTTTCCCAGCGTAAACTAAATGAGCAACCCATAGAGGAATCGTCCGCATCTCAAATTCCTCTCGCTCGTATTTTGACGCCAAGCCAATGCTGTACTCTCCAGGAGCTCCAAGGGGGTTTAAATCAGCCAAAATCGATCCAAACCAATGAGGAGCATTACTATTGCTATTAGTGCTTCGAAATACCTTAAGCCAAGGCAAAAGCTTATTTTCCGACAACCGAGCATTCACACAAATTGGCTCTAAAGAATAGCTAAAACAGCCACGCCCATCGTCGATGAGTGATTTCGTAAAGAAGTAGGTCTTTACTCCTCCTGTCATGGTTGGTCCAGGAATAATCATTCCTATACTAAGAAAACTCTTCCTATGGTCAGGATTTTTTCTGAAAAGGTTTTTTTTGGAAAAGACGTGAGAGAGTAATTCTGGAAATTTCTCCCCATCGTTCTGTTTGCGAAGTTGAGGAAATATATGAAGGAGCTCGAAGAGATCCCTGCATGGATTTTCTGCATTTTGATTTCCTATGGTTTGAAAACCCGAAATCGCTAAGTGTTCTATTTCTCTTCCGGTAAATGCCCTGTGCAACTGGGCATCGGTAGACATCAGCAACGCAATGACGGTATTAAATTTATCCACAGAGGCTTCTCGAACAGATCCACAAGGATCTCCATCGAAAAGCCAGTGTAAAAAGTCCCAAAATTGACCAACCGTTTGACAATGTTCCTTGAGCCGCCTTCTGACACGTCCAGAGAACATTGGCGGTATTCGGCTACTACTCCTCACTTTTGTTTGAGACACAAACATTGGCGGAGAGGGAAGCCGCCGTCTCTCAAGCTGCGGCCAAACCTCGTCCAAGGGAGTCAGTGGGTCAAACTCTTGTATAAACTCTCCCATTCGGTGCAACTCAGACCAAAGCCGTTCCAAATCGCCCATCCCAATGTCGTTTACCCCTATATTGCACTTAGCAACATGATCAGGCAACAGAGGCTCTCCCAATTCAAGCATTTTATTCAAGTCAATGCCGTACGATTCTTGCAACTGAGAAACGATTGCCGGACCAAATTCAGCCATCAGGTAGGCGGCATAGACCCGTAAAACGGATGTATTCTCATCCATACACAAAAGATCGGGCTCTAGTTTTTTGAGTCCGAGTAACCCGTCTTGGATACAGAAGTGGTAGTCGCCCCGATGTCCTGTCTCCATAACAAATGGACCTTCAAAAGTTTGATGGACAACCGAAGCAAGTTTTGTAAAGGGATCTTCAAAGAGATCAAAAGCCGAGGTATCATGCCACGAGAAGGGCAGCGGCAAAGAACCAAGATCCTGAATCCGTTTTTCCACGGGAGCTGGCAAGCTCCTTTGAGCCGCACCCACAATTTTCCAATAGAGTCGTGAAAACATGCAGTCAGACATAGCTGAAATCCCTACTTCGACAATATGTCTTGCAGGGACAGCATAGGAGAAGGGAATAAATTGTTTGATACGATACCCTATACTTTTAACAAGTTGTGTTATTCGATAGGATTGAGCACCCGTCGTAATAGCCCAACGTCCGAAAATCGAACTTTCAGGATCCGTAACATTTAGTATCCATCCCTTTCCCAACGATTCGTGATTGAGTTGTTGGATGGTCTCATCAAACAATCGTGCAACATTCGCAACCAGTGTATACCGACTTTCTCCATCATCTAAAGCCGGAACTGTCATACGAATTTCCTCAATCCCATCCAAAGTGTTATGAGCGCACCGATAAGCCCAGACACTATCTTCAAGCCGATATAAGCTAGACATATTCACTCTCCGAGGTAGCTAACGAAGCCCATTCCAACTATCTTTTCAAAAAACTAATCCTTCCACCTAGATTCTCATCCTTACGTAGTTCAAAGAAAAGCAACTACCTTACTCATGTTACGCGCTTTTTTATCGATGCTTTCTGATCTTCTCCTACGATCACTTTTGCAAATAGCTGCCGCTATTCGCGGCAAGCGTGATCGTAGAACCTTCTTGAAGCATATCAGAAAGCCTTCGATAAAAAAGCGCGTAACATGAGTACCTTAAGTGGAAGGCTCGTTGGAACAAAGCCAAATTTTGAAAGACGTACGTCAGTTTGTCTCAGTTTGGGAAAAAAAACAATTTAATTTGACGCACTGTGGGTATTTTCGATGAACGGGAAGTGCTCCAGCGCATCATAAAATCTGATTTCTTCTTTAATTTGTATGGGTATAGCTTATAGCAAAAACACCGTTCTCGTCTGCTCCTGGGAGTCGATACTCAATGAATGGCCGAATCATCCGCATCGGATAATAAAGCATCCCCCCTATGGTCCGTCTAAAAATTTCACTTATTTTTGGACTCACCAAAAATCGGTACCCAAACTTACCCCGCAAATCACGTAATAACCATGAATTATCAAACCTGTATAGCTGCTTCTGCGTCAACTTTTCCTCAGAATAGTCCCTCCCATTTTCAGCCATCCCGATTCTTCTGCCGTGAGTTGTTAATGTCGTTATACACAAAGCTTTAGCAGTGGGCCTAGGCTTAAAAATGTAGGCAACAAAGTCCAACCATCCCGAATCATCAACGTCATCTGGACTTGCACCTTCATGCACCTGCCCTCCCTCAGGAACAAAATCGCCAAATTCAAATTGATGTTTGACCTCAATTCTGATCCCTAGACCTGCCATAAGCTCCTTATTTGCTCTTCCGAATCGCAGAAAACTCACACCTTGACTCTCATTGATGGCAGGTCCGTTAAAATCGATACAATGCCACGCACAGCCAGGAACGGGGAGACGCTTTTGGGACACAAGATAATACCACATATTTAGTTGAGCAAGCCCACCGCCCAGACTATGCCCATCAAAGTAGATGTCCTGTGGAAGCTTCCCTTCAACTTGTTCCCTGAACTCTTCAGCCAAAAGAGAGAGCTTTTTCCTCAAAAGTTTCCAATTTCTCTCTTTCAAACATTCATCTAATTGCAAAGTAATTTCAATTTTTTTTGACGGACCAACTTCGTCCAAATAGATTTTTAACTGTTCGTAGGATTCCCGAAGTTCTCGAGCAAAAAGGTCATCATTTCCCTTGTTTTTCCCAGCGTAGACTAAATGAGCAACCCAAAGAGGAATCGTCCGCATTTCAAATTCCTCTCGCTCGTATTTTGACGCCATGTCAATACTATGGTCTCCAGGAGCTCCAAGCGGATTTAAATCAGCCAAAATCGATCCAAACCAATGAGGAGCATTACTATTGCTATTGGTGCTTCGAAATACCTTAAGCCAAGGCAGAAGTTTATTGTCCGGCAGGCGATAATTCATACAAACCGGCTCTAAAGCGTAACTAAAACAGCCACGCCCATCATCGATAAGAGATTTGGTAAAGAAGTATGTCTCCACTCCCTCTGTCATGGTTGGCCCAGGAATAATAGTTCCTATTCTAAGAAAATTCTTTCGACGATCAGGATCTTTTCTAAAAAGGTTTTTTTTAGAATAGACGTGAGCGATTAATTCGAAAAAATTCGACCAATCGTTATGTTTACGAAGCTGTGGAAATATCTGAAGGAGCTCGGAAAGATCCCTGCATGCATTTTCTACATCACGATTTCCCATGGTTTGAAAACCCGAAATCGCTATGTGCTCTATTTCTCTTCCCGTAAACGCCCTGTGCAACTGGACATCAGTAGACATCAGCAGCGAAATGATTGCATTAACCCTATCTACAGAAGCTTCTCGAATAGATTTTGAAACGTCTCCATCGAAAAGCCAATGTAAAAATTCCCGCAATTGACCAAGTGTTAGACAACGCTCCTTGAGCCGTCTTCTGACACGGCCAGGGAAAATTGGCGGTATTCGGCTAGCACTCCTCACTCTTGTTGGGGACACAGACATTGGCGGAGAGGGAAGCCCCTGCCTCTCAAGTTGCGACCAAACTTCGTCCAAAGGAGTTAGTGGCTCAAAGTCTTGTAAAAACTCTCCCAATCGGCGCAACTCAACAAAAAGCTGTTCTAGATCTCCCATCCCAATGTCGTTTACGCCTATATTGCACTTAGCAACATGATCAGGCAACAAGGGCTCTCCAAATTCAAGCATTTTATCCAAGTCAATGCCGTACGATTCTTGCAATTGAGAAACGATTGCCGGACCAAATTCAGCTATCAGGTAGGCGGCATAGACCCGTAAAACGGATGTATTCTCATCCGGACACAAAAGATCTGGCTCTAGTTTCCTGAGACCAAGCACTTCCTCTTGGATATAGAAGTGATAGTTTCCCCGATGTCCTGTCTCCATAACAAATGGACCTTCAAAAGTCTGAAGGACAACCGAAGCAAGTTTTGTAAAAGGATCGTCAAAGAGATCAAAAGCCGAGGTGTCATCCCACGAAAGGGGCATCGACAAAGGGCCAAGATCCTGAATTCGTTTTTCAACAGGAACTGGCAAAACCCTTTGAGCTACACCTACAACCTTCCAATAGAGCCGTGAAAGCATACAGTCAGACATAGCTGAAATCCCTACTTCGACAATATGCCTTGCAGGCACAGAATACGAGAAGGGAATAAATTGTTTGATACGATACCCGATACCTGTAACAAGTTGTGTTATTCGATAGGATTGAGCGCTCGTCGTAATAGTCCAACGTCCGAAAATCGAACTTTCAGGATCCGTAACGTTTAGTATCCATCCCTTTCCCAACGATTCCTGATTGAGTTGTTGGAGGCTCTCATCAAACAGTCGTGCAACATTCGCAACCAGTGTATACCGAGTTTCCCCACTATCTAAAGCAGGAACGGTCATGCGAATTTCTTCAATCCCATCCAAAGTATTATGTGCACATCGATAGGCCCAGACACTATCTTCAAGTCGATATAAGCTAGACATAATTTACACTCCGAAGTAACTAAAGAGGCCCCATTCCAACTATCGTTTTCATAAAACTTCCTTCGCAAACAAGTGTTCATCTCAAAAAAGGAACGTATAGAAAAACAGTTACGCCAAAGGTAGATAGGCAGGAACCAAGCCAAATTTTTAATGATCTACGTCATTTTGTCGAAGTGCGGGGAAAAAAACAATTTAATTCAAAGCCAAAGAATGGCTGAAAGGATGGAGATATGGTTTGCTTCAGAAAAATTTGATCTTGATTCACTGAGGCAACGAAAAGGAGCATTTCAACTCCTCGATGGTTCTTTTACTCAAGCTCTATTTTTTGCAACTGCTTTTAAGGTAAGTCCAGCATTTTTTGATGGTGAAGGTGCCCGAAAAGACCTTCTCAGGCACGCAAGAATTGTTTATACTTCAAACTTTATGAGCCGTTACCGTTGTTTTTCAAAGGAGGTGTACACAGCATTCATAATGACCAAAATATCCTTAGGAATTGCAGAGAGCACTTGCTCCTTTCCTTCTTCACTCTTGCTGACTTTTACAAATAAAGAATTTTCAAAGAACTGTACTCTCACTGGACCTTTTGAGTTAGCTTTGACATATAGGCTCTGTCCATC
>Ga0364860_10361_pt5 | contig 16778 bp, 17 predicted proteins | sample ExccelAu500001D4_FD_206916 | JGI IMG/M metagenome (GOLD analysis project Ga0364860, IMG submission 206916) | Enriched cells from Trout Bog Lake Hypolimnion, Wisconsin, USA - BchlTB.Aug20.5000.01 .D4 | ecosystem: Environmental > Aquatic > Freshwater > Lake > Hypolimnion/Profundal zone | place: USA... | reverse complement strand
TCTCCAACCTGCACGTGAACGGCGATCTGCTGCTCAACCTACTCGTAAAACTGGCTAATGCCGACGCTCCCGACCGGAGCAGGCTGCTGGCAGAAAATGCCACGGCAAACGCAGGTTGACGGATCACTTATCGCCAAACGCGATCAGCAGGATAGCACATACCGACAGCAGCAGGCCAAAGATGCGCCACCGGTTTACCTGCTCCCGAAAAACCACTATGGCCGTGACCGAAGATACCACCACCACGCTGATGTTGAAAACAGGTATCACTGCCGAGCTTTGCATCAATCCGCTGTTCAGCATCCGTATGATGTAGTAAATGGAAAAATAGTTGGGTATCCCGATGATGGCACCGGCAACCAGGCTCGGTACATGTACTACTGCCTTCCGCAGCAGCACCAGCACCGTTATGATCACCAGGCCTATGCCTCCGGCGCCAGCAAAACAGAAGATCGCATAGGGGGCCTGGTCGGCCGGCAGAGTGAGGTAGGTGACCTGCACATACTTCAGGCAGGTATCCAGCAAGCCGCCGCCTGCAAACACGAGTACGGGCAGCCACAGGTTCTGGGGTTTGGCACCCTCACCCTGCACACGGGTGCTCAGGAAGATGGCAGGCAGCGCCAGCAGTATGCCGGCAATCTTACCCATACCCACCTGCTCCTTGTAGAGCACTACGGAAAAAACAGCCGGGATGACAAGCGACAATTTATTGGCAATGGTGGTAGTGGTAATGCCATCGGCCCGGATACTGACTGCAAGGAGGGTGAAAATGGCAATAAACATGACACCCATCACTACCGACCAGCCAAGCCAGGGCGCATGCAGGGTCCCGGCGCTTACAGGTATATGCCCGATGAAAATGCAACCTGTAACCACGCACACCAGGTAGTTGACCACTACCGCCTGGAACGCATTGATACGGTATACCGGAAACAGCTTGAATAAAGAAGAAATCAGCACATTCAGCAGGATTGCAGCAACCAGGTAGCCCATTTTCGAATGTTTAGATCTCCATTCCCTGCATATAGGTAAACGGACTGTTTTTGTTGACAAAGATGCCCAGCGTATCCTGCTCCACAAAGGTATTAAAGGCCAGGTTCGCCTCCGTGAGCACAGGCGCTGGTATGCCGGTTACCAGTTTCTGGCTGCCGGTAAATACACGGGCCTCATCCCACAGTCCTTGTTCCAGGAAGCTGTCGAGCAGCGCAGCGCCACCCTCTACGATGAGCGAGAGAAACTGGCTCTCATACAGCCGCTGCATCAGCACCGGCAGCAGGGTTCGGTCAAATGCGGCCCGAAAATAATGCACGTTGCCCTGCTGGCCATCGCGCTGCTCATTGACGATCCAGGTAGTGGCTGCCTTGTCGAAAACATCATGGGTGTGCGGCAGTTGCAGCCGGCGGTCGAGCACAATGCGCAATGGCTGGCGCCCCTGTATCAGCCGCGCAGTAAGCTGCGGATTGTCGTTCATGGCAGTCGTTCCGCCCACCATTACAGCAGCCTCTTCGGTGCGCCATTTGTGCACCAGTAGCTGGCTGTAGCCCCCGGTTATCTGGTGCCTGCTGCGGTCGGCCGGGGCAAAAATCCCGTCTGCCGTCTGCGCCCACTTCAGGATAATATAGGGCCGCTTAAGGGTATGAAAACAGAAGAACCTGCGGTTGAGCCAGGAAGCCTCCTTTTCCAGAATGCCGGTTGTGACGGCTATACCACCCTGCTTCAGCAGCTCGATACCTCTTCCATTCACCTGTTCAAAAGGATCAGTATTAGCTATGACTACCTCCTTTACCTTTTCCTGCACCAGGCGCTCGGCGCAGGGAGGCGTCTTGCCGTGGTGGGCGCAGGGCTCCAGGTTCACGTAGAGTGTACTTTCGGGTACCAGGTGCCGCTCCGCCTCGTCTACATTTTCCAGGCAGTCTATCTCGGCATGGCGGGCGCCGTACTTGTGGTGCCAGCCCATGCCTATCACCACCCCTTTATAGACCAGCACAGCCCCTACCATCGGGTTGGGCGCAGTAAATCCCCTGCCACGCAGGGCAAGGGAAAAACATTGTGCCATAAACTCATTGTGGTCCATCGGGTTGTAAAGGTAAAATAAACTTAGAAAAACCCTTTTTCAGCCTTCCCGGCCGCGAAGACACATACATACAGGCTATTACACGGTATCAGCAGTTACATGGCTGCCTGCACAGCCCATGTGCAGGCAGCGGCGGGGAACTGATTTTTATGGGGAGCAGTTTGGGGTTATCTTTACACCTATGTTAACCTACAGCCAGGCTTTTTACCAGTTAAAAGGACAATTGCAGCCCCTCTACGACGAAACGGAAGCTACCGCAATAGCCCACCTGTTCCTGGAGTTCATAACGGGTCTCGGCAAACTGGAACGGCTGGATAAAAAAGATATCCACCTCACGAAAACCCAGCAGGATGGTTTCGACAAGAAATCCAAAGACCTGCTCAAAGGGAAACCGATCCAGTATGTCACCAACAGCGCCTGGTTTATGGGTAGGGAGTTCCTGGTCAATGAAAACGTGCTGATACCCCGGCCGGAAACCGAAGAACTCGTGCAATGGATCCTGGACGACGCCCACGCCGCCCACTCACCGGCAGCGGCCACCGAAGACCCCAATCCGGCTGCAGCCGCCAAAACCCGCATACTGGACGTGGGTACTGGCAGTGGCTGCATCGGCATCTCCCTGGCCCGCTTGCTGCCCGGATCTGTAGTAACCTGTGTCGACATCAGCCACGAGGCCCTGGACACACTGGAAACCAACATAGAATGGGTACTCAGCGAGCACGAAAAACGCATAAATGCGTCCAGCATCCGCCTGCTGGAACTCGATTTCCTGGACGAAGCCATACGAAATAAAGACCTGGGCCGTTATGATGTCGTTGTATCCAACCCGCCATACATACCCTATAAAGAAAAGGCATCGCTGCACGACAATGTGGCGCGGTATGAACCAACGATAGCTCTTTTTGTGCCGGATGGGGATGCGCTGGTATTTTACCGGGCATTGGCGTCCTTCGGGCTCAAGCACCTGCGCAATGACGGCAGTATCTATTGCGAACTCGATGCCGACCATGCAGAGGAATGCAAACAGTTGTTTGAATCAGCCGGCTATACGAATGTGACGCTGAAAAAAGATATACATGGCAACTGGCGGATGCTCCGGGCACGACTTTAGGTCCCTGTCTACTGAACGCCCGGCGAATGCTCCCAACCAGGTCAGCAGGGCACCCTTCAGTTTGCCAGGCAGATTACCGGGAGATTCCCATCTGGAATGTGATTGGTTGCAGCATACCAGGCTAGTAAAACTTCTACGATGAATCGGAACTTCGACAGGAAAGACATGACATTTGCCGGCATACTCATGCTGGTACATGGTTTGTTTTTCCTGCTTGCCCAGAGGTTTACCCGCATCTACATGGGTGATTCAATGGAGTATATTTACGAAGCGCTCAATATAAAAAACCACTTTTTCTTTTACAGCGGCAATCCGGCATTGCCCATTTCACCAGAGTATATGACCCAGCGGCAACCAATCTACCCGCTGTTGCTGCTGGGCGTGTATCTTTTCTCCCTGAATAACTGGATCGTGATCATCGTGCAGAACCTGATTTCGATGCTCAACATCTATTACACCCGTCACTTGTTGCTCACTCTCGGATTCCGGAAACGGTACGACTGGCTGCTGCTCCTGTTCGTTATTGCTTACCCCGCTCAGTTTATCAATGCCGATACCATAGCGCCGGATATATTGCTCCAATCCTGTACGCTGCTGTATTTTGGAAATGGCATCAGGCTGCTGCAGGGCAAACAACTAAAACACCTGCTGTGGATGAGCGTGGCACTGATTGCCGGATTGCTCGTAAAACCGGTACTATACCCTTTCGTAGTTCCGCACTTGGTTGTATGCCTGGCCTGGGCTTTTGCCGCGAAACTGCCCGTCATCCGTGTCCTTGCCGTGGCGTTAATGCCCCTGCTGGTCGTTTTACTATACAACGGCTGGAATGAACAGCGCACCGGCAAATTTCATTTCTCAAGCAATCAGTCGTTCAACGCCATCTATTATTTTTACCCCTACCTGGGTCACAAGGTAGGCCCGGACAGTGCCGGCAAATGGCTCGCCTCCGAACGCAAAGCCTGCGATGCGCTCCCCGTCTATAAAGACAGGTACGACTATGCAAACCGGGAGGGAGTCGCGCTTTTGAAGCAGCATTTTGTACCCTATATGGCTTACCACCTGCTCCACAGTGCCCGCATACTGGTAGAACCCGGCAAGGCTGAGATGGACTTGTTTACGGGCAAGCTCACGTATGGCCGGCTTTACAGCAAACAACAAACCGGGTTTTATGCCACCCTGAAGCAAGGCGGACTACGCGGGCTGGTGCAGTACCTGCAAAACAATCCATCCCTGCCGCTGGCCTTACTGGTGCTGCTGTTCAATGTTTTCCGGTTGCTGGGGCTATACCTGTTTTGCAGGTGCGGGCAGGTTCCGGGTGCTGTCCGTTGGTTTGTTCTTATTTTGGTGGGTTACTTTGCGCTGGCCGCCGGGCCTATCGCCAATACCCGTTATTTTCTGCCCGTATCGCTTATTGTCATTGGTTGCTCGTCGCTGGGGTTTACAACTATGCGGAGAAAATCAGGATCTACAGCATGATGAAAAAACTGCAGCCATATTACCCCTCCTTTGCATCGGCGGCGCTGATGTGGCTCATCTTGTTCTTAATCTATCCGCACTACCAATACTATATAGACCCCGATGGCACCGCCTACCTCACCATTGCGCGCCGCTATGCCACCGGCGACCTGGCGCGCGCCACCAACGGCTACTGGAGCCCCTGGGCCTGCTGGCTCACAGCAGGGCTCATGCGCCTGGGCATGCAAGCCATACCAGCTTCCGTCGTGGTCAATGCTATGGGCGCCACCGGCTTCCTTTTGGTATCCCAATCACTTTTCACGAGGTTTGGCCTGCTCAGGCACATACAGTGGCTGTTCAGCCTCACCCTGGCGCTCTTCCTCTGCTATGCTGTCTTCTGGCAGTCGTTTGATGATCTGTGGGAGTGCTTCTTCCTGCTCTGCTCCCTGCGGCTGATGCTGCAGGACAACTTTAAACATAAACCACTCTGGTGGGTGTTGTGCGGAGCGCTCGGCACACTGGCCTATTTTGCCAAGGCTTATTCTTTCCCGTTTTTTATACTCAATACCATCGGCTGCACCTGGCTGCTCACCAGGGGCAACAGGTTACTATGGCTGCGGGTTTCGCTCACTTGTATCAGCGTCATGGTGCTGCTGGGCATGCCGTGGATCATAGCGCTGCACCAGAAATATGGTACCTGGACAACTTCCACGTCCGGCACGCTCAATATGAGCTGGTACCTCGTAGGCCATCCGCACTGGAAGCAAGGCATAGACCTGCTGATACCCCCGGCCTACCCCGACAGCCCGTACTACTGGGAAGATCCCTGGCTGGCCAACGGGGCTACACCGCACTTCTGGGACTCCTGGTCCCTGTTCGGCAACGAAATCGTACGATCGGGTTACCATATTGTACTGTTCGTACTCGCTACGCTCCAGTTGTCCGTCCTTTTCCCGCTGGTACTGATTGTTTCCACCCTCGGTTTGTTGCTGAAAAACATCAAACCTTTGTTCAGTGCAGACGAAAAAATTGCAGCATGCTCATTTGTGCTGTTCCCGCTCGGCTATGTGCTCGTCAACTTTGAGTCCCGCTACCTCTGGTATATGGTGCCGCTTAGTATGCTTTTCGGGGCAATGATCATTCAAAGAGACTATTTCAGAGCCAGGATTTCTGGCAAGGCTTTGTCTTATCTCTTCGCGCTTTCCTACCTGGTAGTACCGGCCTGGGGACTGGGCATCATGTACGACTCCGGCAAGCAGGAGTACGTCCTCGCCGGCCAACTGCGCGCAGCACATATCGAGGGCTCGTTTACGGGCAATCTGTCGCACCGCTTTATGGAACGGCTCGCCTACTTCTCGGGCAATAATTATTACTTCACGCTGATCGATGGCCAAAGAGGTAATCCCGGCGAACTGTTCAAAGACATCAGGCGCTATAAAATAGCGTTCTACCTGAGCGACCGATCCATCAACTCCAGCCCGGTATACCAATCCCTTAAAGCATTTGAGGATAGCACAATGCTCCGGGAAAACAGGGAAAACCTCCGGCAAATAACCGACACGGCAACAAATAATGTCTGCGTATATCGTGTTGTTGACTGATTTACAAGACCGGATATTCCGCCGCACAAGCATGGTGAGGCAAGGTCGCTGTCGCAGAATATTAACACCGTTCTGAAGATAAAAACATCCTACATTTGTCCTAAATACTACAGCTATGTCTTTGCTAACAATCCTTCTCATTAAGATGTTATTCTTTTTTGCACCGCCAAAGGCCGATCATATACCGGCAAGCATCTATGAATTCAAGGTGGCCGGCCTCACCGGTGGGACCATCGATTTTGCCCAGTTCAAGGGCAAAAAAATACTGATCGTCAATACGGCATCCGAGTGCGGTAACACCCCCCAGTATGCCGACCTGGAAGCCCTGGCAGAAAAATACAAGGGGAAGCTCGTCATCGTAGGTTTTCCGGCCAATGATTTCGGACACCAGGAGCCCGGTAGCAACGACCAGATCCATGAGTTCTGTACCAAAAACTACCGCGTCACTTTCCCGATGGCATCCAAAATTACCGTGAAGGGTGATGAAATGGCGCCCATCTACCAGTGGCTTACCCAGAAAAAACACAATGGGTTTAAGGACAGCGAGGTAAAATGGAACTTTCAGAAATACCTCATCAACGAAAAAGGCCAGCTCATTGACGTGATAGAGCCCCGCACCAAGCCCAATACACCCGAAATAATAGCTGAGATCGAAAAGCGCTGAGACGCCACAATTGGACCGGGTTCTACCCTCCTGCGCAAGGCGCAGATCGTATCCAGGCGCTTCGTTTCACCGACGGGCGCAAGTGCGCAACATTACCGATAAAGTTTCCCTGGTGGATAGAGATACCCCGTGTTGCCCATCGCAGCGCCGTTCAGCTCCGCTCAGCAAACTTTATTCGGATTCTCGAAGTTGTCAGACTGGTCTTCGTAAGGAGGTGCATCTATACACTTGAAGTCTTTTTCGAGCAGCAGGAATAGCTTGTTGCCATGCCTGGTATCTACCGTATTTTCATACCCTACCACCTCATTGGCGGCCCATATAACCGGAATGCCCGCCGGAACATACAGGACAATTCTGTTATTCTCAAACGAGGCCTCTAAGCCTGTAATGGCAGGCTTCGCCTCCAGGGCATACGCGAGTTCATCTCCCGGGAATGAGGTCTTATCTTCCAGGTAGCCTGTTTTTGCAAATGTATCCACTTCACTGCGCGTAAGGCGGATACGGAGAGAATTGCCTCTGATACGGAGTTTCATTGTCTTATCTTATGCGGGCAGTCTGTGCATAGCAAGACTCCCTGTTTCAGCCGCAAAGTTAAATCAAGATTCGCTCCGCACCCGAATAAATGTTGAATTTCCGCCCCCTGAGGAAACCAATCAGGGTGATTCCCCATTCCTCAGCCATCTCAGCCGCCAGGCTCGACGGGGCGCCAACTGCCGCAATAATCTTGATACCTGCCATGATGGCCTTCTGAACCAGTTCAAAACTGGCCCGGCCACTAAGCATCAGCACGTGATGGTCCAGTGGCAGCAATCCCGCTTGCAGGGCAGCCCCGGTAAGTTTATCGAGCGCATTATGCCGCCCCACGTCTTCCCTGCTCAGGAGCAAAATACCGCTCGTATCAAACAGGGCGCAGGCATGCAGTCCGCCGGTATCTTCAAAAAGTTCCTGGCTTGTTCGCAGCAGGTCTGGCAGATCGTAGATGGTTGACACCGGCACGCGTATCGAGTCAACCGTGTCGGGTATCGGGCAAGCCGTCCGGATCGCCTCTATCGATGCCTTGCCGCAGACACCGCAACTCGACGTGGTATAAAAATTCCGCTCCAGGTTGGCCACCGCGGGTGCCAGGCCCGCGCGCAACGAAGCCAATACTATATTTTCATTGTCTTTCTTCACGTAGCCGATAGCAACTACATCCGAACCGTGCAACAGTATGCCTTCTGAATACAGGAACCCCAGGGCCAGCTCAAAATCATTGCCCGGCGTGCGCATGGTGACAGAAATACTTTTGACGACACGATGACCTGCGGGCCCATATTCCAGCCTCAGCTCCAGCGGCTCCTCCGTGGCAAGAATATCGGTGGCATCGGTGAGAAAACCGGCATTTACTTTTTTGATTGTGGTGGGTGTCACGGAAGGCATACTCAAAATTAACGCATTTTATCGCTCCCTATATACTACCGGGCTGCCGCTACGCGCCCTTCATCCAAACTAAAAGAACGAAGCACCCGCTCTCAACACGACCGGAATCATCGCAATATCTTCCGGACCAAACCGGAGACCCGTTACCCAGCCCATGCCACCAGCACACAAACCGGCCTTACCTGATTGTTGTACTGGCCGAGCGCGGCTCATTATTGCCTCACAATCGACTGCCGGTGCAGCAGGGCGCCGGTTTCGTCCTGGATAACCACCCAGTATATACCTGGCAGGAGCTCTTGTGTGCCAACCTGTTTTTGCCCCTGCCAGCTGAAGGTTTCCCGGCTCACCACCTGGCCCGTTTCGTTGAGCATGGATACCGAAAGCCGTGCACCTAATGCCGCATTAAGTCCGGTTATCGTCAACTGACCAGCCACCGGATTGGGATACAGCATGGAGACATCCGGATTGCCTGCAACCGGGTTGGTTTCAACTGTATTGTAAGCGGTCTGGTAATAATAAAGGGTGGTATAACTGGCAGTAGACGGGAACGCTGTAAAATTATAATCGTATTCCTTCAGTGTATCCGGATTATGCGACGTGTTATAACTGATTACATCAAATGACTGTGGCACCCATGCATTCAGGATACTGTCAAATCCCTGGATGGTCACGGTATCGGGCAGTCCCGATATATTGGCAACCTTGCTCATGTTGAACTGGGGTGCCCACACCAGGTTGATCGGATCATACTGGTATTCTTTCCAGGAACTATGCCATGCATTGGTACCGGTGTACGCAAATGTATCCCGCACATACGGACCGAAGCCGCTGCCGTAATAATAATTGGAAGCTACCGTAAGCAGGCGGTGGCTGGCATCGTAGGTATTGATATACTGTAGCTGCTCTACCAGCGGAAGCGTAAAGGTCGTATCGGTATTGTTGCTGTAATTATCTATTTCTGTCAGATTATTGGAGCCGTCGTAGGTATAATAAGTCTTCGATACCAGGTGCCAGGAGCTGCTATGGTACTCATAAGTGCTGTCTTCGATGAGCAGGTGCGAAGAATTGTAACTGAAAAATTGCCTGAATGCGCTGTCGGATACGCCGGAGATATAGTTGAATGACCAGGCTGTATCGATGTTATAGGCAGTGTTGAATTTGTTGATGAAATTACGGTTGGCGTTAATTGCCGAATCGGCATAACTCGCCTTATAGGTTTCGAGGTTGGAATGTACATCATAAGTCGCATTATCGGTTTCATAGTAACCATACGCATTGGCGTTGGGATCAAGGGTCCAGTGCATCAAGGTGTCGAATAGTACCTGGGGTTTTGTAAAAGTACCGGCATAGTTGAACATGGGAGATGTGCTGTATGGATAATTATAGGGATAGATCATGTCGTTATAATCATAGGTCGATCCTTTGTTGGGTCCGTAAAACAAACTGACGGAATCAAAATAGACACCTGTACTGTCCTTCGTACTCTGTGCAATAACTCGCTGATAGGCAATTCCTGTCGTCGTTTTTTCTGCAACCCTATCCGGGCTTTGACCATGCAATAAGCCAGACAACATGCTGCGATGAACCTGGCACCTGGCGTCCGCCGTTGCACCGCACTTCGTTGCACCCGGTAATTGCGCTGGCGTTTTCCTTCCATGGCGACCAATTGAAAACTCACTATTGTAAAAAAATTGTGCAGTGGCAAGTTGCGAAACGGCAAGCAGGAGAAGAAGTAAAACGCGGTATTTCATCCAGTTATTTTTATCAGTTTTCAATCAACCCTGAAAGTTAGTAATTTTATACATGTTTTCTGTGTAAAATATTTTCGCTTAAGACTTTTGTTAAATAACAATTAAGTGTGTAATTTGTCAGGGAATAGGTTTTGCCGGCGTCTGCCGGTTGGCATGTTGGTGATAAAAAAATCTGCGATGAAAAAATCAATACAAAGAAAACATATTGGCGTTACTGCCCTCAGCTACATAGTCATTGTTGCTGCCGTACTGCTTGTAGCCAATGCCTGCACGCACAAAGCCGGCACAGTCGCGCTACCCGCACCCGTGTCCGGGTCTGCGCAGGCTTATGAGCAGGGTCACGAGCAGTCTAAGATCGTCACTGTCCTCGGCCTCACACCCAATACCGGCAGTGCAGGCACTACGGTCATCTTTCGCGAACTCGAAGAAGTCTTTAATGTGACAGATGCGGCTGTACTGGCAGCCCTGCAATCGGCATACAACAGTAAGAGCGCCGTACGGGTCAGCTTCGATCCCTGGCAGGGGCTGGTGACCCACGTAACCCCTGCAACCGACCAGGAGCGGATGGTCGTCAATTCCAGGGAGATCATCAAAAACCAGGGATATTCGATGATGGTCGACCTGTCGGCAGACAATACCGACAAGATCAATAATGTGCAGGACCTGGGCGTGATCAACACCACGACACCATCCATAGGGCTTACCGATGTGGTTCCCGATATGGCTACTGCACAGCTCATGTTTGACTACCTGGCTCACCAGAGTTGCGAACTGCCCGGCCCTTATGGCGTCGATTATTGTATTACCTACCAGTACTGCGAAGACGGATGCTATGCCCGTGCGCACAAAATGTGCTATGTGATCAACAATCGTTACCATTATTTTACCCGCAAAGTATTCAGCTTTGCATTCCCCGACGGGCCCTACTCGCTGTGCGTAAAGGCCGAAAAATGGGGTGGATGCTGTATCAACTGGTGGTACCATGTGGCGCCGCTGGTCAACATACAGACGCCTGCCGGTACCAAGACCTACGTTTTTGACCCCGCAATGTTCGACGAGCCGGTATTGCTGGCTACCTGGCTCCATGCCCAGCAAAACCCGGCATGCGCCGGCGGCAGAACGCCCAAGGTCACATCCTACAACATCCAGCCCACTTCGGCCTATGCACCCAACGATACCGCTACTTTTGTGACCGATCCGATGTATGCTGATACCGATACCACGCTGGTACACTACCGCTCGCTGATCTCATGTCCCTGATACATTCTAAATCCGGAATATTCATTGGCCCGGCATGCATCCTATGCATGCTGGGCTTGTTTTTAACGCTAAACCCGGCTGCTGCCCCGGCGGTACAAAAGAAGCATCCCGGCGACAAGAGGGGGGTGGTAAACACCATGACGGTGCTGAGGGTCGGCCCCCCGGAGAAAGACGTAACCTACATCAGCATACTATTCCGGGTATCCCAACGGGTTTATAAACTGCCCAAGGACGCAAATCCTGCCTACCTCAGGCTGCTCCGGGAATCGGAAAGAAATCATACACCCGTTTTGGTCCGCCGCACCAGCGAGGAGTCGGACGTAATTTTCAGTGTCGGGAAGCCTGAAAAACCCTGAACCTGCCGATGGGCAGTCGCCGGTTACGTTTTGCCCGGATTATTGGTCTCCGCAGCCAGTTCTTTGCATATTCCGAACGTCTTGCGGTGATGTGGCGACAAACCCAGCTGCCTGATCTGTAGCCGGTGGGTGGCCGTACCATACCCCTTGTTCTCATCCCACCCGTAGTGCGGATATTGCCGGTGCAGCTGCATCATGTATTCATCCCGGTGCGTTTTGGCCAGTATACTGGCAGCCGCAATGGAAGCATATTGCGCATCTCCCTGCACGATGCACTGATGCACGATCCCGAAATAGGGAGCAAACAAATGGCCGTCTATCAGCAGCAGGTCCGGGCGGATACGAAGCTGATCAATGGCCAGGTGCATCGCCTTAAAGGATGCCTTGAGGATATTGATCCTGTCTATTTCCAGGTGATCGACCATCGCCACTGCCCACGCCAGCGCAACTCCTTCTATAATGGGTCTCAACTCGTTGCGGTGCGCTTCCGTTACCTGCTTGCTGTCGTTCAGCAGGGGATGAGCAAAATCAGCCGGGAGAATCACTGCAGCCGCAAAAACCGGTCCGGCAAGGCAACCCCTGCCGGCTTCGTCACAGCCAGCTTCTGTCACTCCGTTTTGAAAGAAATTTTTCAGCACCTGTTCCTTTTCAACAAAATAATGTAAAATGCTGTTATAATATGCGTCTGCAGGAAGGAATGTGTATAAGTGCATTAAAATTGTTTTGTGCTGTGCCGTAATTCCGTTAGGTTTGATATAATTATTTTTATTGCAAATTATGGATACAATCAGGTTCCCTTTTTACGCGCGCGCAGCCCTTACGCTCATAGCCCTGGTGTTAACCTGCCTGATTCTGAGCGTAGCCAGCAATATCTTCATTCCCCTGGTTTCGGGTCTGCTTATCAGTATCCTGCTCTACCCCATCAATAAATTCTTTGAGGAGAAGCTGCACCTGGGCCGCACCATCTCACCCATTTTGTCTGTTTTCCTGTTCATTACACTGCTGTTTAGTTTCGTCTATTTCCTTGCGCTGCAGCTCATCGGTTTCTCCAGCGATTTTCCCATGCTCCGGAAACGCTTCCTGCAGATGATCGACGGCCTGCAGCAATGGCTGCACTACAAACTTCATATCAATAATTACCAGCAAACCGATTATCTCAACAAGTCTATGACCGGCATATTCGGAGCGCTCGGACATTCCATCAGCAACCTGTTTGTTTCGGTTACCGGCATTTTATTCCTGACCATATTCGTACTTATTTTTTCCTACTTCATGCTCTACTACCGCAAACTGCTCAAGAAGTTTGTGCTTTTCCTGTTCCGCGCTGAGCACCAGGTGAAAGTGAGCGAGGTGCTGATGGAAACAAAGAGCATGATCTATTCTTACGTGTTCGGACTGCTTATAGAGATGGTGCTGGTGAGCATTGTCAATTGTACCATGTTCCTCATCATGGGCATACAATATGCGCTGCTGCTGGGCGTAATGGCTGCTGTGCTCAATATCATCCCTTATCTCGGCATCTATACTTCGATCATTATTACCACGCTGGTCACTCTGGCCAACAGCAATACTAACCTGGCGCTCGAGGCCGGTGGCGGCCTGTTTATAGTCCACCTGCTCGACTCGAATATCCTGTTTCCCCGTATCATAGGAAGAAGGGTCAAAATGAATCCGTTTATTACCATTTTGGCCGTTATTGTAGGCGACTTCTTATGGGGTGTACCGGGTATGTTCCTGTTTATTCCGGTCACGGGCATCATCAAAATGATCTGCGAGCGGGTAGAAGGCCTGGAAGCCTGGGGCTTGCTGATAGGCGTGGAAGAAGTTGAGAAAAAGCCCGGCAAAAAAATAGAACTCAAAGACCTGAAAGAACGCTAGCCGCCTGTAGCGAACGTCAGAAATTCCAGTATTCGTTTCCCACCGGCATAAAGGGTCTGTTAAAGAAAATTAAAATCACATTTCTTTATTGTAGAATTTTAGTTTGACCCGATTAAATTTGCGACCTGACATTATGTTTCAATTTCAACACATAGGTTATTTATATGCACTTGGTATTCTGCCGGTGCTGGTGCTCGTGTTCATTTCAGCCATCTACTGGCGCAGCCGGAAGCTGAAACAACTGGGCGAGGAGCGCCTTGTCAATGAGCAGATACTGGGCTTTATACCGGGACGTAATACATTCCGGTTTATTCTGCTTGCCAGTGCGCTTGCAGTGATCATAATAGGCTGGGCTAACCTGAGAATGGGCGACAAAAGTGAAAAAGTGCAGCGCAAGGGCGTAGATGTAATCGTGGCGCTCGACGTGAGCAAAAGCATGCTGGCCAAAGACGTACTCCCCGACAGGCTTACCCGTGCCAAGCAACTGGTAATGCGCATGACCGACAAGATGAAAAATGACCGGCTGGCCCTGATATTGTTTGCCGGCCGCTCCTACCTGCAGGTGCCCCTTACCGTGGATTACAGCGCGGTAAAAATGTTGTTGCAAAGCGCATCTCCGGATGCAGTGCCCACCCAGGGAACCGTGATCGGCGATGCGATAGATATGGCAATGCAGACTTTCACACAGAACGAACGGAAATATAAGTCGCTGATCATAATTACCGATGGCGAAGACCATGACGAGAGCGCTATAGAAAAAACCAGGGCGGCGGCCGATGCAGGTGTGGTTGTGCACACGGTAGGGATAGGCTCTCCGCAGGGCGCCACACTCTATGACCCCGAAACCAAGGCCGTAAAGCTGGATGAGAATGGCAACCCCGTAGTCAGCAAGCTGAATGAGGAAGAACTGCGGTCGATAGCTGCGGCCGGGCACGGCACCTACAGCCTGCTGCAGAATACCGATGAAGTGGCCGACAAGCTCACAGCCGACTTCGAAAGCATGGAGCAAAAGAATTTCGGCTCCATCATTTATACCGACTTTACCAGCTATTTTCAATATTTCCTCTTCGTGGGTTTCCTGGCCTTGCTGGCTGAGTGGCTGCTGCCAGGTACCAACCGGAAAATCAAAAAAATTAAAAATGGCTCCATCGCTTAGTTACCACTTGAGTCTGCCGTGCCGGAACGTAGGCCCGGGCCGGGGTGCGGGCCTCGGCGTGCTCGCCTTTTTGCTTTGGGTATTGTGTACGGGCAGCACAGCACATGCACAGATAAACAGGTACCTGACACAGGGCAACCAGCTCTATGAACAGCAGAAATACAAGGAAGCTGCAGCCGACTACGCCAAGGCGCTCGCCAGGGACCCCAAAAATACTACCGGCCTGTTTAACCTCGGCAATTCCTACTACCAGCAGCAGCAGTACGACTCATCGCGCAAGATAATGGAAGCCACGGCTAAAATGACCACCGATAAGAACGGCCAGGCAGCCGCCAATTACAATATCGGCAATACCTACATGGCGCAAAAAAAGTGGGAAGATGCCATCAACTCCTACAAACAGACACTACGCAAAAATCCGCAGGACCCCGACGCCAAGTACAACCTTTCCTATGCCGAGGAAATGATGAAGAAAGAACAGCAGCAGAACCAGCAGAATAAAGACAAAAACAAAGACCAGAAAGACAAAAAAGACCAGAAAGACAAACAACAGCAGGACAAAAAAGACAAGGACAAGGACAAAGACAAGCAGGACCAGCAACAGCAGGACAACAAAGACCAGAAAGACAAGCAGGACAAAGACCAGCAGGAGCCTCAGGGCCAGCCCAGCAAGCTATCTCAGCAACAGGCTGAGCAACTGCTGAATGCATTGCAGCAGGAAGAAAAAAAGCTGCAGGATAAGATGAAAAAAGACAAGGGTGTGCCCGTAAAGCTGCAGAAAGACTGGTAAGAACCCGCTCCCGGGAGCCAATCCATACATCTTGCCGGGACGGTCAATCCTGCAATCAATGGCGACCGGGCTCATGAGCTGATTATTCACCCTACCCATCAATTCCTCATATAAATCAAGAGCGCTATAGCAACGGGAACCATGCATGTTGCTGCAGCATAATCGTCTGCCTCTTCGCATCAATCGTCAGCTCGTAGTGCACAACCTTGAAAACAAGTACCCTGTTTTTGAGTTGATGACGCTCCGTGTTTTACTCGCGTACGTTCGCACCACAATAGATGCATCTGCCCGGCAAGCACACATGGAGTCTTCATCAGCAAAAGGGTTTCAGGTGCGCTTTTTCGCAAAGTGTGGATAAGCTGTTCATATCTCTCAGGCATTCTTAAAAAAAACAGCAAATATTTTTTTTATGGTAAAAATTCTTTTTAATATTGTGTAAGGATTGTGCTTACTAACCCATCCTATATAGAGTCCGGCAGCCCACAACCTCGCCGGACTTTTTTTTGTGCCTGCCGAAACCCTTTGCTGGCGCGGCTTTCCAAAGACCTGCTCGTTATGTTCAGCTACTACATCTTCCATAAGCCATACCAGGTACTCTCCCAGTTTTCGCGCGAGGGAGACAAGCAAACGCTGGCCCATTTTTTTAAGGGTCTTCCAAAAAATGTTTATCCGGTAGGCCGGCTCGACTACGACAGCGAAGGTCTGTTGCTGCTCACAGACGACAAGGCACTTACCCACCAACTCCTTGACCCCATGCATGGTCATACCCGCACCTACCTGGTACAGGTTGAAGGCAGTATTACCGACGAGGCTATAAAAAAATTATCAGGTGGTGTCGACATCCGGCTAGACGGCAAACAGTATCACACAAAAAAGGCCGGTGCGGAGATAGTGGATGAACCCGCCGTGCACGATCGCAATCCCCCCGTAAGGTTCCGCAGGCACATACCCACTTCCTGGATACAACTTACACTCACAGAAGGAAAGAACAGGCAGGTTCGCCGGATGACTGCAGCGGTCGGCTTCCCTACCCTCCGGCTCATCAGGTACGCCATAGGTGCCGTAACTCTCGGCGCAATACCCCCAGGGTCATACAGCGCCTTGCAAGAATCATCCAAACACTTGTTGCTGGCCAGAAAGGAATGATTTATCAAAATCACGGCCAGGCAGCCCGCACGCACGTACCAAAACCTGTGCACCGTATATTTATCAGAAAATCATAAAGCAATTAAATAGTTTCTTTCTATTACGCAAGTATGGTTA
>Ga0364860_10714_pt1 | contig 16855 bp, 18 predicted proteins | sample ExccelAu500001D4_FD_206916 | JGI IMG/M metagenome (GOLD analysis project Ga0364860, IMG submission 206916) | Enriched cells from Trout Bog Lake Hypolimnion, Wisconsin, USA - BchlTB.Aug20.5000.01 .D4 | ecosystem: Environmental > Aquatic > Freshwater > Lake > Hypolimnion/Profundal zone | place: USA... | reverse complement strand
AACCCGTTGATTTTGAAAATCACCGTAAATGGCGTGCAGATTTATTCTCTGTCGACCAGGAACCAGGGTCAGAACCTTTTCAATATCCTGGCGTAATTGTGCAATGTTTCTGGCTTTACCAGGATAGTTTCCGGTAACCTGAATTCCACCGCCACCTAAAACTGCATCGGGTGTTTCAAATCCACCAACATCATCAGCTTGCCAGCAATGCAAACTGATTTTTATTTCCTGTAACTGCTCAATCGCTTTGTCAGTATCAACACCCAGATCATAATATTGTTCCCATGCAATTGCATAGGCTTTTTGAATCAATTCTTTTTTCATAGGATTATTTTTTATATTACCGGAGCAAACCCGATCACTAAAACGGATATCAGCATAACCAAAAGACCAGCGCTAAGAACCAGTAAAGTCTTCCTTGAAACCCCTTTCCATTCACCGGTTATGATCCCTATTAAATTGCTGAAAACAATAACCAGAGAGAACAAAAGGCACCAGGTGATGTAACTCATATCATCATTAATTTTACTGGTTCCCATGCCTTTAAACACAAACTGCGAAAACCAGAGTAACCCGGCTAAGGCTGCCAGTCTGTAATATTTACCCGTCCTGGGTTTCCTGAAGTCAATGAAACTCTTTCTTTTAACAATCATGTAGACGCAATATACTACATTGGCTATAAATCCACCAATGAGAATGACCGCGTATACAGGGTTGTAAACCCACACCGATCCCGGGTTCAATTGTTTTGCGATCTCAACCATCGATTGACCCGATTTTTCACCAAATGCAAAACATGCACTCATAATTCCTGCAATCAGGGCAACTGCAAACCCTTTCCTGCTGTCGAACCCTTCAGATCCTGAAGTTTTCGATTCTCTTATCTCATGATCTTTTAAGGTTGCTGCCCAACCGCATATGGCAATTCCGAGGAGGGCAATAACCACTCCGGAAATCGTGATGATCCCTTGCCTGTGAATAAAAACATCAGATGCTGTTCCGTCCATGAACGGGGGAATCAATGTCGAAAGAGCTAATGTTATCCCCAAAGGCAATGAATTCCCCAATCCGATTCCCAGATATCGAATGGATAACCCCCAGGTTAATCCGCCAATACCCCAACCCAACCCGAAAAGAATAGGCATATAGATACTATGCCATGGAGAAGTGCCGATGATTTCAAATAGATGAGGAACTGTAATCATTGCAATGACCCATGGGCCTATTATCCAGGCAAAAACACCCTGAACAAGCCAACTGGTTTCCCAACTCCAGTTTGTAAGTTTTTTTAATGGCCAGTAATAAATGGCTGAAGCGAAAGAACCTGCTGCAATTAAAGCAATACCATAGAATGAATTCATAGGATAAAGAAAATTGGTCACTGCTAAAGACTCCGAAATTTACAAAGGTTTTTTTAACGGATTGCAATTTGAAAAAAAATTACCAGTAGCTAATAAGCATTTATTTAGTAATTTCACACTTAAAACTTTACACTTTGCACTTTACACTTGAACTATGAGATCCATTAAAATTATCCTGGCGGTCTTGCTTTGCGGACTGCTGGCGGCTGGATGCATCAGGTCCGGCGAGGGCAAACTACATTATGCTTCATCAAAGCCATTGGCCCGCTGGTGGTGGTTTGCGAGGATCATAAAGGAAGAAGACGTTAAATATAACCTCGACTGGGTGAAGAAGAACGGCTTCGGAGGTGTGGAGATTGCTTTTGTCTATCCACTGAACCGGAAACGGTTTTACAATGAACCCCTCGACACTAACTACCTCCCCAGGCAGGAATGGCTCAGCCCTGAATGGTCTGCCATCGTTGCTTATGCAAAGCATTACGCCAATAGTCTCGGCTTGACCTGCGATTTTACCTTCGGTACTGGTTGGCCATTCGGAGATACAAAGGTGAAAAGGGAAGATGCCACCCAAACCTGGCGTGAAAAGAACGACAGCCTGAAATGGACCTATGCCGTGGTTTCCTGGGAATACCCTAAAAAGGGCTATATCATCAACCATATGGACCAGGGAGCATTCGACAGGTATGCACAACGCATGTCAAGTGCCCTTGCCCCCGCGTTGAAAGGATCTGTTTCTGGACTTTTCTGCGATTCGTGGGAAGTTGAGACCTCAAGGATCTGGACAAAAGGTTTCGGTGATGCCTTCAAAAGATCTTACGGATATGACATCGAGCCATACATGGACAGCATTTATTCCCGGGCAAATTTCGACGAACGGTACGATTACATGAAGCTGGTCTCAAATTATGTAGTGAACAGGTTCTATAAGTCCTTCGCCGCAGAATGTCGGAGTCTGGGCTCCTTTTCACGCGTACAGTGCGCAGGTGCTCCGGTTGATCTTATATCGGCCTATGCGTCGGTTGATGTACCGGAGACGGAAGCAATGCTTTACGAACCACCCTATGCGAGGATAGTGGCTTCGGCTGCCTGCCTGACATCGAAGAGGGAGGTCTCTTCGGAAACCTTTACCTGTACTTACGGGTTCCCAAAGTATGATCCGGAGAAAAAGAGGATGGATTTCAGGCTCAGGGGGAAGGAGCAGGTTGCCGACCTTAAGCTTGTGGCCGATGCACTTTTCGCCAATGGGGTGAATCAGATCATCTGGCATGGCATGCCTTTCAACCCGGTGGGCATCGATACAATCATGTTCTACGCCGCCGTGCATGTTGGAAGAAAGGGCAACCTGGCAAAGGATATTCCTGCGTTTAACAGCTATATGACGAAGGTCTGCGGATATATGAAACAGGGAGTCACCTTTTCGGATGTCGCGATTTACCTGCCTGTGGAAGACAGTTGGGAAACCGGATTGATGAAAGAACCCGATACCCAGCAGCCCTGGGCATGGGGGGAGTATGAAATGAGAAGAACTGTGCCTCCTGCTGAACTCAGGGGATACAACCCCATCTGGATCAGCGGAGATTTCCTGAGGAATGCCTCTCTTAAGAATAATAAGCTTGTTTGCGGGAATGAAACTTTTTCGGTGCTGTACATTGATGCCACGTACATCGACATAGATGCCCTTAAAACGGTCGTAAAATTTGCTGGGCAGGGACTGCAGGTATGCCTAAGGCAGATACCGCGACAACCAGGAAAGAATAAATCTCCGGAATACGGCAAACTTCTTGCGGAACTGACAGACATGAACAACGTAAGCCGTGAGTTTCCGGGTAAGACTGGCATAAGACCATTGGTTCAGGGGGACAGCATTCCTGATTTCTGGTGCAGGAAGGACGGGGATGTTTATTATTTTTTCATTGCCAACCCACGCGCGATGGACCTGCATCTTCCACTGAAGTACGGGCAGTCATTGTGTTCCGAAACGGTCCGAAGGAACTTGACATTTAAAATAAGCGGCAGGGATCTTAAACTCCCTCTCGAATTCAAGCCCTACCAGTCGGTTCTCCTGAAAATAGGAAGTCATGGTGATCCTGAATACTTGGATATTAAATATGATCCGCCTGTTCCGGTGACAATTCCATTCTGACACAGGGAAGGATGATAACGAAAAAGCAGTTGAAGTAGAAAAACCAACCAGCTCATTGACTTTTAGTTTTTTTGGTGCACTTTAAGGAGAGAAAAACAAAAAATAACTTTGCATTTATCAAAAAAATTTGAAGAGATCTTCTGATCCGTCTGAAGAACTTTTTTTGTTCTTCGGTTCTTTCTGATCAGTGTGATAATCTTATGTCGAAAACAAAAACAGAAAAACCATGAAAGAGAATACCAAGATCATTCATTCCATCCCGGTTGATGAACTTACCGGCGCAATAAGTGTTCCTATCTACCAAACTTCTACTTTTGTAAAGGAAGCCCCAAGAGTCAATAAAGGTTTTATTTATTCGCGTACCAACAATCCCACGAGACTGGTCCTTGAAAACTTAATTACAACACTTGAATACGGAAGCAATGGATGTGCCTTTGCGAGCGGACTGGCAGCCGACCTGGAGGACAAAGAGGATCTTATCACTGACCTGGAACAGGCTTTCCGTCTTTATAAACTGAGTATAAAGTCATAAATTTTGAATGGTTCACTGGTATGAGTAGAAAAAAAATTGCAATTGGACTTTTTGGGCTCGGATGTGTTGGAAAAGGATTGTGGGATATCCTTCAACAAGGTTTTTATTCAAAATGCAAGCTCACCATCCTCATAGCTCAAGCCTTCGGAATTACTATTAAACCAGAAACAGTATTCAACCTCGGTATCAACTGCCTGGGAAAAGGTATAAGCCGGTATGCAAGGGAGAAAGGATATAAAATAACGCTCCTGGCTCCGGGACCCCGGCTTACTGATTCATTTTATTTGGATGTACTTCTTGCCTGTGGAAGTGAATATTGCCTGAACCATGACGATTTCAGTGATGTGGCCGAAGAGTACCATGCAAAAGAATATCATTATATTTCGGGATCAATTGATTTCAGAAAACTGACTGGAAGCTCTTGGATTGACAGAACCAACGTTTCTGTGGACCTCCTGCCACTGGCACAAGGTAAAGCATAATAAATAAATACAGATAAGATGAAAGCAGTAGTATATAACAAAAAAAGGTACCCCGAAAAACTAATCTATTGTGATGTTGACAAGCCTGTCCCAAACGAAGACGAAGTGTTGATAAAAATACATTCAGTATCGTTAAATGCAGCCGATTACCGTTCTATGAATTTGGGGCTTATCCCCAAGAAAAGAATTTTTGGAGCCGATATAGCTGGCACGGTGGAAATAGTGGGCAAAAATATCCGTCAATTTAAATCTGGGGATGAAGTAATGGGAGATCTTGCCAAATTTGGATTTGGAGGTTTTGCCGAATATGTTACAGCTCCTGAAAAAGCCTTGATCATTAAACCGGCAAAGATTTCTTTTGAAGAAGGAGCCGCATTGCCTATGGCGGCATTAACAGCTTTACAGGCATTACGTGATAAAGGCAACATTCAAAAAGGACAAAAAGTTCTACTTGTTGGTAGCGCTGGCGGCGTTGGAACATTTGCAGTTCAACTTGCCAAATATTTCGAAACAGAAGTAATAGGAGTATGTGGTTCAACCAATGTTTTACAAACAAGTTCTCTTGGTGCTGATTACGTCATTGATTATACAAAGGAGGATTTTACAATTAGCAACATGCGGTATAACCTCATTGTAGCTATCAATGGAAATTATCCAATTTTTGCTTATAAAAAAGTGTTGACTCCCAATGGCATATATGTAATGGTGGGTGGGTCCTTTTCACAAATTTTCAAATCACTTTTATTTGGATGGTTACTTTCATTTGGCTCGAAGAAGATGAGGGTTTTAACTGCCAAAGCAAATCAAACCGATCTGGCATTTCTTACAAAACTTATGGAGGATGGCACGATCAAGCCTGTCATCGACAGGCGATATTCACTTGATAAGACCGCTGATGCCATGATGTATTTATCAGAAGGACATGCATGTGGGAAAATTATTATTAACATTTAGTATACCCTGATTCTCTGCCAGAATTACACGTTATTGATGCCTGAGAGCTTTAAGCCATCCGGCGAGAATCGCGATTATCAAACTTTTGGCATTTATGGACATTTGTTTCTGTGGTGAAATAGTTGAAGAACTGCCAATAGCTCAAGCAACCGTATCCCAACACCTGAAAGAATTGAAAGATTCAGGATTGATACAAGGATGTATCGAACCACCTAAAATCAGGTATTGTATTGAACCTGAAAACTGGAAGAAAGCGCAACAACTGTTTTCGGATTTCTGGCAGCAGTCATATTTGTCTCAACCTGAGAAATAATAGTTGTTTAAAGAAGCATTATTTTAAGATCAATCGGGACTTTTCAGTATCACAGAAACCGCAAATAAATAAATCAATATGAACCCATCAAATAAACGACTATCATTTTTAGACAGGTTTCTTACACTTTGGATATTCCTTGCGATGTTCATTGGCGTATTAACAGGATACCTGTTCCCCTCAATCGTTGGTTTTTGGAACAAGTTTCAGGCAGGAACTACAAATATCCCGATTGCAATCGGGCTGATACTGATGATGTATCCTCCACTGGTTAAAGTCAGATATGAAGAACTTGGGGATGTTTTCAAAAATGTAAAAGTTCTAATGGTGTCATTAATCCAGAACTGGATCATCGGCCCTGTTTTTATGTTCCTGCTTGCTATAATTTTCCTTCGGGGTTATCCTGGATACATGGCTGGGTTAATCCTGATCGGGCTGGCAAGATGTATCGCGATGGTCATCGTATGGAATGACCTTGCAAAAGGAGATCGGGAATATTGTGCTGGTTTGGTGGCATTTAACTCTATCTTTCAGGTTCTGTTCTTTTCCATCTACGCGTACCTCTTTCTAACCGTTTTTCCATCATGGTTGGGCCTGAAAACTTTTGCAGTTGACATAACCATTGTTCAAATTGCCAAAAGCGTTTTTATTTACCTTGGTATTCCTTTTATAGCTGGTATTATCACTCGATTCAGCCTTATCAGGTTAAAAAACAAAGACTGGTACGAAAGAAAATTCATACCGAAAATCAGTCCGATTACTTTACTCGCGCTGCTTTTCACAATCATAATCATGTTCTCTCTAAAGGGAGAATACATAGTAAAAATCCCACTGGATGTGGTTCGCATTGCAATTCCACTGGTCATCTACTTTGTAGTCATGTTCATTGTTTCTTTCTTTATCGGAAAACTGGTCGGGGCTGGTTATCAGAAAACGGCAACCCTTTCATTCACAGCTGCAAGTAATAATTTCGAACTAGCAATAGCGGTAGCTATTGCTGTATTCGGTATCAACTCGGGAGTAGCCTTTGCCGCTGTCATAGGCCCATTGGTGGAAGTTCCTGTGTTGATCAGTCTTGTTAATGTTTCCTTTTGGTTCAAAAAAATGTATTTTTCTAAAGAAATAAACTAACAAGTGTTTGATCTAATACTGAGTTTACACGATTTCTGTAAACAGTTTTCATTCCTATCGTATTTTTACGATTGAACTCTTAACACAAATATAACCTATGGAAAAAATAAAAGTTCTGTTCGTTTGTATTCACAATTCTGCACGAAGCCAAATGGCAGAAGCATTGTTAAACCAATTAGCAGGGGATAAATTTGAGGCAACCAGTGCCGGTTTGGAAAAAGGAACCCTAAATCCTCTTGTGATTAAGGTCATGTCTGAAATCGGGATAGACATTTCGAAGAATCTGACAAAAGATGTCTTTGAGTTCTACAAGAATAGTCGTCCTTTTAATTATGTCATCACTGTCTGTGATGCTGCTATGTCTGAACGATGCCCGGTCTTTCCAAATGCTTCCAAAACTCTCCATTGGTCATTTGAAGACCCATCTTCCCTGACTGGAACAGAAGAAGAAAAATTGGAAACGACACGAAAAATAAGAGATGAAATTGAAGTTGAGATCAGAAAATTTATCGAATCCTTCTCATAAGGAACACCACCCTCTGCCTTCTGCCCTCTATTTAACTTAATGGGTTTGCCACGCAGTAACTCCAGTACTAAGTGGGCTTTGCTCTTTGCACTTTTTCTCTTTTGTTTTGCTATTTGAAAGTGGCGTACTATTTTATTGAATTTTGTGCTTCGGACTTGATAGATACCTCCACAACAGCCACATAGTGACAATACCGCAATTAAATTCAATCAGTGCATTCAAGATCATCATTCCTGGATCCCATTGATGCTGCTCAAGACGGATGCCGGAAGCAAGGAGTGAAAATTCAAGGGCAAATTCAACGAGGGTGCCCACAATAAACAAATATGCCAGATCTTTCCATCTGAGCTGCCTGAGGAAGACGAGCACAATACCTGCCAGAAGGTTTGCAATTGCAAGACCACCCATGATCAGTCGTTGGTTCCCCCTCCCCATATCCCGCGATACCCGGATAATAGTATCGTCAAGATGAATCCATTGCGACAGAAGACCCACCAATGTCCATCCGGAATAAAAAAGAAAAGTCCAAAGTAGTAATTCCCGGAAACTTCTGCGCTCGAACATAAGGATAACATACGAAAACTGAACAAACGCAGGAGAAAAGCAAAACCAACAAAAGAAAAGCTCAGGGTTGATAGGTCCGTTGTAATGCCTTGAGCCCATCACACGATACCAGAGAAGATAATCAATCAGGATATAAATGAACCACCCGGCAATGCCCCACCTAATCGGTGTGTAGTACTTTTTACGGATGAGTAAAAAGATCCAGATTAAAAGAAAAAACAAATCAAAAAAAATGAAATCAACTCCGAAGGTTCGTGTAACAATATTGGACATTCAAGGGTGTTTAAAATTAGAGGTCGAAAGTATAAAGTCTAAGTGAGACATGCAAATGTAAAATCACCATTGCTTCTTTCCGAATCCCTGTGATACGATTAATTTCATCCGCCCTCAGGCTTCAGACTTGTTACTTGGCAAGCGTTCAACATCAGGTTCCTGCTGGGGGTGTATTACTTTTGTTAAACCACTTCCTCAGGTAAATGTAGTCGAGGTAGTATAACACTTTTATTGAAAAGCTATTTGACTGCGAATTACCAAGTGTGTTGCCCAGGTCGGTGAGGTAATTGCATTGCAATGCATTGCCCTGGCTGGTGATCAGGTTCAATAAAGTCTAAAACGAAAAGTGCAAACTGCAAAATATTACACTTTGCACCTTACACTTTGCATTTGTCGTGGTACACTTAACGGACCAATTATCTAATTTTAGAATCATTCCAGATTACCTCAAAGTGGTTGATTTTATTGAGGATTCCTTAGAGATGCCATGTCGATGACAAACCTGTATTTTACATCTCCTTTTTCTAACCTTTCAAATGCTTCATTGATTTGATTTACTCCTATCAGCTCAATGTCGGCGGTGATATTGTGTTCAGCACAGAAGTCCAGCACTTCCTGCGTCTCAGCGATACCCCCGATATTTGAGCCAGAAAAACTTCTTCTTCCCTTGACAAGATTAAAAGCTCCGACAGGAAGTTGGTCAACAGGTAAGCCTACAATTACAAGCGAACCATCAACATTTAACAAATTCAGGTAATCATTTACATTGTGTTTTGCCGATACAGTATCGAGTATCATATCAAGTTTACCTTGGTTTTTCATCTGTTCACCATCAGTCGTAAGCACGACTTCATCCGCTCCTAACCGTTTGGCATCTTCCACTTTTGACTGTGATGTCGTTAATACCACGACATGGGCTCCCATGGCCTTGGCAATTTTGATAGCCATATGTCCTAATCCGCCGATACCAAGAATACCCACTCTTTTACCCGAACCTGCTTTCCAATGTTTTAAGGGTGAATAAACCGTTATTCCTGCACACAAAATGGGTGCTGCAGAAGCCAAATCCAGTTTTTCGGGGACATGAAGTACATAATTTTCATCAACGACAATACTTTCCGAAAATCCGCCGTAGGTTTGCCCACCCAGAAGCTTGTCAGGTGAATTAAATACTACCGTCCAACCAGTTTCACAAAACTGCTCCTCGTCTTCCTTGCAATGGTGACACTCACGGCAACTGTCAACAATGCACCCGACTGCAGCAAGGTCACCGGCCTTGAACTTTGTCACATGGTCTCCTACCTTGCTTACCCTTCCAACGATTTCATGGCCGGGGACAATCGGATAGGTCGTTCCGCCCCATTCATTTTTAATGGCATGTAAATCCGAGTGACATATTCCACAGTATAGAATCTCAATATCAACATCATGCGGATTTATTTCACGGCGGTTAATATTCATCGAATGCAGGGGAGTCTCATTCGTCTCTGTTCCGAATGCTTTTACTTGTCTTTTGTTCATGTTTTGCTTTCTTTTACAATTATTCAACTTAATAGATTACTCAAATGGGTTATAACCCGGTTTTTTATACAACTTATCATGATTGGAAAGTATTTCCTGTTTGTAGACTTTCTCAGCCCAATCATGAGGAGAAACTTCTTCAATAGAAACCGAAACGGATTCCTCTCCACATTTTAAAATGGTGACAACATCCGTTGCAATTTGTTCAGAAAGTCTTGACTTTTGTTGTTCAGACCTGCCGGGATATATTTTTATACTTATATGAGGCATAGTACTTTACTTAAAGGTTAGTGTATTCTTCATCGGTTACTGGTAATAACCATTCTACTGGCCCTTGTTTTGAAATGTTGGTTATGACAATATGGGTTAGACTTTGGTCATATTTAGCCCCATGCCAGTGTTCAACTCCGGAAGGGATTACAACAACATCACCTTTTTTAATAATTCTTGCCACTTCCCCTTTCTCCTGATAATACCCCTCGCCTGCAGTTACCAATAAAATCTGGCCACTGGGATGCACATGCCAGTTGTTTCTACACCCCGGCTCAAATACTACATTTCCTATCGAATAACTACCTGTTTCATCCTGTGGAACCATGATATTTACCCATGCTGTTCCGGTGAAGTTAGTTGGGGATGCTTTTTCTCCTTTCGGAAAGATTTCATTTTGATTTTCCATAGTATTCAAATTTTTGACACTGCAAATTTCAAGGTAAAAATAACACTGGCAAGTATATGAATTACTTTTTCTCATACCATGATTACTGATTAGGGGAAACCATCAACATTTGGGTTATAATCTGATTTACCTTTGTTGATGATTTTAACAAGGTAAAGATGGATGCTCTCTTCAAGTTTGATACCATATCGCAGTACAATTCAAAGATGGGTGTTGAAACCCTTCATCCGCTTGTAAGTGTCATAGATTTTTCAAAAGTCCAGCCAATTCTTGGAACACGGAATCAATTTGGTTTTTACTGTGTATTTCTAAAAGAGGTGAAATGCGGAGACTTAAAATACGGTTGTGGTTATTACGATTATGAAGAAGGAACATTAGTATTCATTGCTCCAGGACAGATACTCGGTGTTCAATCAAAAGTATTTGTTCAGCCCAAAGGATGGGCATTTTTGTTTCATCCTGATTTGATTCGAGGCACGACTCTTGGGCATACCATGAAGGATTACACCTTTTTTTCTTATGAAGTAAACGAGGCCTTGCATTTATCTGTAAAGGAACGAGAGATTGTTATTGATTGTTTGAGGAAGATAGAATATGAGTTGCAACATTCCATCGACAAGCACAGCAAGACGCTCATCACAAACAATATTGAATTGCTGCTGAATTATTGTGTGCGGTTTTACGACCGTCAGTTTGTGACCCGGAATCATGTCAACAATGATATTCTGGTCAAATTTGAGCGTTTACTTGATGACTATTTTCAGTCGGAAAAAACTCAAACAATAGGATTGCCCACGGTGAGGTATTGTGCAGATAATCTTCACCTTTCGTCAAACTATTTAGGAGACTTGATAAAAAAGGAGACGGGCAAATCACCTCTTGAGCATATCCAATGGAAGGTGATAGAAATAGCCAAAGAGAAAATCTTTGATACAAGTAAATCCGTCAGCACAGTCGCTTACGAATTAGGGTTCAAATATCCACAGCATTTCAGCCGGATGTTCAAGAATGAAACAGGAAAATCGCCTGTTGAATACAGGTCATTAAATTGACAAGTGCAATTGCACCTTGCACTTTACACTTAAACTTGTACCCGGAGCCGGAATCGAACCGGCACGAGATCACTCTCATTGGTTTTTGAGACCAACGCGTCTACCTATTCCGCCATCCGGGCATCTTTTCCTCCTCCAAAACCTGGAAAAGGCAAAAGGGTAGAAGTTGTGGATCGCAAAAATAATCAATTTTTGTACTTCCAACTTCAAAAATCGTTGTTCAATCGTCGATTACTCAAAAAACCCAACTTCTGCATCCAGAATCCAGACTTAAATTTGCAGAGTTTCAAAGAATAGCTTAATTTCGCGCACTAACCCCCTTAACTTCTCCTGTATGTCCAGCAAAGTAAAAATATTTTCAGGCCGGACCACACAGTACCTGGCTGAAAAAATTGCCCATAGTTATGGGATCGACCTTGGCAAAGTAGTCGTTGTCGACTACTGTGATGGCGAATTCCAACCTTCCTTTGAAGAGAATATCAGGGGAAACGACATCTTTATTGTTCAATCAACCTTTGCACCTGCCTCAAACCTCCTCGAGCTTCTGATGCTCATTGATGCAGCCCGACGGGCATCGGCACGAAATATTATCGCAGTAATACCTTATTTCGGTTTTGCACGACAAGACCGTAAAGATAAACCCCGTGTGAGCATTGCGGCAAAGTTAATGGCAAATCTGCTCTCCACCGCTGGGGTTCAGCGCATCATCACCCTGGACCTTCACGCCGACCAGATACAAGGTTTTTTTGATGTCCCCGTCGACCACCTTTTTGCCTCCTCCATATTCGTGCCCTACCTTGTAAAACTCGGACTTCCAAAACTCACAATAGCTTCTCCCGATGTTGGAGGTACTCGCAGAGTTGGAACCTATGCTAAATTTCTGGGCACCGACTTTGTGATCTGCTATAAGCATCGCAACAAACCCAATCAGGTGAGTACGATGGCGCTTGTTGGTGATGTGAGAGGAAGAGATGTAGTGCTGGTTGATGATATTATTGATACTGGAGGCACACTCACAAAGGCTGCCAATATAATTATGGAGAGCGGCGCCAATAGTGTTCGTGCCATTTGCACACATGCGCTCTTTTCAAACGATGCAATTGAACGGATTGAGAATTCTCCCATCCTTGAAATGGCAGTAACTGATACCATTCCATTGAAGAGAAAGAGTGATAAGGTTAAGGTACTTTCCACGGCCAGCCTCTTCGCCGAAGTCATAAAAAGGGTAGAAAGCCACGAATCCATAAGCTCCCTCTTTAAATTCGGAGAATAGAACCATCACATGTCACGCGTCACGTGTTACGATTTTTTTACCATCGCTGACTCCTTAAATAAAAAATACTACCTTTGCACCCCCAATCTTAAAACTTAATACTTAAAACTTAATTCATGAAAACAGTATCATTGAGCGGTTCTCTTCGAGAGAACGTAGGGAAAAAAGATGCTAAAAAACATCGTAAGGAGGGAAATATTCCCTGTGTAATGTATGGCGGGCAGGAACAGATTCATTTTGTTGCTAGTGACAAAGCTTTCCGCAAATTAATCTTTACCCCCGAAGTCTATATCTTTAACCTCGACATTGCAGGAAAAACTTATAACACCGTAATTCAGGATGTTCAGTATCACCCGGTATCCGATAACATCCTTCATATCGACTTTCTTGAGATTCAACCAAACAAGCCCGTTAACATCAGTGTTCCGGTAAAAGTTGTTGGAACAGCTCCCGGTGTATTAAAGGGCGGTAAATTGATTCTAAAGACCCGGAAACTGAAAATCAATGCACTTATGCAATATCTTCCCGATGAAATCACGGTCTCCATCGATCCCCTCGATATCGGCGATTCAATAAGGGTGAAAGACCTTAAAGTTGACAACATCACCTTTATGGATTCCCACAATACCGTCATCGTAGGCGTTCGTACAGCACGTGTGCTCGTTGAAGAAACCCCTGGTGCTGAAGGCGCTGCGGTTGAAGGCGCTGCCGCCGAAGGCGAAAAAGGAAAAGTAGAAGAAGAAAAGAAAAAATAATAATAATGTAGGGCCACGAAATTTCGTGGCCCTACATTATTATTATTTTGTAAACAATTACTCCCCTTCTCTTTTAGGAGACTTATTAAACATATTCATCGTTCTGTCAATTCCAACAAGCGAGAAATTCTTAATAATATCTACCGCTACTGCTATCTTGGGTAGCAAAATCTTTTCTTCATCTTTCGACCACCTGCTAAGCACATAATCCACCTGGTAACCCTTTACAAAGTTGTCTCCAATCCCGACCCTGAGTCGGGCATAATCCATTGTCCCGATTTCCTCGTTTATACTGATCAAACCATTGTGCCCTCCATCACTTCCTTTTTTTCGTAATCTCAAGACCCCAAGAGGAAGGGCCAGGTCGTCAACAATCACCAGCACATTCTCCGGCAGGATATCTTCTTTCGTCATCCAATACCTGACAGCTTTCCCACTAAGATTCATGAAAGTTGTTGGCTTTATAATAATAAAAGTCCTTCCTTTCAAAGAAGCCTTGGCAATACTGGCATACCTTCCACTCTCAAAAGTCACCTTCCGGTCAAAAGCAAAAGCATCAGCAACCACAAAACCAATATTGTGACGAGTATTCGCATACTCATCCCCAATATTCCCCAAACCAACAATAAGGTATTTCATTCTCAACAAGAAATTATATTTACATTTTTTGTCACGCGTCACCCGTCACGATCATATCCATCCCTTCAATTTATAATAAACAACCGCCATCCATTCACGAATCACCAACTCTTCGTAATGCAATTGTGTCCAGAATTCGTAACGAACAGTCAGGTTGTTCCCAATCCCAGGCATCCATCTCCGCCCTCCCAACAACCGGTCGTCAAAAGCAAGTCCCGATTCGATTGCCGCTTCAAAAGCTGGCATCCCATCCACTCTTCTGAACCCTGCTTTTCTGAAAGTCAATACAGCTCGGTAAAGATGCTCCGGTGACGTAATAATAAGGATAGAAGTTTTTACACTTTGCACTTTGCACTTGATACTTGACACTTGACAACTTGCACTTGGCCTGCTGGCAAGATTCATCGCCTGCGCTCTGGTATTGGTCCCAAAAGGTTCAAACGAAACCCTGCTCTTAGCAATCCCCCTAACTACAAGCTCATCCCGCATTTGGCAAACTGAGCTAAGACTATCGGTGGTATCACCCGGGAGGGCAACGATGATGTTTGCCCGGTAAAAATAATTTGCTGCTTTAGCGCCATACCAGCACCTCATCAATCCTGTTTCACTTGGCATTCCTCCTCCGCCTAAAATGACAATCTCATCCGGCGGCCTGTGTATTCCCGAATATTTTGTACTGTATTTATACCATGTCCAGAATGAAGCAGAAGTAAAGCATAAAATGGTAAGGATGGTAAAAAGTCCTCCGGTAGCGAAAAGAAAGTATTTCAGAATCCGCAGGATCATTCCACGGTCACCGATTTCGCCAGATTCCTTGGTTGGTCAACATTGCAATTCCTCATCACTGCTATATGGTAAGAAAGAAGTTGTAGCGGAATTGTCGCAATCAGTGGGACCAGGAATTCTTCTGTTTCAGGTATCTCTATATAGTGGTCGGCGAGCTTTTTAACTTCGGTATCGCCTTCATTGATGATTGCAATGATCTTTCCTTTGCGGGTCTTCACCTCCTGAATATTGCTGATCACCTTTTCATATGTGCCTTTTTTGGTGGCGATCACAACAACGGGCATATGCTTATCGATGAGTGCAATCGGGCCATGTTTCATCTCAGCGGCAGGGTAGCCTTCTGCATGAATATAGGAGATCTCTTTCAGCTTCAGGGCACCTTCAAGTGCAACGGGGAAATTGTATCCCCTTCCAAGGTAAAGTGAGTTCTGCACGTCCTTGTAGATCTTGGCAATTGCCTTTATGTGTTCATTCTGGCGGAGTGTTGCTTCTACTTTATCGGGAATTGTTTCCAACTCCGCTAAAATCTGGTGAAACCGGGATTGGGTGATGGTCCCTTTTTTCTGCGCAATCTTGAGTACCATCAGAGTAAGTACCACCACCTGGGCGGTGAAGGCTTTGGTGGAGGCTACACCGATCTCTGGCCCTGCATGAGTATAAATGCCAGCGTCGGTGGCTCTTGCAATAGATGACCCTACAACATTACAAATCCCCAAAACAGTCGCCCCCCTCGATTTGGCTAGACCGATTGCTGCAAGTGTATCTGCCGTCTCCCCCGATTGTGAAATGGCAATAAGAACATCCTCTTCAGAAATAACTGGGTTACGATATCGGAATTCGGAGGAATATTCCACCTCAACAGGGATCCGGGCAAGGTCTTCAAAAAGGTATTCCCCAACCAGTCCTGCATGCCATGAGGTTCCGCAGGCTGTGATGATGATCCGCTTTGCATTGATCAACTTTTGTTCATATTCGTGAATCCCTCCAAGCGAAATGGTTCCTTCTTCCAAATGCAACCTTCCTCTCGTGCTGTCACGTATCGACCTGGGTTGTTCAAAGATTTCTTTCATCATGAAATGATCAAACCCTCCTTTTTCTATTGATGAGAGGCTAAGCTCTAACTTCTGAATATAGGGAGTCTTGTTCTTTTTATTGATGTTCATAATCCTTAATTCCTTACTGCGCTCGATAATGCCTATCTCTTGATCATCAATGAATACCACGTTATTGGTATATTCTATAATGGGGGTGGCATCTGATGCTACAAAAAATTCGTCTTTCCCAATGCCTACTACCATGGGGCTACCTTTTCGTGCGGCAATTAATAGGTTGGGGTTTTCTTCAGATATGACTACGATAGCATAAGCTCCTATTACCTGGTTAAGTGCAATTCTTACAGCCTCTTCCAGGTTCACCTTTTCATGTACCTTGATGTCTTCGATCAGGTGTATAAGTACTTCAGTATCTGTTTCACTGACAAAGATATACCCTCGTTTGATCAGTTCACTGCGAAGAGTTGCATAATTTTCGATGATTCCGTTATGGATAATTGCCAGGCTCTTGCTCCCTGAAAAATGAGGATGTGCATTCACCTGGTTAGGCTCTCCATGCGTCGCCCAACGGGTATGTGCCATCCCGATGGTTCCAGAAGTATCATTATCTTTAACATAATGTTCCAATTCCGACACTTTGCCTTTGCATTTATAGATATGCAAATGGTCATTCAGGAGGCAAACTCCTGCGCTGTCGTAACCCCTGTATTCCAAACGGTGCAATCCTTTCATGAGAATGGGAAAAGCTTCCCTCGGGCCGATATAAGCGATTATTCCACACATAGAAAAAGAATTAGAGGATCAAAAGTACCAGATTTT
>Ga0364860_10709_pt1 | contig 16894 bp, 9 predicted proteins | sample ExccelAu500001D4_FD_206916 | JGI IMG/M metagenome (GOLD analysis project Ga0364860, IMG submission 206916) | Enriched cells from Trout Bog Lake Hypolimnion, Wisconsin, USA - BchlTB.Aug20.5000.01 .D4 | ecosystem: Environmental > Aquatic > Freshwater > Lake > Hypolimnion/Profundal zone | place: USA... | reverse complement strand
GCGCGGCCGAGACGGCCCAACACTTGCGACGATATGCAGAAAACTCGAAGGAGGTGGCCCCTAAAATGGACCACGAATATCGGCACGTAAAGATTGAGATGGAGATGCGCATCGATGCGCCACGCGAAAAGGTGTTTGCCGCCTTGACAACGGAATTCGACAACTGGTGGCCTCACCGTTATAAACCCGATTCCACTTGCTATGTGGAAGCAAGAGAGGGCGGATTCTGTGGTGAGAAGTTCAAAAACGGTGGAGGGGCTGTGACTGGTATGGTCGTGTATTACGATCCACCGCATAAGATTGCGGCGAGTTCGCCGAGTTCACTCAACCGGGGGACGAACTCATATTCCGTCGACACACTCACAGAAGATGGCAACGGCTGCCTGTATAAGCGATCGATGGACCTTTGGGGTTCTGTGTCCGAAGAGACCGAGCGAATGTTCCGCGACGGGACTCGCGCACTGATGGAGCAGGCTCTGAGGGCGTATGTTGAGACTGGAAAGGGTTACGTCCAGGGAGGGGTGAAGTGATTCCATTACTTCTGAGCATTGCGGTCGCCGCATTGGACGCCAACGACATCAAGCAGGACCCGGCGTTCCTGAAGCTCTCCAACCTCGTCGGGGGTACTTGGGTCGGAAACCTTGGGAAGATGACTGTGAAGTTCAAATTCTCACTCCTAGAGGATGGCAAGATGCTTGAAGGCAAGGGCACCGTGTTCCAGGGCAGCAAGCCTGTCGTGAATATGGACTCAAAGATGGGTTGGGACAAAGATGCCAAGCAAACCTACTATTTGGATTGTCACGGTCACGACACTGTCTACAATGGCCACGTTACGCTTCAGGGCGATCGGCTCGTAACCGACTTTGTTGGTTTGATCGGCGATAAAGGGCATTGGATTTCCTATGCTACGTTTCCCGACAAGGACAAATATGAGTTTGAAATGTTCCAGGACAAAGACGGCAAGATGGTTCCGAACCATATTGGCGTGAAATTCCACCGCGTCCGCTAGGCTGCTGGTCTGGCGGCTAGATTAGCCGCCAGGCCACATAGGAACCGTAGCCGAGGACTAAGAACGCGAACAGCGAATCGAGCAAGGCGTGTCCGATCACGAATTGCGGCCCCTTTGGCCAATCTTCGTGTTTGTAGAAAACGCAGTCGGCAAGGATTCTCATCGTCCAGAAGATCGTGATGAAGATCGCCAAGCCGAGAGCTGCCGATTCACCCCGCATGAAAGCCGAGTGAAGCGTTAGCGTCAGGACGCCGAAGGAGACGATGGTCAAGACGATAAATGCGCCGTTGGTCCACATCAGCTTTCGGTTGAACGAGCTTAGTTTGGGCAAGTCGTCCTTCCAATTCAGCCTTCCAGGGACTTGGAAACTGGCCATTAGGACGAGCAACTGCATGACACCGACAACCCAAAGGCCGTGATCGAAGAACCATGCCGCGGGATGACCAAACAACTCGGCATTCAACCACGCGAACAGTGGAACGATAAATCTCTCTCGGAATGGGCCGTGGAATAGAAGGGGCAATGGCATCAAGACGACAGCCCAAGTGAAGATCCTCGAACTGATCCGTTTCTTTCGTTCGACCAAGACGAATACCCCTTGGATCGCAAAGTAGAGCATTGGTCCACCGAATCCCCCACCGGCCGGATAGCTAATCGCTAGTTCGTGAAGAACCCCCGAAATCAGGAATACGGCAAAAACGGCTCGTTTCAGCCCGATCATTTTTGCAATTGGTCGGATGAACAAGATTCGGTCCATTTCAACGAAAGGGCGATTCCATCGAGCGGTCCAGAATTCGCCTAGCGACCTACTTTTAAACGGATTGTCGAAGAGGGGCCCAACCTCGAATCCTAAGAGGTTTGCCAGGCTGCTGAGAATATCGGAAACCCCAAAATGGACAACGACAAGGATGGCTGCGATACCGATCCAGCCAACCGCCACTGCCGGCAAAACCCTATAGAAAACTGTGAGCGCAACGCAAAGGGCGATTCCTACATAGGCGGTAACCAACCCTCGCACGAACCGGGATCCACACTCGGGAAACTCTTTTCGGTCTTCAGCGAAGCCGGCAGGGTCCATACCCGGCCAGATCGACATGAAAGCAATCGATGCCACTTTAGGCATTCTTAGGAGTTTGTCGATCGGTGTCGAAATCAGAACAGAGCCCTTCAGAACGTAGAGCATCCCTAAACTGGCCAAAACCAACCGTACAATGGCCGATTCGTCGCGCTGAATCGCCAACAGTAAGAGTCCAACGATCGGAAGGATCCACGCGATCGATCGCCTTAGCCAAATTTGCCGCACAAAATATGGAAGCGTGCAAGATGCAACGTAGAGAGCGAGCCAGGATTCTGAGGTTACGAGTCTCACAAGACAATTATACTTTCAACCATAACTGAAAGTTGTGAAACTTGGAGGATAGTGAACGCGATCACAATTTTCATCTGAACAGTGAGGATTTGTGGGCGTATATAGTTAAATGTGAGGGTGATCATCTGTAGAGTCTGGGTCGGCGAGGAATACGCTTGATCGAGCCAAAAATTCTTGCCTTTGCCTGTGCCGGTGCATTCCTTGGCGCCGTCGTACTTTCCCCCACTGCCTTCCAAGCAGCAAAGCCCAAGAAGCAGGTTGCTCCGTCACAGCCTTCCTATGCATCGGCGGTAGCGCCGATTGTAAACAAGTACTGCATTACATGCCACTCAGGCGACCGTGCACCTCTTGGAATAGTGTTGACCGGGTATCCGGATGCGGCATCGGTATTGAAGAATCGGGAGCTATGGAGCCGGATCACCAAGAATGTGGCCTCTGGGCACATGCCGCCGAACGAAATGCCATCGCCATCCAAGGCGCAACGCGAAGCGATGGTCAAATGGCTCGATCTGACTCTTACTGGAGACTGCAAGCTGATCGACCCTGGGCACGTGACGATGCGAAGGTTGAACCGCCGCGAATATGACAATACGATTCGCGATCTGATCGGACTGGATCTAAAGCTTGCTGAGGATTTTCCTTCGGACGACGTCGGATATGGATTCGACAACATTGGCGACGTCCTTTCGATCTCTCCGCTTCTGATGGAGAAATTCCTGAAGGCGGCCGAGGAGATCGCCAATAAGGCTGTTCAAGTAACCGACTCACGACCGATGCACTTCGATTCGGAGTCCCTTAAAGTCACACAGGGTGTTTCCATTTCGGAACAAAGCCAGGTGTTCTTCTTTTCTGATGGCCAGGCGTATACCGATCAGTACCTGACAATGGGTGGGGACTATCGTTTCAAGATCGAAGCTTGCGGTCAGCAGGCGGGTCCGGAACCCGCGAAAATGGCGATTCTCATCGACAACAAGCCGGTGCAGACTTTCGACGTTAAGGCGGTTGAAAAGCACCCGGAGATTTACGAAGCAACGTTGCAACTTGACCCTGGGAAGCACAGAATCGCACTGGCCTTTACAAACGATTACTACCGCCCTGGGCCTCCGGCACAGGACCGAAACCTAATCGTCCGCTCGATGGACATCTACAAGCCTGCGCTTAAGGCTTCTGCTATGTCGGATATTCATAAGCGAATCGTGTTCGAGACGCCGGTTGGCGGCGATTGGCAGAGTAGTGCGAAGCGCATCTTGGTCAAATTCGCAAAGCGAGCGTTCCGCCGTCCTCCGACCGCAGATGAAACGAGTCGGCTCATGAAGATCGCTGAGTACGTCCATAAGGACGGGCAGCCATTCGAGAAATCGATCCAGCTTTGCGTTCAGGCCGTTTTATCCTCTCCCCAGTTTCTGTTCCGGGTAGAGAAGTCGGACAGTTCGCAAAACCTCGACGGATACGAACTCGCGTCTCGGCTCTCCTATTTCCTTTGGGGTTCGATGCCCGACGATGAGTTGTTCCAGCTTGCAGCGAGCGGTGACTTGCAGAAACCTGCCGTGCTGAAGGCGCAGGTCCGTCGGATGCTGAAGGACCCCAAGAGTGCCTCACTTGGAGACAACTTCGCGGAAGAGTGGCTCAACTTGAGGAAGCTTGCGCTCATCAATCCCGATCCAGCTCAGTTCCCGGATTTCGACGAGAAACTTAGAGCTGCAATGATGAAAGAGACGAAGATGTTCTTCGACGGTATCGTGGGTAACGATCGGAGCATCATCGACTTCCTCAATGCAAAGTACACCTATATCAACGGTCAACTTGCCAAGCACTACGGAATTCCCGGAGTTGACGGGGACGAATTCAGAAAGGTCTCTCTGGTAGGCACTCCCCGCTGCGGCGTCTTGACTCAGGGAAGTGTTTTGACGTTGACATCGAATCCAACTCGAACATCGCCGGTCAAACGTGGGAAGTGGGTGTTGGAGCAGATCCTCAACACCCCGCCGCCGCCTCCACCACCTAACGTGGGCGTATTGCCGGATGATGGAAAGCAGATGGCGGCCGCGACGTTGAGGCAAAAAATGGAGCAGCACCGCAAGGACCCATCGTGCGCTTCATGCCATAAGAAGATGGACCCGCTTGGGTTCAGTCTCGAGAATTTCGACGCGACCGGAGCTTGGAGATCGAAGGACGGCGATGTACCGATCGACTCCTCGGGAGTTCTGCCTGATGGAACGAAGTTCCAAGGCGCCCCCGAACTCACGGCTATACTCGTCAAGAAAAAGGCCGATTTTGTTCGAAGCATGTCTGAGAAACTGCTGACGTACGCGCTCGGCCGCGGCGTAGAGTCCTCTGACAAATGCAGCGTCGATCAGATCGCAAGCGTCTGTGAGGCTAATGGATATCGTTTTTCGGCACTGGTCGACGCAGTTGTGACCAGTGATCCGTTTAGAAAGAAGCGGGTCATCGGAGGTAAGGGTAAATGAGTCGGCTAATTCCAAGAAGAACTTTTCTCAAGGGCGTCGGTACTGTTATGGCGCTGCCATTGCTGGAGGCAATGCTTCCGCTTACAGCCTTGGCGTCTTCGGCGAAGCTCCGGACCACGCGAATGGCGTTCCTTTTCGTCCCAAACGGAATGAGCATGCCCCATTGGACGCCGGCATCTGAAGGCGTTGGATTTGCCCTTCCCGAAGTCTTGCAGCCGCTTCACAACGTGCAGGGTCAGTTCTCTGTTCTGACCGGCCTTTCCCAAAGAAACGCATTTGCCCTTGGCGACGGTCCCGGCGACCATGCCCGTTCGGCGGCTGCATGGTTAACAGGCGTCCATCCAAAGAAGACTGCAGGCGCCGATATCAAAGCAGCGATCTCTGCCGACCAGGTCGCCGCAGTTCGCCTGGGGCACCTGACCCCATTCCCATCGATTGAGATCGGATGCGAGCGAGGAGCCGAGGCAGGTAACTGCGACTCCGGATATAGCTGTGCCTATTCTTCGAACATTTCGTGGCGCGGAGAAGCGACTCCGATGGCGAAAGAAGTCAATCCGAGGCTGATTTTCGAGCGCTTGTTCGGAAAAGGGGACAAAGGGGAGACTCTTGAGAGCCGAGTCCTGCGGAGCCGCTATAACAAGAGCGTGCTCGACTTCGTGATGGAAGACGCCGGTCGCCTTCGAACGGAGCTTGGGCTTCGCGACCAAAGAAAACTCGACGAGTACTTCACGGCCGTCCGCGAGATCGAAGAGCGGCTATCGAAGTTCGATCGAGTAACGGCGACGGCAACTGCATCCGGCGTTCGAATCCCATCGGGAGTTCCTCAAGACTATTCGGATCATATTCGTCTCCTGGGCGACATGATGATTCTCGCGTTCCAGTCCGATCTTACGCGTGTGGCGACATTCATGTTCGCCAATGAGGGAAGTAACCGAAGCTACCCAACGATTGGAGTTCCGGAAGGGCATCACGACATGTCGCACCATGGCGCCGATCCGATGAAGCTCAAGAAGAAGGAACAGATCGACCAGTTCCACGTTGCCCAGTTGGCGTACATTCTCGAGAAGATGGCTTCTATCAAAGAGCCGGAAGGATCGCTGCTCGATAACTCGATGGTCGTTTACGGCGGTGGCATCGGTGATGGAGATCGTCACAACCACGACGATCTGCCGATCCTGCTTGCCGGACGCGGCGGTGGAACAATCCACCAGGGCTCACACACTGTTTATCCAAACGGGACGCCTCTGAATAATCTATTCCTTTCTATGCTCGACAGGATGGGAGTCCCTACGGAGACCCTTGGTGACAGTACCGGCAAACTGGAACACCTTTTCTGAGGCCATTGGACCCAATCGGTAGGTAACCGGACCCAGAAATGGGGTTGGGGCTCGCCCTTAATCCGGTCATTGCGGTCAAAGGCTTTGTGACGGAGAGACTGGCGCTAAGTGAACAGATGGACCTAAAGGAAGCAATACGTTCAAGCTACTTGGCCCAAGGTTTGTCGGAGCCTCAACTTGAGAGCCTTTACGCCTTGGCCGAGTGGCGATCGTTCAAGGAAGGGGAGGAGATCCTTCGGCAATTTGACGAGTCTCGCGATCTCATGATCCTTGCCAAGGGCGTAGCCCACATCCTTACGGTCGTGGGTGAGCCAATCGGGTTGATCAAACCAGGAATGCCGATGGGCGAGATCTCCTTCTTGGATGGAAAGTCGCGTTCCGGCACCGTGGTCGCGATTGAAGATTGCGACGTCGTCGTGTTTTCAGCCGAGCCGCTCATGGCGCTGCTAGTTGCCTCACCGGAAATGTCGGCACGGTGTCTTCGGAACATCAGTCGAGTATTGTGTGCGCGACTAAGAACTGCCAACCAAAATCTTGCCGCACTGATGGCATTGGATGAAAGCGAAGCCGGCGTCCCAAGGTGGTGACGATGCCTCGAAATCCTGTTTTCAGCCCCATTTTTGGCCGTTTGACACGTGTTTCGTAAATAACCTGTCAGGTTTCGCACCATTCAACAGGTAAACCGCGTCTAGCCTATGAGGTAAGTGCTGGTCGAATCTGCCCGGATGTTCTATAATGTGCCTGCAACCGTTTGGGGTATTCCTTACGCGGCGGCTGGACATAAGGCTTCGTCAGGCTCGTTCAGCCATGCAATTGGGGTTCTACTCGATTTAGAGGTGTCGTACTTGTGCTCTTGTTAAGTAATCGCATCAGATGCGCGGGCTTGCTGGGTGTTTTTGGGCTGCTAGTCAGTTCATCCTTCGCCGGCGGTCCTCATGGCGCCGCGAAGGTCAAACATCTGTCGTTGCCATCCGCGCAGAAGAAGCTAGACCAAGCTTCCGCTCGATTTGTTCAAAACGTTGGCCAATGGCCTAAGAAGGCGATCTTTCTCGCCCGCTCGCAGAACTTAAACGTCTGGCTCACCGATACGGGAGTGACGTATGACTACTTCGATCTGAAGTTGAAGGGTAAGAAGCCTGGCCGTAAGGGCCATGTGGTTTCGATGTCCTTCAAGGGAGGATCGTCCTTTGCTCCTGTCGGCGATAAGAAGCTTCGCTTTGATAACCTTTACTTCAAAGGCCGAGGCCAAACCGAGCATAAGGCAGGAAACTTCGCCGGAGCGATTGCACAGAACGTTTACCCAGGTGTAAACGTTCATTCGTATTACGATCAGGGCAAGCCTCGCTATGACCTCGTGGTCAAGCCGAAGGCTGATCCTTCCGCAATTAAGCTCGCCTTCCATGGCGCATATAAGACTGCGATCTCCGGTAACTCCATTACGCTGTCGACTCAGGTCGGCGTGCTTTCGCACGGCAAGCTATTCGCCTACCAGAATATCGGCGGCAAGAAGCAGCAGGTTTCCGCGAATTTCGTTGCCCTTGGCAAAGACGTTTATGGATTCAAGCTGGGCGCCTACGATCGTTCGAAAGAGTTGGTAATCGACCCACTCGTTTACGGCAGCTACTATGGTGGCGACAGTGGATTTGACTCCGTCAATTCAATCACGACCGATAATGCCGGTGGCGTTTATCTGACGGGCTACACGATGGCTCCGGACTTTCCCGCCATCGATGGTCCATACGGATTTAGCCTCCATGGCGACGGCACCACCAAGGATGCCTTCGTTGCCAAGCTCCAGGGCGACGCGTTCGACCAGTTCTATTCGGCTTACGTCGGTGGTTCGCTGGACGATAACGCTCAGTTCATCAAGGTTGACCCATTTGGCGACATCTGGATTGCTGGAAGAACGACTTCATCCGACTTCCCGACGAGCACCCGCGACAATGTTCAGTTCTTGACGACCGATAACGTTCCTGCCACTGGCGGTTACTTCGTTATTCAGTACGGTTCGTCCGGACCGAAGACAGCGCATATCCCTTATAACGCGACGGCGGCTCAGGTTCAGACGGCGCTCAACGCCGTTATCTCGGGCGCGGTCGTAACTTCGCTTGGCGGTTCGACGGTGGCGAAAGGCGATACCTATCAGGTCAACCTGCCATACAACGAACCATATCTGCTTAACGTTCTTCTCAGCCCGTTTGGAACTTCAACCGTCCAAAACGCTGATTACAACTTCCTGCCCAAGACATCGTTTATCTTTGTCATGCGGTTCAAGCAAAGTGCGACGACTGTGCTCGATCCTAATCCAGGTTCCGAGACAGTTCAGCTATTCGGCGGAAATGACGAATTCCTTTCCGGTTTCGCAATTCAGCCTGAAGCGAATCCTCAGCCGACCGATCCGATTAATTTCGCGTTTGGCGGAACGCTCGATGCTGCTACACCTGAGATCCCGAACTACCCCGGCGGTGGTGTCACGTGTGGTTACGTTATCAAGTACACCTATTCGAATGTTGCACAAGCATTCACGCAGGATAACCTCATTACTCGATACGTAGTTGGCGGCAACGCAATTAACCTCAACGGCGTAGCGATGGACCTTCAAGGCAGCGTCTACACTGGCGGAACAATCCTTTATCAAGGGAATGTCGATACGAGCACGGCGCCAGGAAATGCAGTCTTCACGACGACGAAGGGTGTCTTCGCGAACGGTCGACTACTCAGAAACAACGACCTCTTCGTTCAGAAATACACGCCAGACGGGAATATGGCCTACTCGGCGCTCATCGGCGGAAGCGATAACGACCAAGCCGGTGGTTTGGACTTCGACGAAGACGGCACGACATACACTTCTGGAAACTGTATCGACATCGACTCCAACTTGGATCTGTACATCGTTGGAATCGCAGGATCGTTTAACTTCCCAAGAACGCGAGGCGTTTACGGAGAGGTCTTCGATGCCAATTCAAACGTGACGGTCACAAAGATCAACACGGATGCTTCTCAGATCCTCTATTCAACCAACCTGAAGACGGGTGGTGTGGTTCTTCCTTCCGGCGTTGCGGTCGACCTCCGAGGCGATGCGTTTGTAACCGGAAACGTACACCCTAACTACTACGACTTCCCGGACACGTTCACTGGCAATCCGGCAAACGCCGCTAACCCGAACGAGCCGAATTCGATGCCGCTTGGCACGATCCAAGTAACGTCGGATGCTCTCGTTGGAACGAATATGCAACCTACGGGTGGCGCGGGCGATATGGCCACGGTCAAAGGGTTCTTAAACATCCTCGACCCAGCAGCCGACCAGCTCACCTATGGCACCTACCTTGGCGGCGCATTAGACGATCGCGTCTTTGGTCCTTACGTTGACAGCTTCGGCGACGTTTGGGTCTTCGGATGGGTCGACGTCTATCGCCAGTACGTCCTGTTCGACAGCAGCGGCAATCCTCATATCTTCACCGATTCCGGATCTGCTGACGGCTGGTTGCCTGCCGCAATGATTTCGCCACTCGCGTTCAAGTCGACACCATATTTCTGGCCCACGGCAACGCTTGGCGGCATCCTTTACGGCGCCCTCTCGCAAACATATCCGAACTACACGCCTTGGAGCTGGCCTCCAACCACAACGGCGCCCGGATATCCCGTCGCTACGATCCAAGTTAGCTACGGTATGGAAGGATGGCTCGATAAGCTTCGAGTTGGCCTTGCCTCGATCTCGGGGATCAGCCTCAGCCCGTCTACGGTGCCTGGCGGTCTCGGTGCATCGACAACCGGTACGGTTACTCTTAGCCAAGCGGCGCCAAACGGTGGTGCGAGCGTCGTCCTAACGTTGCTCAATAACACAACGGCTGCTTCTTTCACAACCGGATCGCAAACATCCACGCTTGTGATTACGATTCCTGCAGGTGCATCGACTGGTACCTTCACGGTCTACACGAACCCGGTAACGAGCAACACTCCGGTCCAGGTTCAAGCAGGCTACGAAGGAAGCTTCCAGATCGGCCTCTTCACGGTTACGCCGTGGCTGCAGCAGTTGAGCTTGACGCCAACAAGCGTCGTCGGCGGAAACGCAGTCTCGGGCAAGATCAACTTGGCCGCTCTGCCCCCAACCGGCAGCGGAGGCATCAACGTTACGATCCTCACCGATACGCCTTCCTTGGTTTCGTTCCCAGGCGGTGCGACGGTTAACGTTCCTGAAGGACAGACTTCGGTCACCTTCACGATCAACACCAACGGTGTCGGAGTCGTCTCCTTCCCGCAGGTAACTGCTTCGCTACTCGGCGTCGGCATTACTCAAACGCTCACGGTTACGTTGGCCAGCCTTTCGCAGCTAACGTTCAATCCGGCATCTGTCAGCGGTGGAACATCTTCGACTGCCACGCTTCAACTCGATGGTCAGGCAACTGGTCCGTTCGTAGTGAACCTCACGGCAAGCGATCCTGCCTACACGTTCTCAGATCCAACGACGCTTCAGCCAATTAACAGCCTCACGTTCAATCAGGGTGACACTGCTCAGCAGTTCATCGTGAACACGCCGTATGCATTGGCTAGCACTCAAGTAGTCGTTACTGCAACCCGACCCGCACAAGGCAACTACCCGAGTCAATCGATCTCGAGCACCTTGTTCGTATCGTCGCAGAACCTGACGACCTTCACGATCTCACCGACCGAAGTTCCCGGTGGCGGAACATCGACCGGTACGGTCATCATCAACGCAGCGGCTCCAGACGGCGGCGTAATCGTTAACTTGTCGAGCAACAACACGGCAGCGGCTCAGGTACCAGCAACGGTTCTGATCCCGTCTGGTGCAACAAGCGCGACCTTCACGATTACGACTGGCGTTCTTGGATCTCAGCAGACGGCGACGATCACCGCACAGCGTGGACCGGTTTCGATCCAGCAAGTGTTGACCGTCGACGGCGTGTCGTTCGGCTTCTCGCTCTCACCGACTTCGGTGGTTGGCGGACCGAGTGGCATCGTAACGGGAACGATCACATTGACGTCTCCGGCGCCTGCAGCAGGCCTTGACTTCACGATCTCGAGCGATCATCCGAACGATGCCTTCTTTGGCTCGGTTGGAAATGGTACGGGAACGGCAAGCATCCCTGGCAACGGCCTAACCGGTACGTTCACGATCTTCACAGCCGTAGAGTCGACTCAAACGCAGGAAGCGGTTATCACCGCCAATGTCGTCGGAGGTTCGGCTGCTCAGGCGCAATCGGCAAATCTAGAGATTCGAGTAGTTGGTGTCACTTCCATCAAGTTCGCTCCTAAGAGCGTCCGTGGCGGATTTGGAATCACAACATGCACGATCACTCTCGACGCACCGGCGCCATCGAACTCGGCTGGCGGCTCCCTCGTGACGCTGTCGCAGACGACTCCATTGCTAAACTTGAACGCCGGCGGTTATCTGATTCCCGCAGGCTCAACCTCGATTAGCTTCCCCGTCAAGGGAATTAGGGTCTCTCGAAGCCTATCGACGATCGTAACTGCCACACCGCCAAACGGTGGAGGTACTGCATCGGCTGTCGTAGTTGTCACCCGATAACTCGATAGCAAAAAGCCCCCGACCTGAAAAGGTCGGGGGCTTTTTTGTATATCGCTTGTCGGCGACAATCGAGTGGCGAATCCTAGAGGATCTGCTTGGAAAGGACCTTACCGTCGACGGTTAGGTCGTAGACCAGGGGAACGGCTGTTCCAAGGTTGAGCTCAAGGACTTCTTCTTTCGTGAGGTTATCCAACTTCATGACGATCGAGCGATTCGAATTTCCGTGAGCGACTACGAGGACGCTCTTGCCTTGAGCGATATCGCCCATGATGCATCTCTCGAAGAACGGAAGCGTTCGTGCTGCCGTCATCTCTAGCGATTCGCCGTTGGGTGGCGGTACGTCGTAGCTTCGTCGCCAGATGTGGACCTGTTCCTTTCCAAACTTCTCAGCGGTTTGAGCTTTGTTCAGACCTTGCAGATCGCCGTAATGGCGCTCATTGAGCGCCTGGTCCCTAATGATCGGAAGATCTTGGCCCAGGGTGTCCTGAATAATCTGGAGGGTGACCTGAGCACGCGTCAAAACGCTTGTGTAGGCCACATCCAAGTGTGTCGATGAAAGTTTTCGGCCGGCGCTGCGCGCTTCATCTCGGCCCAAGGCGGTTAGCGGTACGTCGACCCATCCGGTAAATCGATCTTCAAGGTTCCACAGAGACTGTCCGTGGCGGACTAGAACTAGCTTTGGCATCTCTAATTGAGTTTACCGGCACCGAAACCGACGGAGGTCCGGCTCCCATGGAAAACGCGTTAACCTCTTAAAGAGCGGTTCAATCGACCTTAATGGTCAAATCGCATCATCTGGCCGCTCGGCTTTCCGAGAAGTTCGTTTGAGCTGACAACGATGTTGCCACCGAGAATCACATGCTCAACCCATCCGGTTAGCGACTCGCCCTCGTAAGGGCTCCAGCCGCATTTACTTTGAACCATCGATCGCTCAAACACTTGAGTTCGCTTTGGGTCCACTAAAGTGATGTCGGCATCGAATCCCACCTCGATTCGACCCTTTCCGCGGATTCCGTAAAGTTCGGCTGGCTTCTCGCATGCCATTTCGACGACCTTGGTGGCAGTGAGGCGACCTTGGCTGACGAATGTCATGAGCACGGAAAGCATCGTCTGAACGCCTGGCATTCCACTTGGGCTCTTTGGGTAGGGCTGTGCCTTCTCCTCAAGCGTGTGAGGTGCATGGTCGCTTCCGAATACATCGAAGACACCTTCGGCAAGCGCTCGCCACAGAATCTCCTGATGCTCGGCAGACCTGATCGGTGGGTTCATTTGGGCCAGCGTGCCTAGCCTGTCATAACAGTCAGGGGCAGAGAAATAGAGATGTTGTGGAGTTACCTCAGCCGTCGTGTTCAGCCCAAGGTTTTTTGCCTGTGCAATCAGCGGCGGCTCATCGCCGGTTGACACGTGAAGGATATGAACAGGCTTGCCGGTCTCCTTTGAGATCCGTAGAATCCGCTCTGTTGCCAATCGAGCGCTTTCGGCGTCTCGGAGAAACGGATGCTCTCGTACGTGAGGATGCTCGCTGATCAGAGATTTTCGATCTCGATTTCGAGTCTCGTCTTCGGCGTGGATTGGACACCGTTTTCGAACGGCACGCAGGACGTTTCGCAGATTCTCGTCTTCCGCAACCAGCAACGAACCGGTTGAACTGCCCATGAATATCTTGATGCCCGGTGTGCCGGGGAGTCGCTCTAGGAACCCGAGTTCGCCGATGTTGTCGGTCGTGGCGCCGACGAAGAAGCCGAAGTTACACCAAGCCTTTCCCCGAGCGCGGATCAACTTATCGGTGAGGGTCGTCGCGGAGACGGTGTTTGGATTGGTGTTCGGCATTTCAAGGATGCCGGTCACACCGCCGAATATCGCGGACCGCGTCCCAGACTCGAGGTCCTCTTTGTGCTCCAACCCTGGTTCTCTGAAGTGGACCTGGGTGTCGATGAGGCCGGGCATCACCATCAGGTGATCGGCGATGATGGTTTCTTGAGCTTCCGATGTATGAAGGTTGCCGATCGCAGCTATCTTGCCATCGAGAATGCCGACGTCACCCCGACTAGCGAACTCAGAGGTCACAATCGTCCCGTTGCGAATCAGGAGATCGAAATGCACGGAATCATTTTGGCTGAACTTGGGGCAAGAATCGGGTTATATCAGGAGCAATGAAGATTGCGACATTCAATGCGGCTTCGGTGAGAGCCCGCTTGCCGGTGTTGGTCGAATGGTTGGCGACCGAAGAGCCGGATGTTCTTGCCATTCAGGAAACGAAGGTCGAAGACGATAAGTTTCCTCGTGAGGACTTTGAGGAGCTTGGCTACCAGTTGGCGATTCATGGTCAAAAGGCATGGAACGGGGTCGCAATTCTGAGTCGCCACCCGATCAACGCAGTTCGAACTGGATTTGCTGACGAGCTGTTTCCGAATGACTGCCGCATCATAGCGTGCGAAGTGAACGGCATTTCTATAATCAATACCTACGTGCCGAACGGAAACACGGTCGGCAGCGATAAGTTCATCTACAAGCTTTCGTGGATGGAGCGATTCAAGACCTACTTGGAACAAAACTTCCGCCCGTCAGAGCCTTTGATCTGGCTCGGCGATATCAATGTCGCTCCTGAACCCCAAGACGTTTATGACTCGAAGAGGATGTTCGGTTCAGTCGGTCATCACCCGGACGAGTTCTCACGTTTGGCGAAGATCGTCGATTTCGGACTTGTAGACCTGTTCCGAACATTCGAAACTGGACCCAATCACTACACGTTTTGGGACTTTACAATCCCAAGAAGCGTCGACCGCAACCTCGGCTGGCGCATCGACCATATCTACGCGACGGAATCCCTCGCTGGGCTATGCAAGAGCTGCACCATCGACATGGGCCCCCGCTCGTGGCCGAAGCCCTCCGATCACACGTTCGTAATCGCCGATTTCGACGTGTGAGAACGTTGGGTGTGGAGGTTGGGTTTTGGATATACAGGAAATCGACCTGCTTTTAATGCCTCCACCGTGAGCCTCGGGCGATCCGAGGCGCGTTTTCGGAAAGGAAAGATCTTTCCAGTTCACCTGGAGTCCCTGAGGTTTGATTGCGAACGAATGAAGGCCATGATCGCCCCGGTTCTTAGGGCGCTGTGTTCGAGCTTTCTTATGTGGCTTTTTCACCTCCGCAGGGAGGAGCCTCCTGAGCCATCCTGCGATGGCTGGTCAGGAAAGAGACTCCACGCCTCGCTGGAAGCTCGGGGATGGAGGCATCGATATCTGGGACTCGACACTGAACATCCAACACCTAACGCCCAACACTCAAAACCCAACCCCTCAACAACCTTCGTCCCCTTGTTGTATCCTATGCGGGTGATTGCTCTCCTCGGCAAACCGTTGCGTGTTCTGTTTCAAATTGCTGGCTTTGGGGTTCTGGCGACCGGAGTCTGGTGCATTCCGGGAAAGGCGGTTAAGCCCGCCGCTCCAAAGAAGATCGACTACAACCGGGACATCCGGCAGATCATCACGAAATGCTTTACGTGCCACGGCCACGATAGCAAGGCAGTCATGGCCAACCTTCGGCTTGACCAAAAAGACACTGCAACCGAGAAACTGCCGTCCGGCGAATTCGCGATCGTACCGTTCCATCCTGAAAAGAGTGAACTCGTTGAGCGCATCTACGCCAAAAACGGTCTTCAGATGCCTCCAAAGTCGAGCAACAAGTTCCTGAACGACGAAGAGCGGTCGTTGCTGAAGCAGTGGATTCTCGAAGGCGCCGAATACAAGCCGCATTGGGCATTTGTCGCGCCAGTTCGGCCCACCGTACCCAAGGTGAAAAACGCTTCTTGGCCGATCAATCCGATCGACAACTTCATTCTCGCCAAACTGGACGAGAAGGGGCTCAAGCCGTCTCCGACGACCGATAGGCGAACGTTGATTCGCCGTGTAACTCTTGATCTCATCGGCATTCCGCCAACCCCTGCCGAAGTGAATGCATTCCTGGCCGACAAGTCGCCGAAAGCTTACGAGAAGGTCGTAGATCGCCTACTCGCATCGCCGCGATACGGCGAGCGGATGGCGATGGATTGGATGGACTATGCTCGATATGCCGACAGCAACGGATATCAGGCCGACTATGAGAGATTTCAGTGGCGTTGGCGCGATTGGGTCATCGATGCCTATAACAAGAACATGCCGTACGACCAGTTCACGGTCGAACAATTAGCTGGCGACCTTTTGCCGCATCCGACGCTCGATCAGAAGATCGCAACTGGATTCAATCGAAATCACCGAATCAACACCGAAGGTGGCGTAATCGTTGAGGAGTGGCGTGTCGAGACGGTAATTGACCGCGTCGAAACGACCTCGGCAACTTGGTTGGGCCTCACTTCCGGGTGTGCGAGGTGTCACGACCACAAATACGATCCGATCACGCAGAAGGACTTCTACAGTCTCAACGCATTTTTTAACAACATCGCCGAAACCGGATCGGGTGTCGAGCGGCCTGTAAATCATCCTCCCTATATCCGCGCCCCCTATCCGCAGCAGGAGAAACAACTGTTGGAGCTAGGGTCGAAGCTCAGTGTGCTGAACACGCTGCTGAAGCGCAGAGTCGACGAGAACCTTGCGGCATCTGTCGAATGGACGCCAAAAGCCAAGCCAGCAGATCCGTCGCTTACTTCTGGGCAAACGGCTCGTTACCTACTGACGGCTGTGCCATCCGTGCAATCGGCGTCGGCGCCCGCTCCGAAGGTCGTCGGTCAAGTCGAATTTGGGATTGGCCGCTCGACCGGGTCGGTCTCCGTTAGTCCCAAGGGGTTTGTCGATCTTGGACAATCTGGGGACTTCGACGGCAGCACCCCTTTCTCGTATGGCTATTGGGTTAACCCAGCAAGCGGTGATGGTTCATCGCTGTCGAAAATGGACACCGCGAACGGATATCGAGGCTGGGATCTATTCCTTCAAGGTGGACGGCCTGCTCCTCACTTCGTTAACACCTACCCGCAAGATGCCCTCAAAGTCGTGTCCAAAACGATGCTCCCGATTGGGGAGTGGAGTCACGTCCTTGTCACCTACGATGGCTCGAAGAAGCCCGGTGGTGTGAAGATCTATGTAAATGGCCAGCTCACCGGTCAGGATATCGAAACGAACTCCCTAAAGAGCTCGATCCACACAGATGTCAACACGAAGATCGGCCGTC
>Ga0364860_10563_pt2 | contig 16929 bp, 14 predicted proteins | sample ExccelAu500001D4_FD_206916 | JGI IMG/M metagenome (GOLD analysis project Ga0364860, IMG submission 206916) | Enriched cells from Trout Bog Lake Hypolimnion, Wisconsin, USA - BchlTB.Aug20.5000.01 .D4 | ecosystem: Environmental > Aquatic > Freshwater > Lake > Hypolimnion/Profundal zone | place: USA... | reverse complement strand
TTAAAGAAAACGAACCTATTGACAAAGCACTGAAACGCTTTAAAAAGAAACTGGAAAAAGCGGGTGTTATTAAAGAATACAGAAACCGTCAGTTTTTTGTTAAGGATTCGGTTACAAAACGCACAGCGATAGGTAAAGCCATATATCGCCAGCATTTCATGGAAGACCAGGAATAAGACGAGCTCACTTGCTGTTCTTTGATCATTCTGCGCCGGTCTTTTTTTAGAGCTAAATATTTTGTTTTTCGCAGGTTTTTAAATAAATTTGCTTTGTATTAATGGCCGTTATTCTGTGGAAATGAATTACATTGACGCTTTTGCGGCATATTTGAAAAATGAAAGACGGTATTCACCTAATACCCTTTCTGCCTACCATTCCGATGTTATCCGGTTTTTTAGTTTTATTAAAAGTCAGTACCAGATTGAAGAATACGCAATGGTAACGGCCCCGATGGTAAAATCCTGGATATACCAGGGCATCGAAGAAAAACTCAGTCCACGATCGGTAAACCGGAAACTCACCGCCGTAAATACCTATTATAAATACCTTTTAAGATCATCTCTGATAGATAAAAACCCGTTAGCAACTATTTCCGGATTGAAAACGGCAAAGCGATTGTATGAATGGGTGGAAGAAAAAGATATGAATACCCTGCTCGATTTTAATGTCTTTGAAGACAGTTTTGCCGGAAAACGTAATAAACTAATTATAGAACTGTTGTACGGGACGGGGATGCGGCGCGCTGAACTTATCGGTTTAAAGACCAGGGATGTGGATATCAAATCAAAAACAATAAAAGTGCTGGGGAAAAGAAACAAGGAGCGGATTATCCCTGTTACATCTTCATTGATATACAGCATTGAAGAATATCTGGCCTTAAGAAAACTGGCTGGTCTCGATGCTCAGGATTACCTTGTTCTCACCGATTCGGGTGAACAGTTATATCCAATGTTTGTACAGCGCTGTGTAAAACAACATATTGGTGCCGTGAGCAATATATCCAAAACCAGCCCGCACGTATTAAGGCATACCTATGCCACCCATCTGCTTAATAACGGTGCCGATATCAACGCTATCAAAGAACTTCTGGGGCATGCAAGCCTTGCCGCGACCCAGGTTTATACCCATAACTCCATAGAACGACTAAAATCTATATACAAACAAGCGCATCCAAAAAGTTAAATATCAATAAGATGAATATCAGAATTGAGCACAATGGTCACGAAATGAATGACCAGTTTGAAGAACAGATACAGATCAAAGTAGGAAAACTCGAAAATCACTACAATGGCATTGTCGATGCCATCGTTTTTCTTCATAAAGAGCGGGAATCGAGAGAAGTTGAGATAAAATTAAACGTAAAAGATGAAACTCTTTTTGTGAAAGAGAGCAGTGATTCATTTCTTAATGCGTTGGAAGACAGCGTAAAGTCTATGCAGATCCGCCTTAAAAAGTATAAAGAACGGAGCCAGAAAAATAATTAAAGATTTTTTGGCACACAAATCATAAAAAAAGAATTAAATTTGCAGTCCTTTTTGAAGGGATAGTACGTTCTTTACATACTGAATTGATAAAATTATCACGCCGATGTAGCTCAGCTGGCCAGAGCTGCTGATTTGTAATCAGCGGGTCGGCGGTTCGAATCCGTCCATCGGCTCTCTTTTTTTTAACAAAAAAAGGGGAGATACCAGAGTGGCCAAATGGGACGGACTGTAAATCCGTTAGCGAAAGCTTACGAAGGTTCGAATCCTTCTCTCCCCACTCGGCTGTTGGAATTGTTGGGCATTTGGGAAAGTTTGTTTGAAAATAACTTCCGGCACTCAAAACATGCAGAAGAGCCAGTTTATTTTAAAAGAAATCAAAACAAACAAGCGGGAGTAGCTCAGTTGGTAGAGCATCAGCCTTCCAAGCTGAGGGTCGCGAGTCCGAGTCTCGTCTCCCGCTCCAAAAGGTAATAAATAAGATAAATAGTGAAATGCTTTCTGAAATATTCGCATTTATCTTCTAACCTCTTACCAGGAATGCCGACTTAGCTCAGCTGGTAGAGTACGTCCTTGGTAAGGACGGGGTCACGGGTTCAAGTCCCGTAGTTGGCTCTAAAAAATTGAATTTTATCTTTTCGTATATAGAGAATTGACTTACTGATTAAAGAGAAACAACTTAAACTAAAAATTAACATCATCTACTAATTATTAAATTGTCATGGCAAAAGAAAAATTTGAAAGAACCAAACCTCACGTAAACATTGGCACCATTGGCCACGTTGACCATGGTAAAACCACTCTTACTGCGGCTATTACAACCGTTTTGGCAAAAAGTGGCTGGGCATCAGTGAGGTCTTTCGATTCTATTGATAACGCTCCTGAGGAAAAAGAAAGAGGTATTACCATCAATACCGCTCACGTTGAATATGAAACAGCTAACCGTCACTATGCTCACGTTGACTGTCCGGGTCACGCTGACTATGTAAAAAACATGGTTACAGGTGCTGCTCAGATGGACGGTGCGATCTTAGTTGTAGCTGCAACGGACGGACCAATGCCGCAAACACGCGAACACATCCTTCTGGCACGCCAGGTAGGTGTTCCTCGTCTGGTTGTTTTCATGAACAAGGTTGATATGGTTGATGATGTGGAACTTCTTGACCTCGTGGAAATGGAAATAAGGGATCTTCTTACCTTCTATAGCTTCGATGGTGACAATACCCCTATCATTCGTGGTTCGGCACTGGGTGCTTTGAATGGCGAAGAAAAATGGGTAGAAACAGTAAACCAATTGATGGAAGCTGTAGATACTTATATTCCAATACCACCACGTGCTGTTGATCTGAAATTCGCAATGTCTGTTGAAGACGTGTTCTCAATCACAGGTCGTGGTACGGTGGCTACCGGTCGTATTGAAAGAGGTGTTATCAACACGGGTGATCCTGTAGAAATTGTTGGTTTCAACGAAGAACCATTAAAATCTACCGTTACAGGTGTTGAAATGTTCCGTAAAATACTTGACAGAGGTGAAGCCGGTGATAACGCAGGTCTTTTGCTTCGTGGTATTGAAAAGAACGATATCCGTCGTGGTATGGTTATCTGTGCCCCGGGTTCTATCAAGCCTCATACTGATTTCAAAGCTGAGATCTATGTATTGAAAAAAGAAGAAGGTGGACGTCACACGCCATTCTTTAATAAATATCGTCCACAGTTCTATTTCCGTACCACTGACGTAACAGGTGAAATTACCCTTGCTGAAGGTGTGGAAATGGTAATGCCTGGTGATAACGTAACGATAACCGTAAAATTGATTGCACCTGTGGCAATGGAGAAAAACCTGCGCTTTGCAATTCGTGAAGGCGGTCGTACCGTTGGCGCCGGTCAGGTAATTGAGATCATAAAGTAATTAAAATACTTATATAATCAAAACAGGGGTGTAGCTCAATTGGTAGAGCGACGGTCTCCAAAACCGTAGGCCGGGAGTTCGAGCCTCTCCACCCCTGCGGGTAATATTTAAGATATGTTCAAAAAAATATATAATGGTCTTCAGCTCACCGCCGATGAACTGATCAACAAAATGACCTGGCCAACATGGGACGAGTTGCAAAGCAGCGCTATAGTAACGCTTATTGCTTCTGCCCTTATTGCCTTGCTTATTTTTGGTATTGATTCGATACTTGAGCAGGTCTTCAAATTCTTATATTCAGTTACTGCCTAAGCAATAAAAGGAATACAAAGAAAATGCAGGACTTTAAATGGTACGTATTAAGAGTGATCTCAGGACAGGAGCGGAAAGTAAAGCAGTATATTGAGTCTGAACTGAAAAGAGAAAACCTGAGTGCATATGTAAACCAGATCCTGATCCCGATGGAAAAGGTAATACAGCTGCGCAAAGGGAAAAAAGTAACAAAAGAGCGGAATTATTTCCCCGGTTATATTATGCTTGAGGGAACCCTTGAAGGTGAGGTAACCCATGTTATCAAGGCAGTAACCGGCGTTGTTGGGTTTTTAGGATCGAAAGGCAATCCGGAACCATTGCGGGCATCTGAAATAAACAGAATGCTCGGGAAAGTAGATGCGTTGAACGAACTGGGTGATAATATGGAGGTTCCATACCTGATCGGGGAACCCGTAAAAGTAATAGATGGTCCTTTCAATGGCTTTAGCGGCATGATTGAAGAGATCAATGAAGAAAAGAAAAAATTAAAAGTTGTGGTTAAGATCTTCGGGCGCAGAACCCCGGTAGAACTAAACTACATGCAGGTTGAAAAAGAGTAGTTTGAAATTTGAAATTTGGAAAGACACGAATGAGCTTCCATCATTTAAGCCACTTTCCGGATTGTCAGATTTCAAATAGTAGTTGTGTGAGTTAATAAATTTGAGAAAAGGTGCGTAAGCTCCAAATTTCAAATTTCAAATTTCAAATTTTATGGCAAAAGAAATAACAGGTTTTATAAAATTGCAGGTAAAAGGTGGTGCTGCCAATCCTGCTCCGCCAATTGGTCCTGCTTTGGGCTCCAAGGGTGTTAACATCATGGAGTTTTGCAAGCAGTTCAATGCGCGGACGCAAGATCGTGCCGGTAAAGTACTTCCAATTATTATTACCGTATATAGTGATAAATCTTTTGAATTTATCATTAAAACGCCTCCGGTAGCTGTGCAACTCATTGATGCTTCTAAAATCAAAGGTGGTTCTGCACAGCCAAACCGTGTAAAAGTGGCATCTGTAAGCTGGGACCAGGTAAAGGCCATCGCAGAAGACAAAATGCCGGATCTAAATTGTTTCACAATAGAATCGGCCATGAAAATGGTGGCAGGTACCGCACGTAGTATGGGAATAACCGTTTCAGGAAGTGCACCCTGGGCAAACTAAAAGGAGGCTGATATGAGCAAATTAACTAAAAAACAAAAAACAGTTGCAGGCAAATTGGTGCCTGAAAAGAATTATTCACTGGTTGAAGCTTCCTCCCTGGTAAAAGAAATAACTTTTACCAAGTTTGATTCCTCAGTGGATATTGATATCAGATTGGGTGTTGACCCTCGTAAAGCAAACCAGATGGTTCGTGGAACGGTAGCGTTACCCCATGGTACCGGACGATCTTTAAAAGTTCTGGCACTTGTAAATCCCGATAAAGAAGCAGCAGCTTTAGAAGCTGGTGCAGATTTTGCCGGACTTGACGAGTACCTGCAGAAAATTGAGGGCGGTTGGGTTGATATTGATGTGATCATCACTACACCGGATGTAATGCCTAAACTGGGTAAGCTGGGACGTGTATTAGGCCCCCGTGGTTTGATGCCGAATCCTAAAGCCGGTACAGTTACAACAGATGTATCAAAAGCAGTGAAAGAAGTAAAAGCCGGTAAAATTGACTTTAAGGTAGATAAATTTGGCATTATTCATGCCTCTATTGGCCGCGTAAGTTTCAAACCGGAGCAAATAAAAGAAAATGCAGAAGAAATATTGCATACCGTAGCCAAATTGAAACCATCATCGGCTAAAGGTACCTATTTCAAAAGCATTACATTATCAAGTACGATGAGCAAAGGAATTCCGGTTGACTATAAAACCGTAACAGGAATATAAGCTATGAAAAAAGAACAAAAAACGGAAATAGTTGAAGCTTTAGGGAATACCATTGCTGCAAAAAAGAATTTCTATATTACAGATATTTCTACCCTTACTGTTGCACAAACCAATGATCTGAGAAGGCTTTGCTTTCAAAAGGGCATCAATATTCAAGTGGTAAAAAATACCTTGATTACCAAAGCGCTGGAGCAGGCTAATATAGAAACAGAATCATTTAAACCGGTTTTAAAAGGGCCATCTGCCATCATGTTTGCAGAAAGTTATACAGCCCCGGCGAAACTGATAAAGGAATTCAGGAGCAAACATACCAAACCGGTATTAAAAGCTGCTTTTATCGAAGCATCTTTATATGTAGGCGATCATATGATCGATACACTGATGTCCCTGAAGTCAAAAGAAGAACTTATCGCCGATGTTATCGCATTGTTGCAATCTCCAATGAAGAGCGTTATTGGCGGTCTTCAATCATCTGGCGGCAACAAAATTGCGGGCATCGTAAAAACATTGTCTGAAAAAGAATCGAAATAAAAATTATATCAAATATCCTTTAAATCTATATTAAAAATGGCTGACGTTAAAACAATTGCCGAAACACTTGTAAATCTTACCGTAAAGGAAGTGAACGAGTTGGCACAAATCCTTAAAGACGAATATGGTATAGAGCCTGCTGCTGCAGCTCCTGTAATGATGTCTGGTGGTGGTGGCGCTGCTGCTGCTGAGGCTGCACCTGCTGAAAAAACTGAATTCAATGTAATATTGAAAGCTGCAGGTGGTGCCAAACTCAATGTGGTAAAATTAGTTAAAGACCTTACCGGTCTTGGGCTTAAAGAAGCTAAAGAACTGGTAGATGGTGTACCAAAAGCTGTGAAAGAAGGCATTTCTAAAGAAGAGGCTGAAAGTATGAAAGCCAAATTGGAAGAAGCTGGAGCAGAGATTGAGTTGCAGTAACTGCATCGTATATTCTCCTTTTTGGAGACGGGAAGACCTGCCAATATTTGACAGGTCTATTCTTATTTATAGCTAATTAAAAACGTTTTTTAAAGTCAATACCCTTGATGAAGCAAAACATAGTTAACGGCAGAATAAATTTTGCCAAAATTAAAAATCCGCTTGATTATCCTGATTTTCTTGATGTTCAGTTAAAATCATTTCAGGATTTCTTTCAGCTGGAAACTTCTCAGGAAGGCCGGAAAAATGAAGGGTTATTTAAAGTTTTTGCCGAAAATTTCCCTATTTCGGATGCCAGGGGACTGTTTGTCCTCGAATTCCTGGATTATTTTGTTGACCCGCCAAAATACAATATTGATGAGTGTATAGAGCGCGGTCTGACATATAATGTGGCATTAAAAGCAAAACTTCGTTTGTATTGCACGGATGCAGAACACGAAGATTTTGCGCCTATGGTACAGGATGTATATCTGGGTACCATACCCTACATGACCCCGAGAGGAACCTTTGTAATTAACGGTGCCGAACGTATCATCGTTTCGCAGCTGCACCGCTCTCCGGGTGTATTCTTCAGTCAAACCTTCCATACCAACGGTACCCGGTTGTATTCAGCCAGGGTTATTCCTTTTAAAGGTTCTTGGATGGAGTTTGCAACTGATGTCAACAATGTAATGTATGCCTATATCGACCGCAGGAAAAAATTCCCGGTTACTACTTTGCTTCGGGCCATTGGTTTTGAATCTGATAAGGATATCCTCCAGATTTTTGACCTTGCTGAAGAAGTAAAAGTATCCAAAGCCAAGTTGAAACCACTTGTGGGTCGTAAACTGGCAGCCAGGGTACTGCGCAAATGGGTTGAAGATTTTGTAGATGAAGATACCGGAGAGGTGGTATCCATCGAAAGGAATGAAATCATCCTGGAGCGTGATACCGTATTACAGGAAGATCATATTGATATGATCATAAACGCTAATGTAAAAAGCATTTTCCTCCACAGGGAAGATATGGATATTAACGATTATGAGATTATCTATAATACACTTCAAAAAGATCCTTCCAACTCCGGAAAAGAAGCATTGGAGCATATTTACAGGCAGCTGCGTAATGCTGATCCACCGGATGAAGAAACAGCCCGTGGTATTATTGAGCGTTTGTTCTTTTCAGATAAACGCTATGACCTTGGCGAAGTTGGACGTTACAGGATCAACAAAAAACTGGGTCTGAGCGAGTCTTCTGAAACCAGGGTATTGACCACCAAAGATATTATTTCGATTATAAAATACCTTATCGAGCTCAGCAATTCCAAAGCTGATGTAGATGATATTGACCACTTAAGCAACAGACGTGTCAGGACGGTAGGAGAACAGTTGTATTCACAATTCGGTGTTGGTCTGGCCCGTATGGCCCGTACCATCCGTGAGCGTATGAACGTTCGTGATAACGAGGTGTTTACAGCCACTGATCTGATCAACAGCCGTACCCTTTCTTCTGTTATCAACTCATTCTTTGGAACCAATCAGCTGTCTCAGTTCATGGATCAGACAAATCCTTTGGCTGAAATAACCAATAAAAGAAGGATGAGTGCACTTGGGCCTGGTGGTTTATCCAGGGAAAGAGCCGGATTTGAGGTTCGTGACGTACACTATACCCATTACGGCCGCCTATGTACTATTGAAACACCTGAAGGACCGAATATCGGGTTGATTTCTTCTTTGTCTGTTTATGCCAAGATCAATGGTATGGGATTTATTGAAACCCCATACAGAACTGTTGAAAATGGTAAATTACTTATGGACAAGCCGGTAACTTATCTGAGTGCCGAAGAGGAAGATGATAAGATTATTGCCCAGGCAAATGCGGTCGTTGACGCGAAAGGCTTTTTGGTCGGCGATAAAATCAAAGCGCGTCAGGGTGGCGATTTTAATATTGTAGAGCCATCTGCTATTGGTTTTATGGATGTATCTCCCAATCAGATCGTTTCTATTGCCGCTTCGCTTATTCCGTTCCTGGAGCATGATGATGCAAACCGTGCCCTGATGGGTTCGAACATGCAACGTCAGGCAGTTCCGTTGCTGAAACCTGAAGCGCCAATTGTTGGTACTGGTATAGAAGCAAGAATTGCTGAAGACAGCCGTATTCAGCTCCGCTCCGAAAACGAAGGAGTTGTAGAATATGTTGATGCAAATAAGATCATTATAAGGTATGAAAGAAGTTTTGATGAGCGCATCCTCGATTTTGAAGGGGATGTAAAAACATTTAACCTCGTAAAATATCGCAGAACAAATCAGAATACCTGCATAAACCTGAAGCCCATTGTAAAAAAAGGCCAGAAGGTAACCAAAGGTCAGGTTTTGACCGATGGATTTGCCACGGATGGTGGTGAGCTGGCCCTGGGCCGTAACCTTACCGTTGCATTCATGCCCTGGCAGGGATACAATTTTGAGGATGCCATTGTAATCAATGAAAAGGCAGTCCGCGAAGACTGGTTTAGTTCAATTCATATCACAGAATATGAACTTGATGTAAGGGATACCAAACGTGGTATGGAAGAATTTACCAATGATATCCCGAACGTAAGCGAAGAAGCAACCAAGAATCTTGATGAAAACGGCCTCATCCGTATAGGTGCAGAAGTTCATGAGGGTGATATATTAATTGGCAAGATTACACCTAAGGGAGAATCAGAGCCATCACCTGAAGAAAAACTTCTTCGAGCTATATTCGGTGAAAAGGCCGGAGACGTAAAGGATGTTTCATTACGGGTTCCCCCATCAGGCAATGGTGTTGTGATCTCTAAAAAACTGTTTGAAAGATCTAAAAAAGAAAGAAGCGCCAAAGACAGGGATAAAGTTCTGGTTACCAAACTTGAGGCAGAACATAAAAAGAACCTTGTGGCCATAAAGGAGCTGCTGGTTGAAAAACTTTCAACTGTGCTTGAAGGCAAAACTTCTAATTCTATCTTCAATGTATACAGTGAAGAGTTGTTGCCTAAAGGATCTAAATTCAATGCAAAGAATATTGCAAAAATCGACTTTACAGATATTGATCCTAATAACTGGACCAATGATAATGACAAGAATAATCTTGTAAAAAAGATTCTCCAGAACTATAAAACCAGGGTAAATGAAGAAATTGGCCGTTACAAACGCGATCAGTTTTCCATTACCATCGGCGATGAGCTGCCAACAGGAGTTTTAAAACTTGCTAAAGTTTATGTTGCAGAAAAACGTAAGCTGAAAGTAGGGGATAAGATGGCCGGAAGGCACGGTAACAAGGGTGTTGTAGCCAAAATTGTTCCTGAAGAGGATATGCCTTTCCTACCTGACGGCAGGCCGGTGGATATCGTATTGAATCCACTTGGGGTACCATCGCGTATGAACCTGGGCCAGATCTACGAAACCGTTCTGGGCTGGGCTGGTAAAACACTTGGCGTTAAATTCGGTACTCCGATATTTGATGGTGCTTCTGAAGCTGAAATCGATTATTATATCGAGAAGGCCGGGCTTCCTAAAAATGGTAAAGTTAAATTGTTAAATGGTTTAACAGGAGAAGAATTTGACCAGGCTACTACCGTAGGTGTTATCTATGTAATAAAACTGAGCCACATGGTTGATGATAAGATGCACTCAAGGTCTATTGGGCCTTATTCTCTTATCACACAACAGCCATTGGGTGGTAAAAGCCAGTTTGGAGGTCAGCGTTTCGGAGAAATGGAGGTTTGGGCACTCGAAGCATTCGGTGCATCCAACATTTTGCAGGAAATGCTCACGCTCAAGAGCGATGATATCATTGGTCGCGCAAGGACCTATGAAGCCATTGTGAAAGGCGATAATCTTCCGGAAGCAGGTATCCCGGAATCATTCAACGTACTGTTGAACGAGCTCAAAGGCCTGGCATTGGATATTAAACTTGAATAAAAATTTTAAAGTTTTATGACTCTAAAAAGAGAAAAATTGAAGCTGCAAAGCGATTTTACTAAAGTATCTATAGGCCTTGCCTCTCCTGAAATAATGCTCGAATGGAGCAACGGAGAGGTAACCAAGCCTGAAACTATAAATTACCGTACCTTCAAACCTGAAATGGGAGGTCTTTTCTGCGAAAGGATATTCGGTCCTGTAAAGGATTACGAATGCCATTGCGGGAAATACAAACGTATCCGTTATAAAGGAATCGTTTGCGACCGTTGCGGTGTTGAAGTTACAGAAAAACGTGTGCGCAGGGAAAGAATGGGGCATATAAACCTTGTTGTTCCCGTGGCACATATCTGGTATTTCAAGTCATTGCCTAACAAAATTGGCTATATGCTGGGATTACCTGCCAAAAAGCTTGAACTGGTAATCTACTACGAAAGATATGTTGTGGTACAGCCAGGGGTGAAAGAAGGAGACGGAATTCAATATCTCGACTTCCTTACCGAAGAAGAATATCTTGAAATCCTGGAAACACTTCCAAAAGAAAACCAGTTGCTGGAAGATACAGATCCTAATAAATTCATTGCTAAAATGGGTGGTGAAGCTATTATTGACCTTTTGGGCAGGCTTAACCTTGACGATCTTTCTTATGAACTCCGCAACCAGGCTTATCACGAAACTTCACAGCAACGCAAAAATGAAGCCCTCAAACGCTTGAAAGTAATTGAAAGCTTCCGCAGTGCCAATGTGAATTTTGAAAATAAACCCGAATGGATGATCATCAAAGTTCTTCCGGTTATCCCGCCAGAACTTCGTCCGTTGGTGCCATTGGATGGTGGCAGGTTTGCCTCATCAGACTTAAATGATCTTTACCGCAGGGTAATTATCAGGAACAATCGTTTGAAGAGACTTATCGAAATCAAAGCTCCCGAAGTAATCCTTCGAAACGAAAAAAGGATGCTTCAGGAAGCCGTTGACTCATTATTTGACAATTCGCGTAAAGCCAATGCCGTGAAAACGGAAGGTAACAGACCATTGAAATCTCTCAGCGATATGCTGAAAGGTAAACAAGGTCGTTTCCGTCAGAACCTGCTTGGTAAACGTGTGGATTATAGCGGTCGTTCCGTAATTGTGGTGGGCCCATGGTTGAAAATGCACGAATGCGGTTTGCCTAAAAATATGGCAGCTGAGCTTTTCAAACCATTTATCATCCGTAAGCTTATTGAAAGGGGTATTGTTAAAACGGTAAAATCTGCAAAGAAAATCGTTGAACGCAAAGACCCTGTGATCTGGGATATCCTCGAAAATGTATTGAAAGGACATCCTGTGATGCTTAACCGTGCGCCAACGCTGCACAGGCTTGGTATCCAGGCATTCCAGCCAAAACTGGTAGAAGGAAAGGCTATTCAGCTGCATCCTTTGGTTTGCCAGGGTTTCAATGCCGACTTTGACGGTGACCAGATGGCTGTACACGTACCGCTGGGAAATGCTGCAATACTCGAAGCACAGTTATTAATGCTTGCTTCACACAATATCCTAAACCCTGCAAACGGAAATCCGATTGTAGTGCCATCTCAGGACATGGTATTGGGCCTTTATTATATCACCAAAGGCAGAAAGAGCACCAAGGAACAGATTGTAAAAGGTGAAGGCCTTAAATTTTACAGTGCTGAAGAAGTTCTGATTGCATACGATCACCAGATGGTAGACCTGCATGCATGGATTAAAGTGAAAACATATGTAAGGGATAGAGAAACCGGCCATCTCGACCTTAAAATTGTTGAATCTACCGTAGGCAGGGTCATCTTCAACCAGGTAGTTCCTGAAGAAATGGGATATATAAATGAATTGCTTTCGAAAAAGACACTTCGTGATATCATTACCCAGATCTACCAGAACACAGGTTTGGCACGTGTTTCCAAATTCCTTGATGATATCAAAGATCTTGGTTTCCGCTATGCATTCAGAGGTGGTCTTTCCTTTAACATGTCAGATGTACCTGTGCCTGCTGAAAAGGCCCAGATGATTGCAGAAGCACAGGAAGAAGTAGATGAAATTACTGAAAACTATAATAATGGTTTTATTACCAATAACGAACGTTATAACCAGGTAATTGACATATGGACCCGTGTTACGAATCGTGTGACAGATAAACTCGTAAAACATCTTGCTGAAAATAACCAGGGCTTTAACTCTGTTTACATGATGCTTGATTCAGGTGCGCGGGGTTCCAAAGAACAGATTCGTCAGCTGAGTGGGATGCGGGGTCTTATGGCCAAGCCACGTAAACACGTTGGCGGCGGCGGCGGTGGAGAAATCATCGAAAACCCTATCATTGCAAACTTCAAAGAAGGGCTTTCGGTATTGGAATACTTCATTTCTACACACGGTGCCCGTAAAGGTCTTGCGGATACGGCGTTGAAAACGGCTGATGCCGGTTATCTTACCCGTCGTTTACATGACGTAGCTCAGGATGTGGTAATCAGAGATAAAGATTGTGGTACCCTTCGTGGATTGACAATTACAGCTCTTAAGGATAATGAAGATGTTGTAGAAACATTATTTGAAAGAATTCTGGGCCGTACCTGTCTTCATGATATTTACCACCCTATTACAAATGAACTTATTGCTCCTGCAGGTTCTGAACTTACAGAAGAGCTAGCAGCCATTATAGATGAAAGCCCGATAGAATTTGTAGAAATTCGTTCGGTACTGACCTGCGAAAGCCGCAGAGGAACCTGCGAAAAATGCTACGGACGAAACCTGGCTACCGGTAGAATGGTACAGAAAGGAGAATCTGTAGGTGTTATTGCAGCACAGAGTATTGGTGAGCCGGGAACACAGCTTACCTTGCGTACCTTCCACGTAGGTGGTGCTGCATCTAAAATTGCTTCTGAAAGCCAGATCATTGCCAAATTTGATGGTGAACTGGAATTTGAAGGCGTATCTACAGTAAGTTATAAAACCGACGAAGGCCCGGTTGATGTTGTTATTGGTCGTTCCGGCGAAATAAGGGTTGTAGATGTGGCTACAAGAGTTACAATGGTTTCTTACAACATTCCATACGGTTCCCAGATTTATCTTAAAAACGGTCAAAAGGTTACAAAAGGAGACAGAGTTTGCTCCTGGGACCCTTATAACGCGGTAATTCTTTCAGAATTCCTCGGTAAAACTGTTTTTGAGAATATCATTGAAGGTACTACATACCGTGAAGAGGTTGATGAACAAACCGGCCACAGGGAAAAGGTAATTACGGAAACCAGGGATAAAACAAAGATTCCGACAGTAAAAGTCTTGAACAAAGCCAACGAAGTACTTCGTGAATACAACCTTCCGGTAGGTGCACACATCATTGTTGAAGATAAAGCCAAGGTAGTAGCGGGAGAGATCCTTGTAAAAATACCTCGTGCCACATCTAAAACACGGGATATTACAGGTGGTTTGCCGAGGGTTACCGAGCTTTTCGAAGCAAGAAACCCATCAAATCCATCAGTTATCACTGAGATAGACGGAACGGTAGCTTTTGGAGCCATCAAACGTGGTAACAGGGAAATCCTGGTAACTACTAAAGATGGCGAAACCAAAAAATACCTCGTACCATTATCCAAGCACATTCTCGTTCAGGAAAATGATTATGTAAAAGCAGGGGATCCGCTTTCTGATGGCGCTGTAACACCAGCCGATATCCTGAAGATCAAAGGACCATTTGCTGTACAACAGTACATTTTGAATGGTATTCAGGAAGTTTACCGTCTGCAGGGTGTAAAAATCAACGACAAGCACATTGAGGTTATCGTACGCCAGATGATGCAGAAAGTATTGGTTGACAATCCGGGAGATACCCGTTTCCTTGAAGGTGATGCTGTAGACAAATTTGATGTGGATGAAGAAAACAACTGGATATTTGACAAGAAGATTGTTACCGACCAGGGAGATTCTGAAAACCTCAAAGCAGGTCAGATCATCAGCTCACGTCAGCTGCGTGAAGAAAATTCAATCCTGAAGCGCCGGGACAAGAAACTGGTAGAAGCCCGCGAAGCGGTTTCTGCTACTACAAGTCCGTTGCTGCAAGGTATTACCCGCGCCAGTCTGGGCACGCAGAGCTTCCTGTCCGCCGCTTCCTTCCAGGAAACGACCAAGGTGCTCAACGAGGCTGCCATTTCGGGCAAGGTAGATACATTGAACGGTTTGAAAGAGAATGTTATTGTAGGACACAAAATTCCGGCGGGTACGGGCTTGCGTGAATACGATGACCTGATTGTCGGTTCGCAGGAAGAATACGACAAGCTTGTAGCACATAAAGTGTAATTTAGTTTATATAAATGATAGCAATCCCCTCCCAAAAGAGGGGATTGTTTTTATTACAAAAAAATGAATCCGGATAAAACCTTTGCGCTCTTTGCGAAATCCTTTGCGTACTTTGCGTGAAATTTTCAGCTTTAAAAAATAGAATAATGGCAAACGAAAACGACAATAAAAACCAGGACCCCAACCAACTCAATATTGAACTTCCTAATGAAGTAGCCGAGGGAACCTACAGCAACCTGGCCATCATTACCCATTCCAATTCTGAGTTTGTACTGGATTTCATCCGCATCATGCCGGGAGTGCCCCAGGCACGTGTAAAAGCCCGCATCCTGCTCACCCCGCAGCATGCCAAAAGGCTATTGACAGCCCTGAGCGATAATCTGGATAAGTTTGAACAGACCCATGGCCGTATAAACGAAGGCGAACGTTTTGAAGGTTTCCCGATGAATTTCGGTGGGCCAACAGCGGAAGCGTAGTCATTGACCAAAGACCATTTACCAGTAGCCGCCAACCCCAATGGCCGTAATAAGTTATGAATCCCTGTTTCTTCATTGAGGCAGGGTTTTTTGTGTGTTGTAAAGTTGTCAACTTCGGGAAAGTTGTCAAATTATAGAGGCTATTTTTCGATGTCTTTTGCTAAGTTGCCAATCCCGAACGCTCGGGATTGACAACTTAAGGTGAATGAAGTTAGCATTCCATATCATACCGTATAGAATCTTTTTCTAATTTTGCTACATACCTTCAACTATGGCCAAAAAGGAACACTATGATATGCCTTTCGAGGCTGGTGGGATTTATCATATTTATAACCGTTCCATAGATCGGAAACCGCTGTTTATCCAGGAGCGCAATTATGTTTTCTTTCTCAACAGGTTAGACCATTATTTATCCCCATTTATTGATGTATATGCCTGGTGTTTAATGTCTAATCATTTCCATTTGATGGTACGCATAAAAGACGTGACGGATTTTCAAAATTTGTATAAGTTGACAACTTTCCAAAAGTTGCCAATCCCGCAAAAAGTTTCGGGTAAGTTGACAACTTTCCAAAAGTTGCCAACTTTAATAAGTGACGGAGTAGAAAAGTTGCCAATCCCGAAACGCTCGGGATTGCCAACGTATGAAGACATCCCTGCAATCGTATCCCATGCTTTCCAAAAGATGTTCCAGTCTTATGCTATGGCCTTTAATAAACAGGAGAGCAGGGTAGGTTCTCTATTCCAATCTCCTTTAAAAAAAACCTGGTTGATAGCGATGAATATTTTACGAACCTCGTCTATTTCATCCATGCAAACCCACAACTTCATGAATTTATTAATGATTTCCGGCTATATCAATGGAGTTCATATAACAGGATAACATCTCCCAAGCCTTCTAAATTACAGAAAGAACAGGTGCTGAATTGGTTTGGAGGTGTTGACAAATACCTGGATTATCATGTGTCAAATCCGGGGATTTTGGATTCAGGGATCATTATCGAAGATGATTGATGGAGTTAAAGTTGGCAACTTTTAAAAAGTTGTCAACTTAGATTAGATCATTTTCGATGGCTGTTTCATTGTGATTTTTTCTTTCGTTCCTTCAATTCCTCTTTTGTTTTCAAAGAACCACCGCATATATCACCTTCAATGTCCCCGTCAATCCATTGACGTAACCATTTGATGCGATGTATCGTTAACCCTGCCAATTCATTATATTTACTCATTGGAAATAGATCTCCATAGTACCAGATCTAATACTTGTATCAGCATTATATCCCGGAAAGACCATTGCTAAATCAGCATCCCTTTGTTTTAACCAAAGTTTTTCTGACTTTTTCAAGATAGTTATAAAAGCTGTATCATCCGAATACAATTTGATAGTCTCATTATTAACTCTATTTAGTTCACTGTCCGCTTTTAAATATTCCCCTCCAGCAGCGGTAATCATTTCGCGGCTTGATTGGGCTAAGGCATTATAATTCAGACATATAAAAATTGCCACATAAAAGATTGAGGTTTTCATATCTCAAATTAACAGAAATATTTACAGAACGTCAAACAAACTTTCTGCCAACGCCAGCACCACACATTAAAATTTCCACATATCTTTGCGGGCTCAATTGCAGAAAACGGAAGTCTGCCTTTGAGCTACATATTAAAAGGGAAAAGATTTCAGGAATTAATCTGGAAAACTTCCCGGAGGATCGCAG
>Ga0364860_10300_pt1 | contig 16964 bp, 15 predicted proteins | sample ExccelAu500001D4_FD_206916 | JGI IMG/M metagenome (GOLD analysis project Ga0364860, IMG submission 206916) | Enriched cells from Trout Bog Lake Hypolimnion, Wisconsin, USA - BchlTB.Aug20.5000.01 .D4 | ecosystem: Environmental > Aquatic > Freshwater > Lake > Hypolimnion/Profundal zone | place: USA... | reverse complement strand
GCTTTTATGGGTGCAATTTCACCTGCGGAATTAGCGGCGGCTAGCCATTTAAAAATATATACCATCGGCATAGGCGCTGATGAAATGGTGGTGCGCAGTTTTTTTGGTAATCGTAAAGTAAATCCCTCGCGCGACTTAGATGAAAACACTTTAGTTAAAATTGCTGAAAGTACTGGTGGTCGTTATTTTCGAGCCAGAAATGCCGATGAATTGAGTTATATCTATATGTTGTTAGACAAACTGGAGCCTGTCGAAAAAGACAAGCAATACTTCAGGCCACGTAGCGAATTATATAGTTGGCCATTATCACTTGCCTTGGGCTTGGTCGCAGTTATCTGCTTGTCTCGTTTGAGGTTATCATGAGTTTTTCTGAGTTTCATTTCATTAGACCCACTTGGTTGCTAGCCATATTGCCTTATTTAGTTATTGTTGTGTTAATGCTTAGAAATAAGCTAAGTCGGGGTAATTGGTCAGCGGTATGTGATGCAGAATTGTTACCTTATTTACTGCAAGAAAAGGCCGTTCAAAATAGTCGCTGGTTGCTAACTACTGGAGCTATCGCTGCGTTTTTGGTTATTGTCGCCTTAGCAGGGCCTAGTTGGCAGCGTGTTCCTTCGCCAGTATTTAGAAATGATTCGGCCTTAGTAGTTGCCTTGAACTTATCGCATTCTATGGATGCTGAAGATATTAAACCCAGTCGTTTGATACGTGCGCGTTATAAAATCGCTGATATTTTAAAGCGGCGCAAAGATGGTCAAACGGCGCTGTTGGTTTATTCGGGTGCTGCTTTTACAGTAACTCCATTGACCGATGATACTGAAACTATAAATAGTCAGTTAACAGCGTTAACTACCGACATTATGCCCAGCGAGGGCAATGATACCGAGTTAGTGCTTAAAAAAGCCGTGGATTTGTTTAAGCAGGCAGGTTTGCAAAAAGGCCAGATATTGTTAATCACTGATAGTGTTGATGCTGATAAAACTAAGCCAGCCGTCACAGCATTAGAAAACTACAGTCTATCCATCTTAGGTGTAGGCACAGCTGAGGGAGCACCCATCGCCTTAGCTCAGGGCGGCTTTTTAAAGGATGAACACGGCTCGATTGTAATTCCTAAATTAAATGCCTCTGATTTGGCAAAGTTAGCCCAGCAAGGTCATGGTATTTATCAAAGCATCAGCACTGATGATAGCGACATACTGGCTTTGTTATCGGCCTTAGAGCAACCATTACAGCAGCTAGGCAAAGAAAATAAAAATCTACTCTTAGATCAATGGGAAGATAAAGGACCTTGGTTGTTATTGTTAGTCTTGCCATTAGCAGCCTTAAACTTTAGAAAAGGTCTATTAACGATCGCTTTCATGCTGTTATTGCCCTTACCTAAAAACAGTTACGCTATGGAATGGAAAGACTTATGGCAGAACAAAGATCAGCAAGCCGAGCAAGCGTATAAAAATAATCAATTCGAACAGGCTGCGAGTTTATTTGAAAACTCTAATTGGAAGGCGGCAGCTAATTACAAAGCCGGTGCTTATGATAAAGCTTTGGAGAATCTAGCGCCTAAGCCAGACGAAAAAAATGCTAATGTTTTATATAATCAAGGTAATGCCTTAGCAAAGTCAGGTCAATTGGAGCAGGCACTCAAAGCTTATGAAAAAGCCTTAGCGCTTAATCCTGCCGATAGCGATGCTAAATACAATAAAGAACTCGTAGAAAAAGCTTTAGAAAAACAAAAGCAAGATAAGAACAAACAAGATCAGCAAAAGAAAGATGATAAACAAGACTCATCTGATAAGTCTGATAAAGACGATCAGCAAAAAAAGGATGACGAGTCTTCTGATAAATCAGAGCAACAAAAAGCCTCAGAACAAAAGCCAGAGCAATCCGAAGAAAAGAAATCCCAGCAGCAACAAGCCGATGAGCAAGGTAAGCCAGATAATAAAGAGCCAGAAAAACAACCTGAAGCTGATAAAACAGAGCAGTCTGCAGAGCCCAAAAAAGCCGAGGATAAACAACAGCCCAAACCAGCTTCAGAAGCTGTTGAGCCTAGCGATGAGCAGAAGCAAGCTAATGAGCAATGGCTGAAAAGGATTCCAGATGATCCCGCTGGTTTGTTAAAGCGTAAATTCAAATATCAATATGGGCAACAGCGCGGGCAGTGAGATACCTAGAGATAAAACCTGCATCAATAATTGACAGTATTTGTAGGTCGGGTTAGCGATAGCGTAACCCGACCTTGAAACCAAAATGAATAATACTTATCTCTTTGTTTACGGCACCTTGCGGCGAGAGACTAATAGCGAAATGTTTAAGCTATTAGCAAAACATGCCGATTTTGTGAGTACAGCAAGCTACCAAGGCAAGCTTTATAAAATCGATAATTACCCTGGTGTAATACCCTCAGCAAACCCAGTAGATAGTGTGCAAGGTGAAGTCTATCTGTTACATAATCCTAACTTAATTTTGCCACAATTAGATCAATACGAAGAATGTGGTCCTAGTTTTGCAGAGCCCACAGAATATAAGCGAGAAATCTGGAAAGTAAGTTTAGAAAATGGCCAACTTATTCAAGCTTGGCTTTATAGATACAATCATCCTACAGCAGCTCTTGAATTATTGCTGTCTGGTGATTTTCTAAAGACATATTGATTAATTGTATCGATTTATGTCCAGTTAAGGTGTCGGGACAGGTCGCGACCTGTCCACGCAATACTATAACCCATATGTCATGACACCATCCTTTATATAACTTCAAGTAGGAGTGTGTCGAAGTAGATCTTCCAAAGATAGTTACAATGTTAAACGTGAGAGGCGGGGTTACAAACCCTGTCCTGCATAGGTTATTCGGAAAAGTTGGCAAGCTTGTCAACTCTGTAACTAATAGCCTTTTTTGCTAAGCTTTAACTCATGAAAAATAATCAAGTTTCATTATTTTTATTTGGATTTAGTTTGCCAAACTAGTGAGTAATTTCCTAATGGATTCTTTAGTCTTTACACAAGCTAAATTATCAGTAAAATTCAAAACAAAATATTAACATGCTAATTAAGAGGCATAACCATGTTTAGTTCTACAACCTTAAAAACTAAGACCATCACAGCAACTGGTTATACCCTTTCAGGTTTAGTTGGAAATTTAGCTGTTACAAATATTTACAATAGTGCAGGAGTCTTATTAGAACAGGATGCCATCATTAGCCCAACAATGACGTATAAATATATTCCTAATGCTAATGGTACTGTTGAGCTACAGATGATCTCAAATGGCAAGCAGGTCGAAGTAGATACGTATAATGCAGCTAACCAGATGATCTCTTCAAAGCTTTATGCAACTGATGGCATAACGCTTAAAGAAATTGACACCTACGACTACACTAGCAAGGGCTTAATAGCTGATAAAGTCAGATATACCGCAAGTAATACCTTTATTGAAAAGGTGACTAATGTTTATAACAGCAATAACACCATAAACGAACTGATTCACACAGACATCAATAATAAGGTGACTGAGATAGATTACTTCAATAATGGCATCTTAGATCACATTACTAAGAACCCTGTGGTGACGACAGATACTGTAGCCCCTTATGTGCCAGTGGTTGCCCCTGTTATCGCAGGTTGGAGCGGCATTGATGGCTATGGTAATGTCAATATACTAAGAGCCTTGAGCGTTGAAGTAGGTAAGGCCGTAGTTGATGTGACTGCGCCCCCGAACTTAGGTTGGGGCATTACTGCTTCTCATTTTGATGATGCTTGGGCAGCAGGCTATACAGGTAAGGGTATTGTTATAGCCGATATTGACACAGGTATCGATCTTAAGAATACGGCATTAACTGGCAATTTAAGTAAGTACAATTTTAACTTTATAACTGCCACTGCTGGTAATGTTCAAGATGATAACGGTCACGGCACTTTTACCGCCAGTGAGATGATTGCTAACAATGTTGGCAATGGTGTTGTCGGGGCAGCTCCTGATGCACAGCTGATGGTACTTAAGGCTTTAGATGCTAACGGTAATGGTTCGGCTGCTAACATTGCTGCTGCTATTACCTATGCAGTCAATTATGGAGCTAATGTCATCAACATGTCATTGGGTGGAACTATAGCGATGCCCTCTATTTTGTCTGCTTTACAGTATGCAGAGAACCACAATGTGTTTGTATCTATTGCTGCTGGTAACAGCTCATCTAATACGCCTGATACCCCTGCTATTTACGCTAAAGGCTTAGATACAGTCGTTGCAGTAGGTTCGTCAGCTAATAATGTCGGTAGTGGTTTAAGCTTTTCTACGTTTAGTAGCAAAACAGGTTCTAATACAACCTATGATTATGTAACCGCTCCAGGCACTAATATTGTTGGTTACAATCAAAATGGTCAAGTGATTACGCTATCAGGGACATCAATGGCTACTGCCTACGTATCTGCTGAAATGGCGATACTTGAGCAAGCATCACAAACCTTACATCCAACAGCACTACATAATGTATTGGTGCAAGATGTGATGGGCAACATGATTCATAACACCGATGCTATTTCATTAGTGGGTGTGTTGCCGATTCCAACTTCATTAGCTTAAATTTTCCTTTATGCGCCTGTTGCAATTTAGGAGAATGATATGAAATTAATACTAATTTCATTATTGATGTCCACTTCAGTAATAGCTGGGCCTGTTGTTAATGTCATGGGCAGTTATAACATCGATAAATCGTGTTATGGAATGGGCTGTTTACCTACAGAAGTATTGCAAAAAGAAATTGGCAATCAAGTATATTTTACACCCGAAAGAATAGCTGCTGAAAGACAGGAAAAGCTTCTTGAGGAGTCAAATAGTATTGAGTTGGAAAGACTTAGAGTAGAAAGAGAAGCGTTACAATAAACTTAAACCTTCGTTTTTTGAAATATACTGCAATGCCGGTCGGGGTTTGCAGCCCCGATCGAAACGTTTAGATGCATCTAAGCGTTACTATATAACTTCAAGTAGGAGGGTGTCGAAGTAGATATTTGAAAGATAGTTGCAATATCAAACGTTAGAGACGGGGTTATAAACCCCGTCTCGCTTGGATGAAACCTGGTTAAATGCTGGGATTCGTACCTCATCCCAGCCTACAGTATACGTAGGCTGCGATGTAGCGACAGAGACTGTGAAAGTATTCTTTTTATTCCCCTCTTTAGCAAAGAGGGGTTAGGGGAGATTTGATCTATTAAAAAATTATTATTAAATATCAATAACCTATGGCTTAATAAAATCCCCCTCGATCCCCCTTTTACAAAGGGGGAAGCTAAAACCATAATACTTTCACAGTCTCGACAGCGGAATCCCAGCAATCGGAGCCGGGAGACGATAACTATGGCTTAATATACAACCCCAGTCCGTCAGGCAAGCCCTACATGGCCAGTACCTAGACAAACCTCAGTACATTCTCACTGCAGGGATAATTATTTGTGTAGATACCTATATGCTCGCTGGGGAGGCGATTAAGCCTAAAGCTATCCAGCCTCTTAAGTTTAGGGCCAACTTATAAACCCACTATCGTTAAGGTTCGTCCTTTTACAGTCTTTACTCTGGACTGAATAATACCTAAGCTAATAAGCTTTTTGACATCATCAAATGTACGCCGATAATTGCGGTTCATTCTCTTAGCTATTTGATAGATAGATTCATAGCCTGCCTCAGATATGCAATAAAAAGTCTCTTTTTGTTTTTTAGTCAAACCAAACCATTCATGAGTTGGGTTTTTCATGTAAATCGTGCCGCAGGTATGCCATGACCAGAAAGAATCTAAGATGCTTTTTTTAGTCCAAGTTCGAGGATTTTCATCGGTCAATAATAATCTCCAATCTCGATAGTGATCAATAAATGCCTGTAAGCCAATTAATGCGACAAAGCTTTTGCCTTTCATGTGCAACATGCTTTGCTTTAACATAATATCGCTTCTAGAGTTACCTAATAAAACTGCGGACAGCCATTTTTCATAGCTAAGCTTCGGTCTATCCCAAAAAGCGCTAACTCTGGCCTCGTTCCATATATCATCATTTAAAATCGGTTTCATATTTATTGCCCGTGTTACTTTTTTAGAGTGACAACAGCTCTTTTTCAAGCAAACGTCTAACATCACTCATATCTGATTCAGACCAAGAGCCCAGCCTTTCTAGTTCATCGAAGTCATCTATTAAATCAATCCAAGGCATGCTCAAAATACCTTTACATATACCTTCCACCCGCAAGATGGGGGTTGCAATCTCGACAGAAACGTTTGGAAGTGCCTATGCGTTTCAATATAACTAGAAGGAACCCAGCGGATTATCACGTGAAAACATAAGAAACCCAGCGGAAACACACGTTATCACGTGAAAACACAAGAAACCCAGCGGAAACATACGCTATCACGTGAAAACACAAGAAACCCAGCGGAAACACACGCTATCACGTGAAAACACAAGAAACCCAGCGGAAACACACGTTATCACGTGAAAACACAAGAAACCCAGCGGAAACACACGTTATCACGTGAAAACACAAGAAACCCAGTGGAAACATACGCTATCACGTGAAAACAAATGCTGGTCGGGGTTTGCAACCCCGATCGAAACGTTTAGATGCATCTAAGCGTTGCTATATGACTTCAAGTGGGAGTGTGTCGAAGTAGATCTATCCAAAGATAGTTACAATGCCAAACGTTAGAGACGGGGTTATAAAACCCGTCCCGCTGGGTAGGCATGGTCTCATTATCAACAAGTAGCTTAGTCTTAATCCCTTCTTAATCAGGGCATTGGTTCTTAGTACGATTGTGGCGTGTATTGGCTGGAAAATCAGTCTTAATCCCTTCTTAATCAGGGCATTGGTTCTTAGCGGATAGCCAAAGAATTAGAGTTGATTTAACTGTCTTAATCCCTTCTTAATCAGGGCATTGGTTCTTAGTACAACAATGACGGTCTCGGAGTCATGTACTCGTCTTAATCCCTTCTTAATCAGGGCATTGGTTCTTAGTTGGTTGGCAAAACCCTCATAATAGAGGGTGAAAGGTCTTAATCCCTTCTTAATCAGGGCATTGGTTCTTAGGGCTCACACCTTTTTCAGTCGGTTATTAACCGCTGAAAAGAAGAGAAGGGTAAAGTCTTAATCCCTTCTTAATCAGGGCATTGGTTCTTAGTTCCTTAAGAATGCCTCCAAGGATGAACTTGACAAGTCTTAATCCCTTCTTAATCAGGGCATTGGTTCTTAGGAGGATAAAAGAATGTACGTTGTATTATTAAAAGTCTTAATCCCTTCTTAATCAGGGCATTGGTTCTTAGCGCCTGTTATTTTTAACCAGGGCGAGCTTATGCTCGTCTTAATCCCTTCTTAATCAGGGCATTGGTTCTTAGAGCAACATAAGCCGATAACATTAATAAAAGATAGTCTTAATCCCTTCTTAATCAGGGCATTGGTTCTTAGGCGTCGCCAGCTCCTTAATGGGCTGATGAACAAGTCTTAATCCCTTCTTAATCAGGGCATTGGTTCTTAGCGTTCTTAAAGAACGCTTCTAAAGAAGAACTAGAGTCTTAATCCCTTCTTAATCAGGGCATTGGTTCTTAGGCGTCGCCAGCTCCTTAATGGGCTGATGAACAAGTCTTAATCCCTTCTTAATCAGGGCATTGGTTCTTAGCGTTCTTAAAGAACGCTTCTAAAGAAGAACTAGAGTCTTAATCCCTTCTTAATCAGGGCATTGGTTCTTAGTTAAAAGCTTGTTCACAATACACAAAAGCAAGCGTCTTAATCCCTTCTTAATCAGGGCATTGGTTCTTAGAAAGTTAGTAATTTAATCATTTCATTAGAGGTCTTAATCCCTTCTTAATCAGGGCATTGGTTCTTAGCTGTCCCGATTCGGGACACCAACGCCTTAGGAGGCACGTCTTAATCCCTTCTTAATCAGGGCATTGGTTCTTAGGAAGAACTCACTGAAGTAGGTAAGATCATAGGTCTTAATCCCTTCTTAATCAGGGCATTGGTTCTTAGAGGCAAGGTAAGCGCAATGTTACGCATTGCCACACGTCTTAATCCCTTCTTAATCAGGGCATTGGTTCTTAGAATTCATAATTGTGAAGATTCATTAATAGCTGACGTCTTAATCCCTTCTTAATCAGGGCATTGGTTCTTAGACATTTAAAAGTCAGGGATTAGTCCTGACTAAGAAGTCTTAATCCCTTCTTAATCAGGGCATTGGTTCTTAGCGATTCCAGTGAAAAGTCCGAACCTTCGGACTGTCTTAATCCCTTCTTAATCAGGGCATTGGTTCTTAGCTATGCGCCTTTTTGGAGGTATTACCATTATGAAAGTCTTAATCCCTTCTTAATCAGGGCATTGGTTCTTAGACGCTTCTAAAGAAGAACTTGCGACCTTTCAGGTCTTAATCCCTTCTTAATCAGGGCATTGGTTCTTAGAAAAGCGTAGGGTAAAGGCTGCATAAGCCTTTACCGTCTTAATCCCTTCTTAATCAGGGCATTGGTTCTTAGTTAATTGCTTTATCAGATGATAAAGCAAAAAATGGTCTTAATCCCTTCTTAATCAGGGCATTGGTTCTTAGGTAAATAACATGAATATTCAAACTGAAGTTGCGGTCTTAATCCCTTCTTAATCAGGGCATTGGTTCTTAGTTTTAGCCTCCCTTGATTCAACTGATAAGGCAGTCTTAATCCCTTCTTAATCAGGGCATTGGTTCTTAGAGGAATTCCTCGATTGAAGAGTTAAGCTCTTTTCAGTCTTAATCCCTTCTTAATCAGGGCATTGGTTCTTAGAGCTCACACCTTTTTCAGTCTTTAAAATCAATGCTTTAAAAGGGTGTCTGCCAAGTTTTTTCATTTTTAAAAAGTTATCTTGTTAAATAGCACCAATCTAAATAATTGCTAGTAATTATTTAGAGCGCAGATTATTACATAATTTTCATTTTTTGAAAGTATTTAGTTTCAATTCGTTAGCTTAGTTATTTTTCTGAAAAGTTGACAAGCTTGTCAACTCTTTAGAAAAGCGAAAGCTTTGCTAAGCTTTTGCTCAAGAAATATAAACAACTTTAACGAGTTGCTTATGGCATCTATTTTAGTCAATGCTTAGGAAACGCTTAATGTGCTTTATAGGCTTTTGCGTACAGGTATTGCTAATTCAACAACGATACTCATAGGAATGAAAATGAAAAAAACAGTATTGGCTTTAGTTGTGCTCAGCGTATCAGGTTGTTCTGTTTACAAAGTCATGTCTCAAGATGGCCCTGCTGACCTCAATGGCTTGGGGATAGGTACTTCAAGGCAAGAGTTGATTCAGCGACTGGGTTACCCAAAAATAACAGATGTTGCTGCAAATGGTGACAAACAAGATATTTTTGAGTTTCGGTCAGGTGTTAATCAAGCTGCAAAACTAAGGTTTTTACCTTACTTAGCCGCCGACGTCTTCACCATTGGCTTAGCTGAGATTGTTTTGTACCCACTTGAAGCAAGTATATTCGATAGTGCAACCTGTACAGGTATCGCTACTTATGATTCTAAGATGAAGGTAAATAACTGGAGTCTTTCTTTAAAGAAAAGCAGTAGTGAACAAAGCTGCTAGAGAGTTAGCCTTAGCCTGGAGTGGCTTGCGGCTAAAGCCAGTCTTAACTTTCGACTATAAACCTTAACTTGGATCAATTCCTAAGCTTTAGCCCATGAAAAACAGACAACTTTATTTAGCGGCTTATGACATCTCCTGCAATCGACGTTTGCGTAAAGCCTTGTATTTTTTGCGAGGCTATGCGTCAGGCGGGCAGAAGTCGGTGTTTGAATGTTTTTTAACACCGGCTGAAAAAGCCCATGTTTTAGAGTCTATGAGCTTGATTATTGATCCTTTGGAAGATCGCTTCATTTTATTACGCTTAAGTGGTGCCAAACAAATTCAGACCTTGGGGAAAGCAGTCGCCCCTCAAGATGGTTCATTTTTTTATGTGGGGTAGGGCATGAGTACTTTGTATTTAGATAGAAAAAACTTAAGTATTAAGTTAGATGGTCAAACCCTGGCTTTATATGAACTAGGCGAAAAAAAAGGCACGGTGCCTTTACATTTATTAGAGCGCGTTGTACTTAGAGGCAATGTGCAATTAGAAAGCCGAGTGTTGGGCGCGTTGACAGAACGGCATATTGGCTTGATCGTATTATCGGGGCGTAATACTGAAGCTACGGCGATGTTGGCGGCACATTCACATGGCGATGCTTTACGGCGTTTAGGGCAATATCAAGCAAGTTTAGATGATGATTTACGTAGACCTTTGGCACGTTGGTTGGTGTTAGTTAAGGTACGAGCACAACAGCGTTTATTACAGAATGCTTTGGCGGCAAGAGCTAATTTACGTTATCCCTTAACAACGGCTTTGCAAACTTTAACTAATATTATTGGTTTGTTACGAGAAGATACGCAAAATTATTCCTTAGCTACTTTACGCGGTTATGAAGGTGCGGCAGCGGCGGCACATTTTGGTGCTTATGTGCATTTATTCGCTGAGTCACTAAAGTTTACTGGTCGCAAAAAACGCCCACCGCCTGATCCGGTTAATGTTTGTTTGTCTTTAGGTTATACCTTATTACATTACGATGCGGTTAGAGCTTGTCATACCGTAGGCTTGGATGCCATGTTAGGCTTTTTTCATGATGTCAGTTTTGGTCGTGAATCTTTAGCTTGTGATTTAATGGAGCCTTTAAGGCCTCTGATGGATCGTTGGGTATGGCAGTTATTTAAAGAAAGGCAGTTAAGACCGGAGCATTTTAGTATTGACGTAGGTGGGCGCTGTCAGATGAATAAAGCTGGTCGGCAGATTTTTTATGGTTTTTATGAGTCGCAAGCGGGGCCTGCTAGGCGATTGTTAAGGCGTTATGGTTATGCTTTGGCTAAGCGCTATCAGGTGCTTAGTGTTGTGCAGGACAGCGTTGAGTTTAATGAATTTTAAATCCCCCTTAGCGGTCGGGGTTTGTAACCCTGTCCCGCGTGCATGTAGTGCTTGCCTGACGGGGTGGGGTTGTATATTAAGGCATAGTTATCGTCTCCCGGCTCCGATTGCTGGGATTCCGCTGTCGAGACTGTGAAAGTATTATGGTTTTAGCTTCCCCCTTTGTAAAAGGGGGATCGAGGGGGATTTTATTAAGTCATAGATTATTGATATTTAAAAATAATTTTTTAATAGATCAAATCTCCCCTAACCCCTCTTTGCTAAAGAGGGTAATAAAAAGAATACTTTCACAGTCTCTGTCGCTACATCCCAGCCTAGGTATTATGTAGGCTGGGATGAGGTACGAATCCCAGCATTTAGCCAGGGTTCTTCTAAGCGCAGACCATGGCATTCAATAGTTGTCATTGTCGGGTATGAATGCCTGACTTACAACTGTCCCGTGTTAAGTGGGTAGCCCTTAAATGACGCTGCTTTTACTTGTGTAGATACCTATACCCTTTGACAAAGGGGGACTGAGGGGGATTTTTGCTTATGCGACCTTTATATATTGATGGTGTAACGGGGTGTCGGGTGGTGTTAGATGAGCCTGCTTTGCGCGTGATTATGCCAGAGAAAGCTGATCAGTTATTTCCGTTGTCACGTTTGTCTCGTGTGGTTTGTAAAGGCATTGTGGAATGGTCAATGTCAGCCATGTTGGCCTGTGCCGATGCCGGTATTAATCTGATCTTTTTGCATAAAAATGGTGAAGTCAGGGCTAGATGGTTAGCGACAGGCACTGAGCGACAATCACTAACGCAACGTTTGGTTGATTTATTAGAACGAGCTGATGGTTTACAACGTTATGAGAATTGGTATTTAGCCATGCAAAAGCTCGCCGCACGTAGTTTTGCCAGAAAGCTGGGCTTAGCTAATTGGCGGGATGTCTCTATTAATGAATTGCAAGGTATGGTTAATGCCAGTTTAGGTGAATCAGGGCTCTATCAAGCTAAGTTAATGTTGAGTATTGTGCATAGCGAATTGTTAGTGATCTTGATCGATGTGGGCTTTAGTGGAGATGACGAAGCACTCAATTCTAATGAGTTAGATTTAGCCGCTGATTTAAGTCAATTAGTGCTGTGGTATTTTTATCCGTTTTTATTAAACGCGGACAGTGCTGAACGCGAAAAGGATTTTGCTGTTATGGCAGGGTTGTATCAAGAACATGAAGACCGTTGTTATTTATTAGTTAGAAGTATCTTAAGTAAATTACAGCAATTTTTATTGGCGATTAGTTGATGGTAGATTTTCAGGTTAGTTACATGGTTATGACTAAGTTAAGCTTTTATGACGATCGGGTTAGCAATAGAGTAATACGGCAAAATGACCTGCTAAATGTCGGGTTACGCTACGCTAACCCGACCTACGTAGCTGTAGGTGCGAATTCATTAGCCCAGTCATGTGGGGTGTGCAAGCAGTTTTATCGTTTGCCCACTATTTGCCGACAAAAACGATGGGCATAAAAGCGTTGCTCACATGGCTATAGGAAATGTTAAAAATTAACCTATGGCAGACCATCAAGCCCATTTATATTTAGTTGCTTATGATATTGCCGACCCTAAGCGTTTGGCGCGTGTGCATGGTGTATTAAAAAAGCAGGGTTTGCCCTTGCAGTATTCGGTATTTACGGTGGTTATTAAGCGTAAAGCTCTACTGCGCTTAATGTCAGCTTTAACGGCATTGATACACACTGGGCAAGATGATATTCGTTGTTATCGCTTACCGAGTAGTACCGAAATGCATACTTTGGGGAAGCAATTATTCCCTGAAGATGTAATGTTGTTTACAAATGGTATTAATCGCTTGTTGGGTAATTAAAGAATGGAGTTGATGAGGTTTTGGGGAAGCGGCTTTAGCCAAGATTTCGTGGCTAAAGCCGCTCCCACAAAAGATAGCCGTAGGCCGGAATAAGGCTTTTCGAGCGTAAGCGAGTAAAGCGTTTCCGGCATTTCATTGCTCGAATAGCCGGAAACGCCACCCCGCGTGAGTCGCGTGAAGTGTTTTTTTATATAGTAAACTTTTTGAGGATTTATTATGAGTGATCAAGTTATTCGTCTGTACCAAATTATTAATTTGTTACCACGTCATCCTGAGATGACTTTAACCATTCCTCTGTTAAAAAATAAACTGCTAGATCATGGTTATGACGTTAGTATTCGAACCTTGCAAAGAGATATGAAGGCACTTGAGTCTATTTTTATCGGTATTGATTCTTGTAGAAGAACTAATCGTAGTATCTGTTGGTTTTGGACTGAAGAGGTGCCTTTAAATGTTTCCAAACTAAGAATTAAGCAACAATGGCTTAAAGGCTATAAGGCAAAGCCTAATGAGGGTTTATATCGTGATGCTGCATAAGACTGTAGGCTGGATAAGTAAAGCTTACTGATGCTGGTCGGGGTTGAAGAATTTTATTATGGGAATGGCATTGGATTGAGAACAGTACTAGCCGTAGGCCGGAATAAGGCTTTTCGAGCGTAAGCGAGTAAAGCGTTTCCGGCATTTCATTGCTCGAATAGCCGGAAACGCCACCCCGCGCTACGCTGGCATGGTTTTATTTCGACCGATGCTGGTCGGCGGGCGGGCGTAACGCCGTCCCGCTTGGTAAAGCATAGGTATCTACACAGGTAAAAAGCAGCATTATTTGGGAAGCTCATATGGCATGAGCATACATAAACTGCGTGTTCATACTGTAGGGGCGACAGATCATTCCTCAGAATATCTAGTTAGTTATCTATTAGGCTTTGTCCGTAATTTGCTAATACTTTATTAACTTGATAAAGTGCGAAAATCTACTTAAGGAACTGAACTAGTGTCTGATGTTTTACAACCGCTAATCGCTATCAAAACCTACCGGTTTTATTTTAAAACGAAGGGTGCAGTCCGTTTACCGATCTTTGCTGGGTCTGCTTGGCGCGGTGCTTTGGGTCATGCTTTAAAAAAGACGGTATGTGTGGTACGTAACCAACCTTGCCAGCAGTGTTTGTTAAAAAATGCTTGTGCATATAGCATCGTCTTTGAAACTCCACCGCCCAGCAATGCCGAAAAAATGCGTAAATATAACGCCGCGCCACATCCTTTTGTCATCCATTTTCCACTGAGTGCTAATTCATCTGAAACCGATTATCAGTTTGATGTGATTTTGTTTGGTAACGGTCAACGCTATTTGCCTTATCTCGTTCACGCTTTAAAAACAGCGGGACAGCACGGTATTGGTGGTCATCGGCAAGTGTTTAAGTTAGTCAAAGTGGACGATATTAATCAACACGGGAAGGCTCAAGTGCTGTATGAGCAAGAACAACTTAACCCGCAACTACCGGCCGAAGCTATCGAATGTCCACCCTTACCCCAGTACATTAAATTACACTTTCATACGCCGTTACGCCTGAGCCAAGCGAATAAGAACATTAGCGCCGCTGATTTTAATTTTGGTGTGTTTTTTAATACCTTGTTAAGACGGCAGTCTATGATCAGTTATTTTCATACTGAGTCACCGTTAGAGATTGATTTTGCGGCCTTAACCACACAAGCCAGAGCAGTGCAGTTGAGCAAGACACAGCTGCACTGGTTTGATTGGACGCGTTATTCGTCTAGGCAAGAAACTGAAATAAGCATGGGCGGTTTAGTGGGTACGGTTGAATTAGCTGGACATGATTTAGCCGAGTTTTGGCCTTATTTATGGTTAGGGCAATGGACGCATGTCGGTAAAGGCACCAGTATGGGCATGGGCGCTTATACGATTGAAAGCATTGCGGCCTGTTCATGACGGCAAAATCTATTTTGTTGGCTGTTACCGGGTTAACACCCCAGGTAATTACTGAAACACTGTACGCTTTGCATCAACAAGGCCAAGTGATGCCAGAGCAAATTCATATTTTAACCACGGCAGAAGGTTATGAGCGGGCGCGCTTGACTTTAATCAACGATGGCTGGTTGCCGCGTTTTTATGGGGATCATGGGCTGCCGATGCCTGTGTTTACCGAGCAAAATATTCATGTTTTACAACAGGCGAATGGCGAGCCTTTAATGGATATTCGCACCCAAACCGATAACCAAGCCATGGCCGATGCCATTACCGAATGGATCAGACGCTTAACCGCTGATCCTGAAACGGCGTTGCATGTTTCTATTGCCGGTGGTCGTAAAACCATGGGCTTTTATGCCGGTTACGCTTTGTCGTTGTATGGCCGTATGCAAGATTGTTTAAGCCATGTCTTGGTATCGGCTGAGTATGAATCACATCCTGAGTTTTATTATCCTACGCCGTACTCGCAGGTTATTTATGGCAATGATCGTACCCGTAAACCTTTAGATACCCAAAATGCCGAAGTGATGATTGCGGATATCCCTTTTGTGCGTTTGCGTCATGGTTTAGATGAGGCTTTATTACAAGGCCAAAGTAGTTTTAGCCAAACCGTTGCCAAAGCCCAGCAAGCCTTAGGCCCCGCGCAGTTAAGCATTGATTTAAAGCTCGGCTGTGTGACAGCGCATGATACGGTTATTAAATTAACACCGGCCGATCTTGCTTTTTATAGTTGGTTAATTAAACGTCAGTTGGCAAAGCTTGCCTTACCGACCTGTCCTAATGAGGGCGCACCTGAAGTAGAGTATGCCGAGCAGTATTTAGCTGAATATCATTTAATTAAAGGTGAGCTAGGCGTAACGGATAGAACTTTAAAGGCCTTGCAAGCCGGTATGAGCAAAACTTTTTTTGAACAACGTAAATCAAGAATTAATAACAAATTACAGCAAACCCTGGCACAAGCCAGTGGCTCTTATTTGATTAGTGCGGTGGGTAAAAGGCCACTGACGCGGTATCAGATAAGTTTGAAAACTGAACAGATTGACTATTTATAGGAACCCAACAGCATGGCTATTTCCCCCTTACTTGAACAATCCAGTCGTATTGCTTTAGCCGCTTTTTTACATGATTTAGGTAAGTTTGCTGAACGGGCAAAGATTCCCGTTAATCAAGACGTACTGGCTATAAATAAGCAGCTTTATTGTCCGCATCGTAAGAAATTTACGGATGACCGAGGTTGGTTTAGTCATGTTCATGCCGCTTATACCGGTTTGGCAATGGATGTGATTGAAGACTATCTGCCTGACTTAACGGGTACTGATTTTGCACCTTTCGGCTCATGGAAAACCAAAGAGGCGGATGATTCTTTTATCAATGCTGCAGCTATGCACCATAAGCCTGAAACCTTTCTGCAATGGGTGATTGCCACAGCGGATCGTGTGTCATCAGGTTTTGATCGTGAAGAGTTTGAACAATACAACGAAGCAGAAGAGGGCACTGCTACGGGTAAGAATCATTACACGGCTAGGCAATTGCCTTTGTTTGAGCAGATTCGTTTGGATAGCAAGGCAGATCAAGATTATGCCTATCGTTATGCGTTAAAACCCTTATCTCCTAATAGTATTTTTCCCGTTAAAGCTAGTGCTTGTGAAGGCAATGACGATAAAGCCGCGCAAAAAGAGTATCACGATTTATGGTTAGGTTTTGTTGATGCCTTAAAGTTAATGCCTCCGTCGCATCGTAATAATTGGTCTTTATGGTTGGATCATTTTGAAACTTTGTGGGGCGTTTATACTCAAGCGATTCCTTCGGCAACGGCGTTTAATATTCGCCCTGATGTTTCTTTATACGATCATTCACGCGTTGCCGCAGCGATGGCAACAGCTTTGTGGCGTTATCATCATGAACGTAAAGAAACCGATGCAGTTACGGCTAAAGCCTTAAAAGATCAGCAAGGAAGCTGGAAAGAGGAAAAGTTTTTATTGGTACAGGGCGATTTCTTTGGTATTCAGGATTTTATCTTTGCCAGTGGTGGTGAAACCAATAAACGCGCCGCTAAGCTGTTACGGGGTCGATCTTTTTATGTGTCTTTGCTGAGTGAATGCGCGGCTTTAAAAGTACTCGATGTTTTAGATTTACCCTCTACCAGTCAAGTCATTAATGCCGCTGGTAAGTTTATGATTGTGGCTCCC
>Ga0364860_10415_pt1 | contig 16992 bp, 13 predicted proteins | sample ExccelAu500001D4_FD_206916 | JGI IMG/M metagenome (GOLD analysis project Ga0364860, IMG submission 206916) | Enriched cells from Trout Bog Lake Hypolimnion, Wisconsin, USA - BchlTB.Aug20.5000.01 .D4 | ecosystem: Environmental > Aquatic > Freshwater > Lake > Hypolimnion/Profundal zone | place: USA... | reverse complement strand
GACCGCTGCGAAAATCCTATAGTTGTATTTAGAAATAGATTCAATATACCAATAGAACGAGCTGAGAAATCCTAGATTATTTCCTCTTTCTTCTCTTCGCGAACGCGCGACGTTGAGATGCTCGCATCGATGTTCCCATTCCGACACCACTGTATCGAGAAGAAAGAGCTCTTCCCTCGAGATCACTTCAAAGGTGGTAAAGGAGGGTCGAATCGCCATGGGGGAAAAAAATACGACAGAAAAGATTTAATCTCCACAAAAATTGGTTATATAATAACTATTTTTAGTATTGAGTTTTTCATTCATGTTTTATTATAATTTTTCCACAAAATATGACCACAATAAGCAAAACTGAAAACTTCTCTTTAAACAGTCGCCCCGCTGTTTTTCTGAAGGACGAGCCTCTCAAAAGATACCACGAGCTCTTTAAGGATCGGGTGTACGAATATGAGGCCCAAATCAAAACTCCGAAGGGAGAGAAGCAACTAAAATTTTCTGTTCCTCTAAATCCGTTTCTCGATAAATGCCGCGTGGCGCTGGGAAAAGGGATCTTTGTGCGGGGAGGGGCTGTCCACGAGGTTCTCACAGGGTCTAAAAAAGAATTGGCTGATCTCGATTTGGTTCTCGAGATTGAGGGGCCTCACGAGAAAGAAGACCCCGACCGCTTTTGGAGCCGAATCGATCGGGTGGTTCTGAATGCGCTCGCAGAGCTTTCCAACATCTGGTTTCGAACGTCAAAGTCTGATTTTTCGATTTATTCTCAAGGGCGAAGCAAGTGGCTCTCCTTAAAAGCAGACGATTACAACAAATTCGCCGGCTTTATTTTTTTATTGCACGGCGCTCTCAGGCGGACCCGCGTGCATGAAGAAGTCAATCAATTCACTCTCTACACTCTTCCCACCTCTTACAAAGGGCGCAAACAGCCCATCGATCTACTCGTTTGTCTCAAGACACAAAACCCGTGTTCAAATTCTAGTACGTCCCTCCAACTCGATCTGACACCTGCCATTACCGGCAAAGGAGAGCCTTCTCTTCGAACTGTAGGTGGCTACAATTTGGAAAAGGCGCTCTTACTCAAGGAGCAAAGGAAATTCACTGCAGAGATAGACCAGCTCAAGACGATGCGCAAAGCGCTTCTCTGCTATTGCCATACGCTGATCAAAGGGGAATCTCCCGTTGAACATCAACTCGAGCGCATCGAACAGGTGAGCTGGCAAGTCTTCTTAGAAGAGTGTAGGCAACCTTTCCCACCGATTGCAGAAACTCTGAAAGACTATCTCCGCGATCATTATTCCTATGACGAGCAAGGAAAACTGTATTTTCTGTTGAATCTGTACGCCTTTTTTTCCCGCTGGGAGAAAACGCTCGAGGTGGAGGAGAAACAGGCGATCGAGGAGATGTTCCTCAAGGAAATCTACGCCGCAGCGAAGCTTCCGATGCCTGACAGGGCCGATGCCCGAGCCGATGTCAAGACCGTCCAGGCATATCTCTTCTTGCAAGCGAGACAGAAAACGTTCCTCTGCAAGGACCAATATGTCTTGTTAGAGACCGTTGCAGGAGGGTTTCTATTGCTCGCTTCTCCCATATCTTCTTTGTCCGTGCTCGCCGAACGATTCGAAGCAAAAACGGACCGCTATCCTCTGCTGCAAAGGGTAGCTGCTGAAACGAGAGATGATCTCCTCGCGCTCTTTCAGAGTCAAATCAAGAAAAAGGTCCATCCTCTTCTGCGCCCTTTTGAAGAACACTCCTCTCCTCAAGAAGTGGCAGAAGCGCTGCTCAATACCTTAAAAAACCCCCGCCTTTCTCTCCCTCCGAATCTAGAGCATTCCATCGAAACACTTGTGTTGCAGCTGATCTCTTCACACTATGTCTCTCTCGCTCAACAGCTGTTAAACTGGGTGTTGCAGCAGCCGACTCTACCCAATCGCTTGGAGCTGCTAAAAACGGCCTTTAAAGAACTGTTTTCCCACAGTAAACGAACCGCAGCAGTTCTCTGTCAACAATTCTTCGATCGCAAAGAAGAGGCTCTTCTCGAGTTTTTGCCTTCGCTCGTCAGCGGAGAAGAAGAGGCGAAAAAGATGGCTGACCTGCTCCTTCCCATCGTAAGAAAAGGCGTCTTCAAGGCGGAAAATCACCAAGCGCTCCTCAACGCCATTGCTGCATTGGCGCCTCAATCGAAGGAATGGGAAGCCCTCGCGCAGTATCTCCCCGACTGTCCAGCTGTTGTAGCGTGGCTGAGCAAACGAAAAGAGCCCGCTCCTAACAAAGAAACTGCTCCGAAGGAAAAAGCCCCACCGCCCAAAGTCGTCGCTCTTGAAGAAAAGAAGGAAGAGCCTCCCAAGAAAAAAGCCTCACCACCTAAAGTCGTCGCTGTCGAAGAAAAGAAGGAAGATTCTCCTCAGCAGTTGGGAGTCGCCCTCTTCGAGAAGAGGAAATTTAAGGAGGCGCTCGCTCAGTTCCAACGGATTGAACATCCCACTTCCAAAAATTATAATTTCATGGCTAAATGCCATGCCGAATTGGGCGATAAGAAACAGGGATGCACTCTTCTGAAAGCGGCAATTGCTCTTGATTCCGATGACTCTGACAAGCATCGACTCTGGATCAATCTTTCTACCCTTTATTTTCTGCAGGGAGAAAAACATCGAGCCCTTAAGACAGCTGAACAAGCTTGTCAAAAATTTCCAAAGAATGAGGAAGTTCTTGCTTACCTCTCTACTCTTTACCAGAAGGAAATCGCTATAGAACCAAACGAGACGCTTCGGAGGGGCTATCTGCAAAAGATGGTTACCTTCTACGAACAATGCACTCTTATGAGTCCGAACAACGCGATGTGGCAAAATAACTACGGTTATGCCTGTTTGGAATTGGGTCAACTCTCTACGGCTTCGAAGGCGTTGGAACGAGCGAACAAGCTCGATCCCCACAACCCGGACATCTTAAGAAACATTCGAAAATGCGAACTTCTTCAACTCGTTGTTCCTAAAACAGATCGTTTAGTCCCCAAATGAGGGGCGATCGCAATCCCCACTTCTGCGAGCTGCGCCGCGGTCACGGGCGATGGCGTTTCAGACATCAAGCACTGCCCTTTTTGGGTCTTTGGGAAGGCCATGACATCTCGAATCGCGCTGACTCCGCAAAGCAAGGCGGCCAAGCGATCGACGCCAAAGGCGATTCCACCGTGGGGAGGAGTCCCAAACTGAAGCGCCTCTAGGAAGAAGCCAAACTTCTCCTTCGCTTCTTCGGGCGTAAGGCCCAATGCTCGGAACATCGCCTGCTGCACGTCGGAGCGGTAAATTCTCAAGCTGCCGCCGCCGATTTCGACGCCGTTCAAGACCATGTCGTAGGCCGAAGCCTGAAGCTGATCGAGGTTTCTTCCGGCTAAAAAATCCTCCAAACACTCTGGCGTTGGAGAGGTAAATGGATGGTGGCATGCATAGTAGCGCTTTTCTTTCTCATCGTATTCGAGCAAGGGGAAGTTCATCACCCACAAAAAGGCGTAGTTGCCCTCTTCCACTTTGGGGATCAGCCCCAATCGATGGCCAAGGGCCAACCGAAGAGCGCCCAGCGAATCGAAGACTACTTTTTCATGTGCATCGGCAACGGATAAGACGAGATCGCCCGGCTTGAGTTCCAAGCGGCGCACGAGCTCGGTCTTTTCCTGCTCTGAGAAAAATTTGGTCGCAGGAGACTGGAGTTCCCCCGATTCTAGCAATTTGATCCACAACAATCCCTTCGCGCCATATCCCGCGACATAGGAGATGTAGCCGTCCAAATCTTTTCGAGAGAGCTGTTCGCCTTGTTCTCGAACGACAATCGCTCGTACGGAGCCTTTTTTCGCTTTCAACACCTGTTGAAACACTTGAAATTGACTCTCTCGAAAGATCTCGGAGAGATCGGTCAATTCCAATCCAAATCGAACATCTGGCTTATCGCTTCCGTATCGGTTCATGGCTTCCGTATAGGACATGCGCGGGAAAGGAGTTGCGATCTCCACTCCCAAAATCTCTTTCCACAAGCGGGCGATCATCGCTTCGAGCATCGGGAAGAATGTCTCTTCTTGGATGAAGGACGCCTCTATATCGATTTGGGAAAACTCGGGTTGCCGATCGGCTCGAAGATCTTCGTCTCGGAAACAGCGCGCAATTTGATAGTAGCGATCCATTCCGCCGATCATGAGCAGCTGCTTGAGCGTTTGCGGCGATTGGGGAAGCGCGTAAAACGCTCCGTGATGCAAGCGGCTCGGCACGATGAAATCTCGGGCCCCCTCGGGAGTCGATTTATACAAAATGGGAGTTTCGACTTCGACAAACTGGTTTTGCTCCAAATGATTTCTCACGATCGAGAGCATCCGGTGGCGGGTGATCAAATTTTTCTGGAGCGCAGGGCGTCTGAGATCGAGATATCGGTATTTGAGCCGAACCTGCTCTGCCACCTCACCCCCATCTTCGATAGGAAATGGGGGCGTTTTAGATTCGGAGAGGACGACTAATTCATTGCACGCAACTTCGATATGTCCCGTCGCGAGTTTTTCATTGAGAGTTCCCTCGGGGCGCTCGCGCACCTTGCCTCGACACCAAATCACATATTCCGAACGCAAGGACCCGGCAAGGCCGTGAGCATCTGCGCCATTTTCGATTTCCGGGTCAAAAACAACTTGAGAAACGCCGTAGCGATCGCGCAAGTCGATGAAGATGATTTTTCCGTGATCTCGGCGAGTGGATACCCACCCGCACAACTCCACCTGCTCTCCGATCTGCTCGGGGGAAAGCTCCCCACACGTATGTGTACGCCCAAATTGGCCCATGTCTACCTCAAAATCAGCAGCCAGTTTAGCAGCTTCAAGAATTAATCACCATTCTTCAGGTATCGGCGCCCGGGAAGGTTGGCAAATATAGCCCCTGCTTCTTGAAGCCGGTGGCCCACCTCGTACTGGGCATTGGGAACTGCATCGGGCGGGTCAGCCAAGATGGTGATTTGAATATTGAGATGTTTTGCTAGTCCTAAAATATTCAATATAGATTCCGTAGAATCTAGCGTTTCCCCAATCTGACCGGGAGTATGATTTCCCCCGACATAAATGTGGCCATTCCCCAATCCTTCGATCACCAGCTCAACATTTCGCCCTTGCTTTCTCACGGCGTCGAGCCGCAACAATTCAGAAATCAATGCGGAGCGAAACAGGGGTAAATTCTGAAAGTACGTCAAGAAGCCCCGAGAAACTGCTGCGGTTTCATAAAAATTCTCTACGACGAGCTCGTTTTTATAATCCTCTCGAATTTCCCGATCGACCACCTCTCCGGCAATGTTCTGATTCAAGAGAACTGCCAACGCCTGTGGATTCGGCAGGCGATCTACGAACACAGCGAGTTTGCTCCAGGCCTGCTTGGGCTGAATTCCCTGCGGTATTTGAAGCGAAGAGAACCGTTGGTGAGAGGTCTTTTCGATAAAAATGGGGAGACCTCTCTTCGTCAACTCTTCGATGCGATCTAAAAGATCGGTTTGATCTCCCAATTCGCCGCTCAAGACCAATGCTCGGCTCTCCCTCTTTTCCAGGCGATCGAGCATGGAATTTAGATAGGCTGTCGGGGTACTTTGATTGACAAATCCCAGTTCTACAGGAGCGAGTTTAAAGGCATGCGCCCGCACTTGACTCAACAGCGTTTTTCGGAGTTCCTTCGTCTGTTTTAACGCTTCTTTCCTCTCCGCTTCAAAGGTTCTCAGAAAGTCGGCATCCCACTCAATTTGATCATGCTTCAGAATACCCACTGACCCGTAATAGGATTTAAATCCCCGCCGATTGTGTTCGCACTCAATGTCGAGCTTGACCAAGGAGGAAGCCAAGTAGACATGCCCATTCATCACCGCATAAGGCACTTTCGGGATGCGGGGATCTTTTGCGCTTTGAGCCACGAGAAACGCGGCTTCAATATTTTCTCTCGCGTCTGAATTGGGTTCTCCAATGGGGCGAAATGCAGCCGTCATCACGAGCAGATAATCGGGGAAAATTTGGCCCAAGATAAGCCCTGTCGTGGCTAAAGAATCGGTCCCTTGCGTGATGAGAGGAACCTTCCCCTTCGCCAGGCTTTTTCCGACGGTATCTACAATCGTTTCTAGATCCTCGGAGAGCATTTGACTTGAATCGATCCCTCCGGAAAAGAGTTTAATGGTGTCGACTTTAAGATCTTGCCGCAGAGGGAAGTTTTTGAGAAGCCAATCTGCATCCGGGTTTTTTCTCACCCCCTTATCGATAATCATCGACAACGTTCCGCCAGTTAGCACCCAATCGACGCCAGGAGTCGCCGTTTCCGGACCAGCGAACGCTGAAGTTGCCATTCCCATCAGTACAATTACTAAAATGAACGCATATTGCATAGCCCCCTTACAAGAACTATCTCCCTCACCTGCAGACATATAAGCCATCTCCTTAAGATGGCCGATCATTATGGGGACGACTTTGTTTAAGAGCAAATATTTTCTTAACCTCTTGACAATTTTTTTATTAATAGAAGAAGATACCTAAAAAATATTTTAACCGTGCCTTTGCGAAGGCTCTCAACAATAGGAGAATCGCATGGAAAGTAAACTCTTGTCGAAGTTTCTACAAGGGAGCGCCTTCGCTCTGCTGCTAACTTTAGGTCAACCGGCTCTGGCGACTGAAAAAAGCCGCCCCACCGGATTGATTCCGCCCACGAAAAAAGAATTGGCGGAGATTGAACAAAATTGGTCCCGCGTCCATCACGTAAACCCCAACAAAATTGGTGCGGCGCGTATCCATGCCCATCGAAAAAAAAACGGACTGCCTCCCATGGACATTCCGGTAGCGAAGTTTCTCACAGGAGAATTTGTGACGAGCAAGGGCGGCGAAGCGGCGCCTGAGTTCAGCACAGCGGTACTGCCTCCTACCTTACCCAGCTCTGTCGATAACAGCAAACTCATGAGCTTCCCTCCCATTGGCAATCAAATGGAACTCGGGTCTTGCGTCGCTTGGGCTACCACCTATTATCAAGCCACTCATGAAACTGGATTGGTCAATGGATCGATAAACAAATCGACCTATTTGCGAAGTGTATTATCTCCCAAGTGGACCTACAACATGCTCAATGGAGGATACGACAATGGCTGTTCCTTCACGGATGCCTATCGCCTTCTCTCTCAAAATGGCGCGGCAAGCTTTCTGACCTTCCCCTACAATACCGACTATCTCAGTTGGGATATGTATTTGTCGGATTGGATCTCTGCTCTTTCCTATCGCCTCACTCCCGTGCAATATCTCACCGGAGCCAATACTAGTCCTCAAGATTTAACAGCGATCAAAAGCGCATTGAACAATGGGCACGTCCTCACCTTTGGCACTTACTTTAGTGGCTGGCAAACGACGACGATTAAGTCGAATCCCAACACGCTTAATAAACATGTGGGAGAACAGGCCACTTACTATACCCAAGGAGTGCAAGGAGGTCACATGATCACCGTCGTTGGCTACGATGACGATGTGTGGATCGACGTCAATGGCAACAACCAAGTAGACGCTGGCGAGAAAGGGGCCTTTTTAGTGGCAAACTCGTTTGGCCAATACTACGGAAACCTCGGTTTTATGTGGATTTCCTACGACGCCTTCCTAACCCTTTCGGCCGTTCCCGCTTATTTTCCTGAAAGTTCCCGCACACCAGCCGCTTTTGCGGGAGGGAACTATTTCTTCCTCGCTACAGCGAAAGCCCCTCATTACACGCCTAAACTGATTGCTCAATTCAGTTTAAATCAACAACGGCGATACCAGACCAAAGTCAGTGCAGGCGCGTCTTCTTTTACGCAAACGACGCCCTCAAGCACATTTGTCAGTGGAGCCATCTCGTACCAAGGCGGAGCGTATCGTTTTTCGGGAACCAACACACAATTCCCGACAACAGGTACTTTTGCGCTCGATCTCACCGATCTGATCGGTTCGAGTGCTTTGCAGAGGTATTACCTCACTGTGTCTGACGATTTGGCTGGGTATCCTACGACCGTAAGCAGTTTTTCTCTGCTCGATCCTGTCACTGGAAACACGTTCCCCTGCACGACCAGCTCCGTCACCTTAGATAATACGGCGAAGACGCTCCACGTCGATTACAATCCTCCCGTGGCAAACATCTTGGCGATCCATACGCACCCCTCCGTTCACATCTCTTCTCCCCAAAACGAAGAGCAAGTCTCCGGAGAGCTGCTTGTATCTGCCGTGGCGGAACATGCCACAGAGGTGGATTTTTACGTAGATTCTGCGTTAGTTTCGATGGATGATCATGCTCCTTTTCTCCTGCTCATCGACTCCTCCGAGCTCTCCAACGGACGTCATGAGATCACCGCGATCGCCAAAAATGCCGCTGGCATAACCGCCACAGCAAGCGTCACCGTGACGATTGAAAATGGAAGCACTACGGGAAGTAGCACAGCTACTACCGCAAGCCCTCTTTAAGGCGTTTAAGGCGGGGGCATTCGCCCTCGCCTTTTGTTATGCAGGTTGCTTTGAAAGCACCTGCAATTTTTTATTCACCTTCCGCATTTTCCAGCAAACAACAAGCCACAAAGCCCCTATCCCCTGAGTAACCATCAAATAAACCCCGTAATAGGGAATGTAAGTGGGAAGAGATAACTTACCCGTCAGATACAAAATGGGTGTGCTTGCGAGAGCGAGTGCCGTTAGGATGAGACAAAACGTGAGAAGCTTCGTTCCGGGCTTCCTGTAGACGCACCGATAGGTGATCAAGCCGAACACCCCCACGAACAACAAAGTCAGCGCCGTGACCACAGATCGAGCCTGAGAGAGCATCTCGAGGGAGGGATCAAACCGCAATTGAAGGAGAATGTTCGCCACGCTATTCACTACAGACAGGGCCCAGATGACAAGCCACTGTTTTCTGACTCTTTTGTCATTTTCATCCATAAATCACCTCTATTGAAAAGTAATGTCTCTTAATTTTTTTCTAAGGAATATTTTTGAATGGCCATGCATATATTTTTTTAATTCCCCTATCCGTTCATAGCCGTTTTTCAAATAAAACTCTTCCGCCTGAAAGCCCCAAGTGTCCACTAGAGAAAAAATGCATCCATTTTCGATTGCTTCTCGTTCCGCTGCACCTAACAGTTTTGTCCCATACCCTTGTTTTTGGAGGCTTTCCTCAACCCACAATACGTCGATGTAGATTGACTCTGAATCTAGGAATGCCTGTATTCCACCGAAAACTTTACCTGAATCGTTTTTCAAAAAAATGGAAAATACTTTATCTCTCTCACCTACTATATTTTCAATAGATGCAATGATCCCTTCTGTTACAATGGCGTTATCTGCCTCACTAGGAGAATAATCTACAACTACTTTATACATAAGCCAAACGAAAGCCACGCAGGCGGCCACAGTTCCGCACGATCTCTCTGAGATCGGCGTTAACGGGGGAAAGGGATCTCTCCCTTTCCCCCGAAACCCCCTTTCTCTCAGGCGTGTACTTCGTCACGCCTGGGAAGCCCTCGCGGCGGGCTGCGCCCGTCCTCCCGGGCCGGCGATCTCGGTCGGTTTTTGCGAAGCAAAAACATCGCCCTCGATTCGATTCCGGAACGAAAGCCACGCAGGTGGCTTTCGTTCCGGAATCGAATCGAAGACCTTCGCATTACGAATGCGTCCATACTCAACATACTACCCCGTCTTGCGATACCTAACGATTAGAGAGCCAGCTCGATAAGCTCAAGCAATCTGTCATAAGATCGGGCTATATATTGCCAGATATTGTCCCCCATTGCAACTTTTTTGCAACTGCCAAGAAATTCTTGCAATTCGGCGGCAGAGAGAATATCCTAGACCCCTTAAAGAGGTGATTATGAATCTAGAATCGCAAGACAAATCTATTGATCCCACGACTGGCAAATTGGTCGTTTTTGAAGACAAACAGGTCCGGCGCGTGCTCCACAATGGGGAGTGGTGGTTTGTTGTTAAAGATGTTGTTGAAATTCTAACAGATACATCTAATTCCACTGATTACATCAAAAAAATGAGAGAGAGAGACTCCACGCTTTCCGAAGGGTGGGGACAAATTGTCACCCCCCTTCCAATTGACACTCCAGGCGGCAAGCAAAGACTGAACTGTGCAAATACAGAAGGAATATTTCGCATCATTCAATCAATCCCTTCCCCCAAAGCCGAACCTTTCAAACGCTGGCTGGCCAAGGTGGGCTATGAACGCATCCAGGAAATTGAGAACCCGGAGCTCGCAACTGAGCGGACACGTGCCCTATACAAAGCCAAGGGGTACCCTGATGATTGGATTGAGAAGCGAATGCGCGGCATTGCCGTTCGGGAAGAATTAACTGCTGAATGGGAAAAAAGAGGGATTGAGCAAGAGAGGGATTATGCGATTCTTACAGCCGAAATTTCCAAAGCTACATTCGGAATGACTCCATCGGATTATAAGAAGCACAAGGGATTGAAGCAGGAAAATCTTAGAGACCACATGACTGATCTCGAACTTATTTTTTCCATGCTGGGAGAAGCCTCTACAAAAGAGATCGCAGTCAACCAAAACGCTCAAGGATTCACAGAAAATAAAGCGGCAGCTCAGTCCGGGGGAAGGATTGCCGGGGATGCCAGAAAACAGCTCGAAAAAGAGAGCAGAAAGCCTGTCATTTCAAAGACCAACTACCTAGGATTGACGACAACTCCAATTCCCACCAAGCCCATAGAAATTGACACGAAGAAAGAAAATTGATGATCTTCCGCGATTGATTTGTGCAGACAGTGTCTGCATTTTTTATGATCTGTACGTGCTATACCAGTGAAGAGATGGAAGCTGGGGTATCTACGATAAAGTCAAAAAATCATCCATCAAGCAATTCGTTATATCTATCAGTCCTGTCTGGACAAGAGATATTTCTCAAAGTGTTCCAAAGATTGTTTGGCTGTCCATCTTGCGTTCGGATCGATAGCTAACATCCCCCGCAACAGCGACTCTAGCTCCAGCGGGAAATTGCACGATGCCATGCTCTTATCTAAGCTTTCTTGATTGATTTTTGCTTTGCTTTTCGATGAATCAACTCTCATCATTCCGGATGAGTCTCTAATGATTATTTCTTCATCCCAAGGTAAGCGTTTAAAATTGGCTTGTAACACATAATACAGTGCTCTCCCTAAATTCCAGACATCCCCCTTTGTTCCATTTCCATCTTCTTCATTGTGATATCGAAAGTACTCAAAATCAGCAATCACAGCTTCAAACGGCGCTGTTGTACGAAGAAGAATATTGCGATAAGCAATGTCGCGATGCACACCCTTTTCAGCAATTATATTAAGTCCTTGAAGAAGCTCATGCGCCATTTTTAGACGATCTTTTTCAGATGGTTTATTTTTCCAGAACTTATTCAAATCTTGATCGTATAGAGGATGAAAGGACACAAACTTACAGCGTCCTTTTTTATTTTCATATACTCCCATAGCTAATGTGTCTAAGATTCCCGTTTTCCCTCTGAACTCACTCGATATTTTCATTAGTTTCAAAACTGCAGCTTGATACTTCACATTGCTTAAATCGAAAGTCTCCACTCGCCTAGCAACATCGATACCTTGGAGTGTTTTTGAAACTTTGACTCTAGCATTGGCTCCTTCTCCAAGAAACTTCCCAGTATCAATAGCAATAAAACCACCTGGATACACATCAATGCTTCTGGCAAGATGGTAACATCGTTTGGATAATCGAAAGCATCGATCCTGCTCATTAGCCATCTTTGCAATGCGCTCTAAAGGAATCAGCGATGGAAATTGATTGCGAATCGGCAATAGAGGCATTCCTACATCTTCCCCACTAGAAAATGAAGGGTCCTCACTGGGAGCTTGAAAGAGCCGTTTTTCCTGAACTAACCGTACAATCTTCCCGAGATTCGATAAATTGCGCAAGATCACATCTCGAGGTAAATCAAAACGCTTCATCATGCTCTTGATATTCACCTGGACTAATTCTGATTGACCATCAAGTTCGACGCGAGTTGATCCATAATCACCACAATCTAAAAAACAGCCAGCTACACAAGCTGCCACCCTGAAACAGTCTTCGTTCAGTTCATCAAGACAGAGACGATTTGTTTTTTTTCCAACACTGGTCCCAATTCTAGTTTCAATCTTAGGCGCTTCAGATCGTTCCAACTTCCCCGTAGGCTCTTTTGGCATCTTTCGTAGATTTGAGAGAAAGGACTCTACTGAAAGAGCTGTGCATATACTCATTTTTAATTTCCTAAAAAGCAGAGACTTTATCCGTTACATCGAATTTAGTCAATTTCGTCAGAGAAGATGTCAGAGAAGAGCCCCAATTTAGTTCTCTACTATGGGGGCTCGCATGCGCGCGCATTAAGGCACCTGAAACTATTGCTTTTTTCGTCCGATTTCCCTGCTAAGTCCCTTCATTTCATTCAAAAAGGCTCGTTCCATTTTCCGTTCATTTTTCGCTCTCAAAGTCATTCTTCCGTGCTTTTCGCGTCTAAAAAAGACCCCTCCGTGCATCCGGCAGCGCCCATTTTTCATGCCAGGTTGAGCACACGGAGCACCGCCTTTTGTCCTACATTTAGCCCCGCAAAGCTTTACTCCGAGGATTGGCATTTGTTCCCTACATTTGGCAGCACCGTTTGCATCAGGGCGTTCCCTTGTCCGTTATAGCTGTAGTTCACAACGATGTTTTGCGTCGCCCCCGTTTGTTTCTTGATGAGCATCTGCATAGCCTCGCTGCTGAAGCGGAGTAGGTTCAGTCCAATCTTTTGATCCTCGGAGCAGCTTTCGGAAAGCTTTTTCCTCTGTACTGGACAAAAAATAAGTTGATGAAAGAACTCGCTGAAGAGCGATCATATCTCGTTGATTATCAAACAGCGAGGTACAATGAAACACATCAGCGAGTTGCGAGCGATTCTATCCCACTTTTTTGATTGGCACAAGTGCCGTCTTGACTGTCTCGGCCAAATTATTCAGGCCCTCTTCGTCGTTAGAACCATAAACTTGACCCAAGTTGCCTCAGCTTTCAAAGCGGAGGTCAAGGAGGAGTCATCGTATCGTAGAGTCTGCCGATTCTTCACCGGCTTTACCTTCGACATGAGTAGAATCGTTCTGCTGGTTTTCCGCCTATTTCCACTCAATGAGAGGTGCACTCTAATTCTGGATCGCACGAACTGGAAGTGGGGAAAAACTCCCATCAACATCTTGATGCTGTCGATCGCCTACAAAGGCATCGGCATTCCGCTATTCTGGGTTGTACTGAGCCTCGAGGGCAACTCATGCACAGAAGACAGGATCGATCTCTTGAAACGGGTTATAGAACGCCTTAGGATCGGAAGGATCGAAGCGCTCCTCGCAGATCGCGAGTTCGTAGGAACACAGTGGTTCCTTTTTCTGATTGAGCAAAAGATCCCGTTCATTATCAGGGTGAAGCAGAACTCCATGGTGGAAATTGGAGAGAACGGCAAACTTCCAATAGGACATCTACGGAAATGGCTCTCACGGAAAAAAGTCGTGAACCATTCGATTAACCTTTGGGGTCTTTCTCTCTACGTTTCGATCGAAAAGAAAAAAGGCGCCAAGGAGCAAATGATCATAGTCTCCAACTTCAAATTCGAGGATCCTCTGGGGATGTATAGGAGGCGCTGGGAAATCGAAACTATGTTCGGTTGTTTGAAGACTCGTGGGTTTCGAATGGAGGACACTCATATCACTGACCCAGACAAAATCGAAAAGGTGGTGTTCGTCTTGGCTATCGCTTTCTGCTGGGCATATCGAACGGGGGATATCCAGGATCAGATACGAGCGATAGAGGTCAAAACTCACGGGAGAAGAGCTAGGAGTTTGTTTAGGGAGGGGCTAAATTTGATCCGCAGAGCAATTTTTGGGAGATGGATTCTGAGAAAATTTAGGCGACTACTTTCGTGTTTTACAGGCTCAGAATCAATAGGTTGTGCCGCATGAATTTATTTTTTTGTCCAGTACAGAGAGCTTTTTCATACCCAATAAGTGACCAACGACTATTTGAGAGGCGAATAGAGTTTCTAAAGAATCCATCGGTTTAATGGACCTAATGAGAGAAACAACCCCATCCAATTCCGCTTTTGAAAACGAATGCTTATCATAGTTGTCCTGCCCATAGATGGCTCTTGCTGCCTCCACAACCAATGCTTTTGCGATCTTATCCGATTCGACATGGAATGCCTCCATAATCGGAGCGATTGCCTTCGGAGCCTGTATTAGAGCCGGGGGATGGGCCTCTTTCTGATCCTTAGCCATGCCATCATCCCCAGTAGTAACCAAACTCTCCGGATTTTTTCTCTTGCTAGCTGACATATACCCTCTTGCGTTCTGTTTTACGAAACATGCGAAACAATCCAGAAATTGCCCGTTCTTCCTCTATGCAACATCTGTTTCGCAACCTCTTTAAATGTATGCGAAACGTGTTCGTAACACGCGAAACAAATGTCACGCACGATTCGCATCCAGAATCAGGGCGTGAAACAGCCTTCTCATAGATAGTTTCGCATGTCTCGCTCGTTTCGCAAAAAATAAGGAATGGGAGAGTTTCTTTCATCTTTCATCCCCCAAAACGTGCTCGGTGAAGAGATAGCACCGAATCGTCGATTTCATTCCAGGAATGCGGATAGGATGCGTTTTATCTCTTTGAGAATAGGGTTTAATCAATCCTTCCCTGATACATACCTCTGCTACATGAGACGGATCAAATCCCGAGGAAATTTCAGATTTAAAAGCAGCAGGGAAGACAAAAAACTCGGTTTCTTCCATTTCAATTTTTTTGAATCCGCAACGATTGACCGTTTTGTCGTCTTGTTCTCCCCAATTCGAGAAACGACTGGAACCATGTAGAGCGAAAAATCGTTTCACCTGGGTAACGATATCGAGTTCCTCTTTCGACCCCGACCCACCGCGAGCATCAAGCCAGACGTTAAAACAGACTGTCGCAGCGTCTGTGGCTGCTCCTTCGGGCCATCCAGTGATTCCGAATGAGCTAGCAAGCTCTCCCGCAGCGGCGACTAATCCAAACCGTGTTGCGGCCCTAAAAATTTGTCCGTCGGCATTGGCTACAACGAATTTTTGCACAAATCGTTGGATTCGCTCTTTGATAAACAGTACGGACTCTGATCTTTTCTCCTGAAACCTTCTTAAAAACTCACGGATCGCTGTGCCATAATAGGCAGAGCAAAGATTTTTGAGCAGATCGGCAAACTCCTTCCCCGATCCCATACCATGAAGATTTTCAAAAAAGCCGTGCATACCCGTCTCAGAGGGAATGTCGAGAATCCGAATCTCCTGACCTGCACGAGACTTTCGACCAGCCTCGAGCATATGGGATGGAAGAGACACCTCTCCATTCGAGAGAAACAAGAGACGCCAAAAGCTTCTCTTGCGAAGATAGCCGCGACATTCTGCACGCCCCTTTCCCATGCCATTGCTCAATGAATATGCCGTGGCCCCAACTGTTGCAGGATCGCTCAGAGAAATCTCATCTAAAACAAGTAAGCCATCATTGAAGGTCGAGGCAGTAGCTTCGATCGCATTTGCAGTGGATCGCCACGATTGAACCAAAGAGGGAGGCCCCCAGACACTATTTCCCACAAATGAACCGGTGGATTTGCCTCTCGATGATTTACCACGCCAATGGAACCCGCCGTTCTCAATTTCGCACCAATGAAGAAGAGGTGGCCCAAAGGCAATGCTAAGCGAGAACAGCAACCTGGAATTCCCTATTGCTTTGAGTGCAATATGAGATCGCCAATCCTCTAACGATCCTTTGGTATGAAAATCGGGCAGAATAGGAGCATCTGACTGTAACCGAATCTCTTCTTTTTGATGGCTGCCGATTGTCTCCTTGGGGAAGACAAAGAGCTCTCCATGCCACCCTAGTTTTGAAACGCATCGAACTCTTGCCTCTGGTTTGCAAGCTTGCAAATATCTGGAAAGGAGATTTCTGGCTTTTGTGCCTGAAGCAATATTCAGACCCGAATCCATCAAAAATTCACGATATTCAATCCCAGACCCTGCTAAGAGGCGCATGGGCATCGGCCAATCGTGAATATGGCCATCCACATCAGAAAATTTTAGGAGCTTACCGTGATTTTGATTGTTTTCGTCTCTAGTACAAGCAACGATCTCGAGCCGAGAACAAATAAAAATCGGAAGAGGGTCTTCTTCACCATTCCCCTCTTCCTGGTACACAAGATTCCCCGCCTTGTCGAATTTAAAACCAGCAGGCAGAGGATCACTTGATTCCATTTCATCAAACAGCCTTGCTTTGTTGCGCCGTTGTTCAATTTCCTCTTGCAGACTCTTGAGTTGAGTCTTCTTTTCCTCCAATTTCTTACGAAATTCCGTAACTCCCTGATCATCCTGTTTTAGCTCGCGAACTTTTATTTCCTTTTCAAGAGCTGCTGCTTCTAAAATCAAATCTCTCACGCCAAATTGTAATGAATCTTCCTTACTATCAACGATTTGACGTTCATCAGCAGCGAGCTTTTGGTTCTGTGTCATTGAAAAGTATGGATCGAAATGATCGTGCAGAGAAGCTTTGATTTTTTTAGAAGCCAATAGCGCTTTGAGCGGGGTCTCATTGGCAATCGGGACCGAATAGAAATACGTTTCAAATTTATGGCCGCCCAAAGCCTTAAGGTCCTTTTTTATTGGTCGAGTGCTTGCGCCCTTTGCTAAAACAATTTTAATGGCATTGTGCGTCTGAGAAACAGCCGGTTTTCCCTCGTGGGAAATGGCCTCGTTAGGTAAACTTGGAGTCATCGTTATTAGTCCTTTGCGTCGCCGATCTAGTCCATCTGCGACTGCACTTACTTTCAGGGGCTTCTTATTTAGAGAAGCCCTCGTTATTCGTTGCTTGGTTCATCTCCTTAACTACTCGGAAAAATTCCGCTTCGTCAATCAACAAACGTCTTCCGACCTTGACAAAGGCTTTAGAGAATCCTCGTTGCCTTGCAAAAAAA
>Ga0364860_10705_pt1 | contig 17026 bp, 15 predicted proteins | sample ExccelAu500001D4_FD_206916 | JGI IMG/M metagenome (GOLD analysis project Ga0364860, IMG submission 206916) | Enriched cells from Trout Bog Lake Hypolimnion, Wisconsin, USA - BchlTB.Aug20.5000.01 .D4 | ecosystem: Environmental > Aquatic > Freshwater > Lake > Hypolimnion/Profundal zone | place: USA... | reverse complement strand
CGCCTCCGACCTCGACCGCTGCCGAGACAGCCTTTACGACTTGCTCAATCGCGTCCCAGTTCTGAGGCTCGCCGCTCTTGGCGCCATCAAGGTCGACAACATGAATCCACGTTGCGCCCTGTGACTCGAATTCGGATGCCACACGTACGGGATCGGAGTCGTATATCTTTTCCTGGGCATAGTCGCCCTGAGTTAGGCGGACGCAGTGTCCACCTCGAAGATCGATCGCAGGAAGAATCAGCATTCTAAGAAATTGTTCAGGATTCGCAGGCCCACGGAACTGCTCTTTTCAGGATGGAATTGGGTTCCCCATACGTTCTTTCGTTGTACGGCAGCGGCAAACTCCAGACCGTAAGTCGCTGTAGCGGCAATGTCCGCCGGATCATCGCACTCCGTGTAAAGCGAATGGACGAAGAAGACCTGTTCGCCTTCGACTCCACCTCGAGCCAGACCATCCGAGATTCGGTAGTGAAGTGGGCTCCAGCCCACATGCGGAACCTTGAGCCCCAGATCGCCAGGAAGATATTTGACGCGTCCCGGAACCAACCCAAGGCCGATATGCTCCCCCAACTCCTCGCTTGAATCGAACAGCAACTGCTGCCCAAGGCAAATTCCAAGAAGGGGTCTTCCCTCCGCAGCAAAAGCGCGAATCTCATCGGCAAGCGGAGAAAGTTTCTCCATTGCAGCGCCAAAGGCGCCGACACCGGGAATGATCAGCTTGGATGCACCAGAAAACTGCGTTGATACTGTGCACTTGCAGCCCAAGAACTCCACGGCCTTCTCGACGGACCGCAAATTCCCCATTCCGTAGTCGAGAATCGTAATCAGTCGCGTGAGCCCTTCGTGGAAGTCGCGCCTCTCCGGTCGGATCGACGGGTTGCTTGATGAAGCGCTTGTCCGAGCCCTTTGAAGAGGGCTTCGCAGATGTGATGATTGTTCTCGCCTGCGATCTTCCGAAGGTGCATCGTAATGCCGGCGTGAGTTGCCAACGCACGGAAAAACTCCCGCACGCACTCCGTCGAAAGGTCGCCAACCTTGTCTCGAGTAAACGGAACGTCGTAGAACAGGCCGCCTCGGCCGCTAAAATCGATAGCCACCAGCACCAGAGCTTCGTCCATTGGCGTATGGTTGCTGCCGTATCGCTCAATCGGATCGGATTGATCGAGAGCTTGCGCAAGGGCCTTGCCCAGCACAATTCCGACATCTTCCGCTGTGTGGTGATCGTCGATCTCGAGGTCCCCTTCAGCACTAATTCCAAGGTCCATCTGACCGTGAAATGCCAACTGAGCCAGCATGTGGTCAAAAAACCCGATGCCGGTGGAGACGTCGCGGCGAGTGCCGCCATCCAGATCCAAAACGATCTGGATCCGAGTTTCCGTTGTCTCTCGGTAAATTTCCGCGTACCGAACGCCCGGTGCCTCCTTGCTCATGCAGCAAGTTATACCTGCGCTTGCAGCCATTACCGCGCACCAACTCGGACTACACTCTTGTACTCTTAATCCATGGCCATCCAATCCAACCTAAGCAAGGTGCATCGACGGATCGAATCGGCATGCGAATCGGTTGGACGCAACCCCAGCGACGTCACCCTCATCGCTGTTTCCAAGTTGCATTCGATCGACGAAATCCGTGAGGCGTACGATTGCGGCCAGCGCCATTTCGGCGAGAGCCGACTACAAGAAGCGCGTCAGAAAATCGAGGAGTTACCTTCGGATATCGTTTGGCACTTCATTGGCGCTCTCCAGTCGAACAAAGCTAAGAAGATCGCCAGCCTGTTCCATGTAATCCACACGATCAGCAAAACCCCGCAAATCAATGCAATCGAGAAGGCTGAACGGCGAATTGAGGGATTAATCGAGGTCAATATTGCTGACGAGCCACAAAAATCGGGCATTTCGGTCAAACAGCTTGACGAAATTCACCAAGAAGTCATAAACTCTCCGTACGTGCATTTCCGTGGACTGATGACGATCGGCCCGGTTGTGACCAATGCGGAATCGATGCGACCCTACTTCAGGGAGCTTCGAGAGCAAGGGACTCGACTGAAGGCAGATTGGCTCAGTATGGGAATGAGCGGAGACTTTGAGGTGGCGATCCAGGAAGGAGCCAGCCACGTTAGAGTTGGAACGGCGATCTTCGGATCCCGACGATAATAGCCACCCTTAAAGGAGGGGTCAATCATGGAAGAGATGGTAGTCCAGGACAAACCTGGTTTTATGAGCCTTATCGCAGGCATTTTTACGCGCGCTGACGAGACTGAGGAAGAGGTCGTGGCCACGCCCGAAAAGTTAAATAGCGGGACACCTCAACCCAGACCCAACTATCGCTATACCGTAACCGTCCGACGCCAGATCTCCGCATTTGACGACGCGTTGGCTGCGGCAAACGGCCTTAAGCGCGGCGAGCAGCAGATCCTGAACCTCTCCGGCACCGACGCCATCACACGTCAGAAGATCGTCGACTTCATGTCCGGCGTCAATTACGCACAAGAAGGCACCTGGGAAGAGATCGGAGACGGCGTCTACCTAATCGTCCCATCCAACGCCTACGTCGAAGTAGCACCTCCGACGCCGCGGATGAATGCTCAGCGAAACTAGCCTAGGCTAGTTTCGCTCGGCACTAAGGTGTTGAGGTATTCCGGTGTTAGGAAGTTTGTGGAACTTCATCTTGGCCCCGCAATACCCCAATACCGCAATACCGCAATACCGAGAGTTTTTCATGTCCCCTCCCCTCGAAAACCTTTGGGAAGTTGTTAGTCGCATTCCTTATGGAAAGGCGGCATCCTATGGCGAGGTGGGGAAAGCTCTAACTTATCCAGCGTCCGGGTATATGGTCGGAAGGTGGATGGCTAATTGTCCGTCTGGCGTGCCTTGGTGGCGCGTGGTGGCTAAAGACGGCCGATTGCCTCTGGCTAAGCGGTCACCGGAAGCGGCTCGAGAGCAGGAGCTTCGACTGGAGAGCGAAGGGATAAATATCGAGGGCGGACATGTCGACATGTCCGCCCTCGTTTTTGCGCCAGATCTGATCGGGGTCGACTAGATCCTATTGAATCGTATAGGAAGGGTTCACGAACGTGAAGCCTGCCCCTTGGATGCCTTGCACCAACTGCTGCAGCATCGTAGTGCCCAAGAACCAGTGGTAATACATTCCCGCGATTCCTCCGCGAACACACCCGATCGCGTTTGCATAGCCAACCATGTTTGCGGGAAGGTTGATGATTCCACTCGTGCCATAAGGATCACAGTAGCCGATCGTCTCTGGAAGTCGATAGTTCGCATACTCGTCGATAAACGTGTAAGGGCTTGGCTGAATGAGATACTCGAGGTTGCTTGCGTTATTGGTGGCAAACGTTAGGACTCGGTCCATGCTGTACCAGAAGTCCTTCTCAAACACTTTATAGTCGACTGGCGTCGCGAAGTAGTGCGGGGTGTTCCATCCGATCGGGCTGGCGAAGCCGGCCTTGTTCATCATTGAGAAGCCGTTCGCAAGGCGCTTTGTGACCCAAGAGGTTGTGTCTTCGGTTACGGGGCCGACTGCCTGCTCAACCCCGTTCGAATCGTACTGGACTCTGAAGAACTCCACATCGGTAGCGCTGACGCCGTTCACCGGATTTGCGACGTTGCTGTACTGATGCGTCACGCCGTGCATGATTAGTTGGCCGCCTTCCGACTGCATGTACTTTAGGTCCGAGATGAACTGCGAGCTCGTCTGCATCTGAATCTCAAGCGGAGTGCCGTTGTTATAGACGCCAAGCGGGTCCATGTAATCTGGAATGACGCATACGACATATGGCGCATTCAATGAGTACATCGTGTCGGCAATCGCTCGGAGTGATGCCGAGTCGCAAATCGCGCTGACATCTTCGATTCGAATGATGGCCTGCTTTGTCGTCGGCATCGGAACGCCGGTCACATCGTTCAAGATGTCGCAAAACGCTAAGTACCGATCGTCGCCCCGATTCGTTGGAACGTACTCAAGTGGGTTGTCTGCGACATACCAGAAATTCGCACCGCGAGTGATGTAAGGCACGCTCCGCGACCCGTTCGTGCTTGTCGCCAGAACCGTCGCGATACTCGAATTAACGACCGATACATCGCCTTGAGTCGGATCTTGCTGCTGCTTGGTCAGCGTCGTTCCGTTATAAAGGACGTTCGGATAACCGGTCCCGTCCAAGTAGCTGAATTGGAAGCCAAAAGCAGTTGTAAACGCGGCATTCCAGCCAGTTTGAGCTGTATTCCACGCGACTTCCCAAAGGTTATATCCCATCCAGCAGAACGGCTTCGTATTTGCAACGACGTCTTTCTTGAACGCGGCCGGAAGAGCATTTCCGTAGTTGGAGCCTACATAGAGAGCGCATGTGTAGATTCCCAACTGACCCGATTTGTAGTTCTCGACCGGCTCTCGAGTGACGCTCACGCCAAAGTGGTTGAGCAGGTTGCCGATCTGATAGGCATAGAGACTGCCAATCCACCCATACGTGCCACTCGAATCGTAAAGCACTACGGCAGTTGTTACCGTCATCGTCCGCTTGACACTTTTGGCGCTGGCCAAAGTCGTTCCTGGGCGGGCGATCGACCCGGCAAAGTCCGCGAGTTTGAAACGTCCGGCCTTGATCTCCCTGACACCGTTGATGCCTAGAGGTCGAGGATTGTGGGACATATTGGGCCCGAACAAGGACATCGGACCGGTTGGCGGTCGAGCTTGCACCGCCGAATTTGTGGCCAAAACCTCAGATTTGGCAGAGGGACTGATGCTGGCACGGCCCCCTGCGACCAATGAAAAGACTAGTATTCCTATCAAAGCCAATTCCTTCTGCGTTCTCAGAGGTGTATTTACTTTGAGCCTTTCCTTCTTAAAGGCCGCCGTAGATCAATAAGACGCTAGACCGTCATTTAACCGTTTAAGTCCCTCTTTTCAACGTCACGAAAAAGCGTGACAACGTCCCGGAGGACTGACTAATGAAAGATGGGCTGCCATGCTTGCATAGCAGCCCTCCCTCCAGAAGCTAGGATCTCAGGATTACTGAACGGAGCTTGACGGAATCTGGAACGTAAAGCCGGCCGCTTGAACGCCCTGAACGAGACCTTGGAGCATCGAGGTTCCGAGGAACCAGTGATAGTACATTCCTGCCCAGCCGCCACGGACGCACTTGATTGCGTTCGCATAGCCGACCATGTTGGAAGGTAGGTTCACAATGCCGCTGGTACCGTTCGGATCGCAGTAACCAAGCGACTCCGGAACTCGGACGTTTCCGTACTCATCCGTATAGACATAGGGGCTCGGCTGAATCAGGTAGTGAAGGTTCGAAGCGTTGTCCGAAGCAAAAGTCAACGCCCGGTCCATACAGTAGTCGAATTGAGCAGCGAACACCTTATAGTCGGTCGGAGTCGCAAAGTAGTGCGGCGTGTTCCATCCGACGACGCGGTTAAAGCTGCCCTGCGTCATCATCGTGAAACCGGACTTCAGTCGGCTGGTGACCCAACTCGACGAATCGGTCGGGAGCGGGCCAATCGCCTGCTCATTACCGTTTGAATCGTACTGGACGACGAAGAACTCCACATCCTCGGCACTGACTCCGTTCACCGGGTTCGGAACGTTGCTGTACTGATGCGTGACGCCATGCATGATGATCTGGGCGCCTTCCGACTGCATGTACTGCAGGTCGGAAACGAACTGAGAGCTGTTCTGTATCTGGATTTCAAGCGGCGTGCCGTTGTTATAGACGCCTAGAGGGTCCATGTAATCCGGAATGACGCAGACGACATACGGGATCCCGAGGGCATAGAGCGTATCTGCGAGAGCTCGAAGCGTTGCCGATGGGCAGATCGCGCTTACGTCCTCGATTCGAAGCGCAGCCTGCTTGCCATGGGGTTCCGGAACGCCCGTAATGTCGTTCAGGATGTCGCAGAAAGCTAGGTAGCGATCGTCGCCCCGAGACGTAGGAACGTACTCCAAGGGGTTGTCGCCGATGTACCAGAAGTTGGCGCCGCGAGTGATATAGGGCACCGTCTTGGAAGCGTTCGAACTAGTCGCCAAGACAGTCGCAATGTTCGGGTTGGCCATATAGGTGATGCCCTGAACCGGATCGAACTGTTGCTTTGTCAGCGTCGTTCCGTTGTAGGTCACCGTCGGATAGCCGGTACCGTCCATGTAAGCGAACTGGAAACCGAAATTATTCGAGAAATTGTTGTTCCAACCCGTCTGCGCAGCGTTCCAAGCAACTTCCCACAGGTTGTAGCCCATCCAGCAGAACGGGTTGGTGTTATTCAAAACGTCGTTTTTGAATGCAGTCGGAAGCTTGTTGGCGTAGATCGTGCCGACGTAGAACCCAGAATTGTACTTCGCCAAATCTCCGGAGCTGTAGGATTCGACACCGTGTCGGGTTACCGTGACACCAAAGTGAGAGAGCAGATTGCCAATCTGGTAGGCGTACATACTGCCAATCCAACCGTAAGAGCCGTTGGAATCGTAAAGTACCAACGCCGTGTTGGTGTACAGGGGCTTAACCTGACCTTTGCGAATCGGCGCAGGAGTTGTCCCTGGACGAGCAATCTTGCCTTCAAAATCGGACATCTTGAAGTGACCGGCTTTGATCGTCTTGACTCCGCCGATTCCGAGTGGTCTCGGGGTCTTCGACATTCTTGGGCCGAGAACCGAAAGGGGTCCGGATGGCAAGACAGAGGCTGTGATTTTAGTAGTGGATGTCTGCTGAGTAGCAGGTCCCTGCTGAAGGCCTCCGCCGAATGCAATAAGTGAAAAGATTAACAGTCCGTTCAAACCTGGCTCCTATTGAGAGAAATAATGCAGATACCGGTCAGCCTTCCCTTTCTAAAGCCGACCGAGGTCCACGTAAAACGCTTCTGTGGTCATTAAACCGTCCACAGCCTCAACGCGCACGTCACGAAAAAGCGCGACGAATCTCCACTTTGTTCATGAATCGTTTTTATGCGGACGGGTTTGCGCCAAAGAGCATCCAGCGTGAAGGGGCTTTCAGAGGTTCAAATCCGCACTCTCCATACACTCCGTGCGCATCTTTGGTCGCCAAAACCCAGCGTCTCATACCTTGATGCTCGGGGTGTTCCAAAGCAAACTTAACCATCGCCTTAGCAATTCCCCGTCCGCGATGCGCCTCATCTACATACACATCGCAAATCCAACCGAATGTCGTTCGGTCGGAGATGACCCGTAAATACCCAACCTGACAATTATCGTGGTAAACCGAAACGACGATCGAGCTGAATTCTGCCGCCTTCACGACTCTCTCAAACGGAACCCCGGGACTCCAATAAGCCGTTGTGAGCCATGTGTGTACGCGATCGAACTGAACACGAGACAGATCGGTATCGAGTTCGTATTCTCCAAAAGCTGCAGTCATCCCAATGTCATACCCGGCTCGGAATGCCTCCGGTTCTCAATTTCAAATCGACTGTCCTCGGGCTTGCGTTTAGCACTCGGGCGGGTACACTGCTAACGCTTGGCCGACCGCGGCCTTAGAAATCTACGAATAAGAATTGGAGGAAATCAAGATGGCGATCCAACCACTACACGATCGAATCATCCTAGAAGCCGCACCGAAAGAAGAGCGGACAGCAGGTGGCATTATTCTGCCTGACACAGCCCAAGAGAAGCCACAACGCGGCAAAGTGCTCGCCGTTGGTCCTGGCAAACGGCTGGACAGCGGTCAACTCGCACCCGTCGACGTCAAAACCGGAGACACCGTTCTCTATGGCAAATACGGCGGAACCGAAGTCAAAGTCGACGGCAAGGACTACGTCATTCTCCGTGCTGAGGACATCCTCGCCGTGCTTGAGTCTGAAGCAGCGGGCGTCGGAGCGTAAGGAAACACAATGGCAGCAAAAGAAATTAAATATACAGACGAGGCTCGCAAGCTCCTCGAAGCCGGCGTCGATAAGCTCGCTAACGCCGTCAAGGTAACCCTCGGCCCACGAGGACGCAACGTCGTCCTCGAGAAGAAGTTCGGCTCACCGACCGTCATCAACGACGGCGTTACGATCGCAAAAGAGATCGAGGTCGAGAACCGATTCGAAAACATGGGCGCTCAGCTCATCCGAGAAGTCTCCAGCAAGACCAACGACACTGCTGGCGACGGTACAACGACTGCCACTGTCCTGGCGCAGGCGATCTTCAAAGAAGGCATCCGAAACGTTGCAGCCGGCTCGAACGCGACCCACATCAAGGTCGGCATCGAGAAAGCCGTTGACGCGATTGTCGCCGAACTTCAAAAGATCAGCACTCCGATTAGCGGTCAAGAAGCGATCACCCAGGTCGCTACGATTTCGGCAAACGACGAAGAACTCGGCAAGCTTGTTGGCACCGTGATCTTCAATGTCGGCAAAGACGGCGTTGTTACCGTCGATGAGAGCAAGAGCACTGAGACGACCTACGAGACCGTTGAGGGCTTGCAGTTCGACAAGGGCTTCCTCTCGCCTTACTTCGTCACCGACGCTACGCGCATGGAGACGGTTTACGAAGAGCCGCTCATCCTATTCTTCGAGAAGAAGATCGCTAACGTACAGGATCTCGTGCCGATGCTCGAGAAAGTCCTTCGAATGGGTCGCCCATTCATCATCATCGCCGAGGACCTTGAGAACGAAGCTCTTGCGACGCTGGTGCTTAACCGAATCCGAGGAAGTCTTCCTCTCGCCGCCGTTAAGGCCCCAGGCTTTGGCGATCGACGAAAGGCGATGCTCGAAGATATGGCTATCCTCACCGGTGGTCAGTTCATCAGCGAAGACCTCGGCATCAAGCTAGAGAACGTGACCCCCGAGATGCTCGGCTCTTGCTCGCGAATCGTGATCACTAAAGAGAACACGACAATCGTCGGCGGTAAGGGCGACAAGAGTCAGATCGAAGGTCGACTTCGACAGATCAAGCAGCAGATCGAAAACACCGACAGCTCTTACGACAAAGAAAAGCTGCAAGAGCGACAGGCCAAGCTGTCCGGCGGCGTTGCCGTCATCAAAGTCGGCGCAGCAACCGAGACTGCACTCAAAGAGAAGAAGGCACGCATCGAAGACGCATTGGCTTCGACTCGAGCCGCACTCGAAGAGGGAATCGTTCCTGGCGGCGGCGTTGCACTGCTGACTGCCGGTAAGGTCCTCGACGGTTTCAAACTTGAAGCCGACGAGCAGATCGGTGTGAACATCATCAAAAAGGCGATCGAAGCTCCGCTTCGAACCATCGCTCAGAATGCCGGCGCCGAAGGTTCGGTCGTCGTCGATCAGGTCAAGCGCGAAGGCAAAGGTTTCAATGCCGCTACCCTCGTGTTTGAAGACCTGGCCGCAGCCGGCGTCGTCGACCCGACGAAGGTCGTCCGACAAGCGCTGCAAAACGCTGCTTCGATCAGCGGATTGTTGCTGACCACCGAAGCAATCGTTGCCGAGCTTCCTGAAGAGGAAGACGAAGGCCACGGCGGCGGTCACCACCACCACTAAGAGCAAGTGACGATAAGCCGCACCACGGTAACTCCGTGGTGCGGCTTTTTTGTGCCTTGCACGTTCGTTGAAACCGTTGGCCGACCGGTCCTTATCTCATTCTCTCGGAACTAATCGACTCACCATTGGGTCCTAGCGACACGGTTCTTAGACGTTCGCCTCGCCATTCGGCAGGTTCATGCAATCCGCGTCAGAAAGAAAAGGAAAGCAACCATGAGATTAGTCAAGACAATATCGCTTGCCGCTTTGGCATTTGCGGCGGTCGCCGCCCAGGCACAAAGCGACCAACAGAATATCAAGGTCGTCATCGACGGCGAGACGCTTCAGTTCGCCGATCAACAGCCGGTTGAGAGCAACGGGAGAATCCTCGTACCACTCCGAGGCATCTTTGAAAAGCTTGGCGCTTCAGTCGAATGGGACCGCGATACTCAAACAATCCGAGCGAGCAAAAACGGCCTTCGCATCAAGATTACGATTGGCCAACTCGACGCTTCGGTAAACAAGGATAGCGTTCGAATGGACGTCGCGGCGGCGCTCTATGGAGGCACGACCATGGTCCCACTCCGCTTCGTCAGCGAAGCACTCGGCGGCTACGTCAACTGGAATCAGGCCAATCAGGAAGTCGATATCACTTCTTCGACCGATTACAACCTTCACGGCAGACGAGGCGATGTAGGTCAACCCCCTCCTCCTACGGAAACTCGTCCACTCCGCCCAGTACACCAAGACCCAGCCAGGCCCGCCTTCAGCGTCATGGCAATGGACACTGTTATTCCCCTAACCCTGAACACACGCCTATCCTCTTATGATGCGCAGGTGGGCGATGCCTTTACGTCAACCATAGATACGAACGGTGAGAACCGCTATCTTGGCCTTCCGAAAGGAACCCAAGTTTTCGGATCGGTCACGTACGTCCGCAAGCAGCGGGAGCACCAACCGGGCGTGATTGAGCTCACTTTCGATCACCTGGTTATGCCAAATGGCGAAAGTCTTGCCGTAGATGGCAGGGTAATCGGCCTTGACGCCCACGTCGTCACTCGTAAGACAAACGGCGCGACGATGGCAAGGAACTCTTCTCACACAGGTCGCGTCGTTTTTGCGGGATATGGTGTCGGGTCAGGCATCATCGTCGGCATCCACACAAAAGAGCCGATTGAAGACGGCCAAGTTGGAGAGTTGCTTCGAGAAGCGACCAGTGCAACCCAACGCGAACTCCAAGTTCGCGATGTTGAGCTTCGGCCAGGCACCGGCATCGGCCTTCGCTTGTATCACGAGCTGAAGATCCCTCGTAATCGAGGCTAGTATTTAGTCAACCACAGCAGAGAGGGTGGCACGCCGCAAAAGCGTGCCACCCTTCCTAATGAGCGTAGGCGAAGCTATGGCTTGGCCGGATGCTGATACATATCGAGTCGACCCTTCATCTCAGATAGAGTAGCGGCGTCAAAGCTCTTGTCCGACGAAGCCTTCGCAACCGCCTTTTTTTGTACCGAAAGGGCATCGGCGACGCGGTGGGCTCGATAGTATGCCAAGGCAAGAGTATCGCAGATCATCGGGTCGTTATTGGATAGCTTTGCAGCGCGCTCGGCGAGTCGAACAGCTAGGCCCTTGTCGAGCTTTTTGATTGGAGACTTGTCTTCGACCAGCGTCCAAGCCAGCGAGTTAAGTCCCTGCACGTTGTCCTTGAATAGGGTCTCGCCGAGCTGGCCGGCGTACTTCTGAGCTCCAGCCTCGTCATATTTGGCCAGTGCGTTGAACCGCTCGCTTGACAGCATCTCCTTCAGCTTGGGATCGTCGGCAACTGCCCTGTCGATCGCAGCAACTTCATCCTTCCAGTTCTTTGCGCTGCGCGCGGACATGATCGGTCCGAACACCTTTTGCTGCTTCTCCGCAGCAACTTTCGCTTCTTCCTGCGCCTTCGCCTGCTTCTCGGCTTCCGCCTTTACGTCGAATGAGCCGTCGATTACTTTGGCAACCACTTCGTCGAGCCCCATCATCGGATGGCCTATCCATGCAATCTTCCCTTCCTTGTCGACGACGAAAGCGGTTGGAATACCGTTCTGTCCCGCCGCAGCCATCCAAGTTTTGCCCATCGTGCCTTCCACTCCGTCGATCGCGACGTTGTAGTTCATCTTGTCGCCGAAGTCGGCAACGAATTTCTCTACCTTGGGGTAGCAGGTCGCCACATTTGGGTCGTGCTCAAACGAGTCCACTCCAATGAAAGTCGCCTTGCCCTTGTACTTCTTAGCCAATTCGGTCAAGTGGGGGATGCTCTGCTTACACGGACCGCACCAAGTCGCCCAAAACTCGACAACGTCGACGTTTCCTCCGCCAAGCTTCGAAACCGCTTCACCCTTCGCCCATTTGGCAATCACGAGGGGAGGAGCCGGATCGCCGACATGTAGCGTGACAGACTGTGACTGAGCCGAAGCGGTTGCCGTGGCCGCAATGAGCAGAAGAAGTGCTTGGTGTTTTTGCATGAGTGATATCCTGTGTGTTACGTGGACCCTATTATCCGACATAGACGGGTTGAGCCCATAAACAATTCAAATTGAGGCGAACAATGACTAAGTTAACGAGAAGTCTTTCGGCATCGTTCCTGACGCTTTTGGTCAGCGGACTCGCCGTCGGACGGGGCCAACACACATCGACTCTCAAAGTCGGGGACATGGCCCCTCCCCTTTCAATCAAGCATTGGATCAAGGGCGCGCCGGTGAAGTCCCTAGGGCATGGCGCCATCAACGTTGTCGAATTCTGGGCCACGTGGTGCGGACCGTGCAAAATCAGCATCCCCCACCTCACCGAGTTGGCTCACAAGTATAAGGGAAAAGCGATGTTCACCGGCGTCAGTGTTTGGGAAGATCCCCAAGCTACCGATGAGAAGTACCTGGGAAAAGTCGACCAATTCGTTAAGGAAATGGGCTCGAAAATGGATTACAACGTCGCTGCCGACGGGCTCTCGGCAACGATGGCCAAGACCTGGATGGCCGCCGCCGGTCAGGATGGAATTCCATCGGCGTTCGTCGTCGATCGTCAGGGCCGTGTCGCGTGGATCGGCCATCCGATGGATGGATTGGATGAAGCAGTCGGCGCCGTGATTAAAGGTACGTTCGACATCAAAGCACAAGCCGCCAAACAGAATGCCGAGATCGCGGCAAAAGCCCAACAGCAAGACGAAGCTCAGCGACTCCAAAAAGAGGGCAAACCGATTGAAGATGCCGTAAAAGCCGGCAAGTACGAAGTCGCCGCAGAGGAGATCGGGAAACTGATCCCAAGATATCCGGCCCTCGCCGACAACTTGGCAATGGCGAAGTACAGCTTCTTAATGAAATCTAATGAGAAGGGCGCCTATGCGTATGCCAAAGAGCTCTCGGCGGGCCAGCTCAAATCGAAGGGCGATATGCTGAATCAGATCGCATGGGAGATGATCGACGATGCCAACAAGGTTCAGCATCGCGACTACGTGACCGCTCTCATCGTCGCAAGGCGCGCGGCCGAAGCAAACAAAATGCAAGACCCTTTCAGCCTCGATACTTACGCCTACGCTTTGTTCAAGGTAGGTGAGGCAAAAGAGGCGCTTGGCATTGAGAAGCTTGCGATAGAAGCAGCCGAAAAACGTGGCCCCCAATTTCCTCCAGCCGACCTAAAAGAAATGAAGAGTCGACTTGCCAGGATCAAAGCAAAGGCCTAGGCGAGCACAGCGTGCGGGTGTTGGATGTTAGGTATTGGGTGTCGAGTCCCAGATGTCGATGCCTCCATCCCCGAGCCTCCAGCGAGGCGTGGAGGCTTACTCTTGACCAGCCTTCGAAGGTTCTCCTTGCCGTTTCCTCCCGACTAGGCAATGGGTAGCCTACGGTTCGTCCGAGGTTCACGGTGGAGTCGCCAGCGGTTGAATCCCTCCCCAACACCCAACACCCAACACCAAACACCCAACACTTCCCTAAGATGCCGCCAACAGGATCCGATCGCCCTCTTCGGAATTAAGCAAACGCTGAAGCTGGGTCATCACGACTGTGGCAAGGAGCAGGGCGCCGACCATGAAGAGAATGGCGCCGGAGAAAGACTTCATCCTTTCGGCGAGAACGCCGATAATGATCTGCGATGAAAACGCTCCGATCTGGCCGCAGCAATTGACGCTGCCGGTGAATACGCCGCGGGCTTTTGGCGGCGCCAGGCCGATGGCGATAGCCCAAAACGGTCCGAATCCACCGTACAGGAAGAAGCCTCCCACACATAGTCCGATCATGCAGTTCGTCACGCTTGTCGCCGAAAGAGCGATCAGGAGTCCACAGGCGGTTCCCAAGTAGCAAGCGGCAACCAGGTACGCCCTTCGATGAGAAAGGAGACTCGATCCAAGGTAGCCGGACAACATCATTCCAATAAACCCAGCTACATATGGTAGGGCGCCAAGAACCCCCGACTTCACGAGAGGGATATGCCGATCCTCTTTGAGGTAGGTCGGAACCCAACTTAGAAAGCCCCAAAACGCCGCATTGAACAGAAGGTATCCAGCCGCGCACAACCAAGACGTCGGTCGCCTAATCGCATCGGCAAATCCGCTGTCTCTGTTCTCTTTTTCGATCGCTTGGGCAACAGGATCCAACGCCTTCCGCCTGTCATCGGGCAAAAGCGCGACGATCACAACCCCGACGACTAGGCCGAGAAGTGCGAATATAAAGAACATCTCTCGCCAGCCATAGTTCGCGATCAGCCACGTTGCGAATGGTGTTCCCAATGCAGGACCAAGGGCCAAGGCGCTTAGAAAAATCGAATTGGCCAGAGCCCTCTCTTTCGGCAGGAAGTTCTCGCCGATCAGCTTGTATTGGGCTCCATTCTCAAGCCCCTCTCCGATTCCGAACACCACGCGAACTCCGACCATCATGGCTAGCGACGCGGCAAGCCCAGTTAATCCGGTAAAGACCGACCAAACCACAATCGCGACGATCAATAAACTGCGTGAACCGAACCGGTCGGCAAAGTGTCCGCCGGGCGCCTGCATGAACCCGTACCCCAAGGTAAACGCAGATAGAACCAAGCTGAGTTGTGTCTTCGATATATGAAGTGACTCCATGATCGAGGACCCTGCAACCGGCAGATTGATGCGGTCGAAATAGGCGACCATCATCATCAGCCAGATTAAGAACAGAATCAACCACTTCGACTTCACGGGCGTCCATCATACATGGTCTGGCGACAGCTTGGCGGGTTCCTGATATGCTTCAACCGATGCCGTCTCGAATCCACCGATGCTCGAACTAACCGTCATTGCCTCAAATCCACTCCATCTCGACGACTACGCTTCAATACCGATCCGTTTTGAAGTAAATGGCAGAGTTCGTCTCAATGAATTGGCTCGGAGCAAAGGTCGGAGCGTGGCATCGGACTCCATCGCACCGTACTTGAAGGACTACGATCTAATAGAATCGGAACATCCTGCCACTCTCGCGCACCAATACGACACTTCGAACTGGGGTGTTTTCTCTGCGCTAGTTGATGGAAACCGAATAGGGGCAGCAATTGTCGCTCAGAAGACGCCTGATTTCGAAATGCTTCAAGGTCGCAACGACCTGGCAGTCCTTGTCGATATTCGAATCGATCCAACCTACCAGGGCCGAGGAGTCGGCCGAAAGCTATTCCATGCCATTGCAGAATGGGCTACCGACCAGGGCTGCACGCAGCTAATCGTTGAAACGCAAGACATTAATGTGGGTGCATGCCGTTTCTATTCGGCGATGGGGCTAACCATTCAGTCGATCGATCCAGACGGATACGGACCGGGCATCTCGGAAGCAAAACTAATTTGGCAAGTCGATTTGTCGGCGTCTGCCTGCAACGTACAAAGGAGTTAAAGCCGTCCTCGTTACATGGTTGCCATTTTGCTTGCTGCGCTGATTCAAAGTGCGGTCCCTCGTGTGACGGTCATTGCTCGGGGTGCCACGATCGGATCCGTCCTGAAGGAGGTCTCGAAGCAAACCGGCGTTGCCGTCGATGCCGCCGAACAGATCCGGGACGAGGTTGTGATCGTGTCCGTTAAGGATGCCTCTCTTCCCGAATTCGAACAGCATATAGCCGAAGTCCTCGGCGCTCAATGGAGCAAAGGAGGCGGTGTTATGCGCCTCGTCCGCCCGGCAAGCTTGGAGCGGGCTCAGGCTGCTACGGAGAGAAGGCTCCGAATCGCAGAAGTCACGGCTGGGGTCGAGAAACTGCGAAAGCGAGTTGCTGCTCAGGCGGAATTCAATGAGACTTCTGCTCGCGATGTCGCTCAGGCACTAGACCTCATCAACACGAAGTATAAGGGCCACCTAAGCGACTCGCCAGGCCTTGAGGCAACGATTGAATTGGAACCGAAAACTCCAAGCGGTCGCCTTGCCATTGCAGCCGTCGCTTCCCTTTCGCCCGAGCAGGTTGCCGACGTCGATCCGGGCGAAAGGATCGTCTACTCGACCGACCCAACCCAGATGCAGCGTCGTCTTCCAGGCAGGATCGGAGCTGCCATAGAGCGTTACCGTAGTGAGCAAAGGCTTTACACTCAGGCCCTTAGCCGTTTGCCCGTCGGGCAAGGTTCAGGAAGATTCGCTGTTTCCGATGCAGATCCCTCAAAACAGGATGAAGTTGCGGCAGTAATCATTGTTACTGCGCGATCACCATACAATCCAAACTTGACAGTCGACGTCCACTTGGTTCGAAAAGACGGAGTGTTCATCGGTGGAGCTCGAAGCCTTCTCGACCTCGGAGAGTCATCCCCAACAGAGAAGCCGATAGCCCAGGGAAAAGCGCCACTCTCCGATGACTCGATCCGATTTGTTGCGGCAAGCATCCAACTTCAGAAAGGCAAAACGTTTCTGGACGATCAATACCTGCTCGACCAACTCACCCACCCAGAGAAGCACGATCCCTTATCGTACGTCGTTTCCGATGGTGTCTTCACGCTTGGAAAAGAGCAGAACGTCATCGCGAGCGTTCCCGATATTGGGTTTATCGAGACGGCATTCACTGCCATAGCAAATCCCAAAGAGCTCGACCTAGGACGATTCTCAAACTGGCTCACAAACAACTGCGAAGTCAAACAGACAAATGGATGGTTTTCAGCTTCGCCAAAGCGCAAGGTTCAAACACGCTCTCTGAGGGTCGATCGTGGAACTCTGGGGCAGTTCTTCAGAAGATGCATCGAAAATAGCGGAATCCAAATTGACGATCTGGCCCAGTTTGTAAGCATGATGCCGCGCAACTACATGGACACAATTGCGCCGATGCTCGCCTTTTTCGTTCTCCCCGACCTGAATGCCGCCGTGAACGACCGGACCGTTGAGATCCTAAGGGTCTACGGTCGGATGATCCCCGATCAACGGGCACTCCTTGCCACTGGCAAGCCGATTGCCGTTGAGAATCTCGTCGAAGCATCCTGGGCGGACCTAAACCATCTCGTCTTTCGAGCAGATCCACCGTTGAGCTACATTTCAAAAACCCCTCCAGGCAAATCGGGTGGCTTCGTGCAATCGGTCCACACCGAGGTGACGAACGAATTGCCAAACGGCGTCCCCGCGAAAGCGACGATTCTAGCCTTCGACAATTCA
>Ga0364860_10207_pt2 | contig 17140 bp, 13 predicted proteins | sample ExccelAu500001D4_FD_206916 | JGI IMG/M metagenome (GOLD analysis project Ga0364860, IMG submission 206916) | Enriched cells from Trout Bog Lake Hypolimnion, Wisconsin, USA - BchlTB.Aug20.5000.01 .D4 | ecosystem: Environmental > Aquatic > Freshwater > Lake > Hypolimnion/Profundal zone | place: USA... | reverse complement strand
TGAGTCTGGTTCTGGGCTCTTTCCTGAGGAGAGCGTTGTGGCATCTGTTGCGCAGAAGCTATAACAGAACTGAATACTACGGCTATAAACGCTATACTTTTTACGAGGTTTTTCATTTTAATAAAATTGGTTTTGAAAATGGTTTGTAGTAGGACAGATAGGCGGATTAATAGTTTAATGGCCAATTTCTTTAGTAAGGATTTAATCCCAAAATTATCATTCCTTTTCAGGCAATGTTACTAAGTTAAGGATTTTATCAAAAATGGTATCTCCGCCTTTCAGGCCTAAACAACTATTTATCTATACGATTGCCTTCACCCCTCGCTGATATATGATAGCCCATCAGGCCTTTATTATATATCAGGAGATTGTGTTTTTTCAATTTCCATACGAACAATTAAACGTTGAAACGGTAATGACGCATTGGTTTTACATCTTTCCCGCGGTTGAAACCGTGGGCTATGTTTGTGTCAGGCGTGGATATGAGCTATAATTAAGTATTTCGGAGAGCGCTGCCACTGCCATAACGAAGAGTTAGATTCTGTTGAAGATCAGTATGGAAGATTGGTGATTTATTGGGTAGGGGGTAATGTTTTGAAAACGGAGAGAAACTCTATGGTATCGTTGGCAGAATGGATGCAGGTAGGGCAAGATTTCACCTCTCTACATAATCTATTTTTTCTATAGCAATCCTAACTTGAAATTTGCCATAGCCACTGAAGCTTCGTAGCATTTCAAAAGCATGGACAAATACTCCTTTCTTTCAGCATAAAAAAAGCCCCGGAAATAAATCCGGGGCCGGGAAATTGATAATTTGCAATATTATAATTTAGCAGCAGTAGCTTCTGTTTTTACCGGAAGACTTGCCTGACGAACATCTTTGCTGTGCAGGTGTGCAATGGTTGGTGCGATAACCAGGGCTACGATGGACATCAGCTTGATGAGGATGTTCATTGACGGACCGGAGGTATCTTTAAAAGGATCACCTACAGTATCGCCGGTTACTGATGCTTTGTGCGGTTCTGATTTTTTATAGTACATCTCACCGTTTATTTCCACTCCTTTTTCGAATGATTTCTTGGCATTGTCCCAGGCGCCACCGGCATTGTTCTGGAACATACCCATAAGTACACCACTCACTGTAGCGCCTGCAAGGAAACCTCCCAGTACTTCAGGGCCTAATACAAAACCAATAATTAACGGAGAAACAATGGTGATAGCACCAGGGAGTACCATTTTCTTCAGTGATGCATTGGTGGAGATGGCTACGCATTTGTCGTATTCCGGTTTGCCGGTCCCTTCCATAATACCGGGAATGGTGCGGAACTGGCGGCGTACTTCTTCTACCATCGCCATAGCTGCTTCGCCTACTGCGCGTATGGCCAGTGATGAGAAGATGAATGGTATCATGCCACCCACAAACAAACCTGCCAATACATCGGCATGGTAGATATTGATTGCATTATGGAGGTCGAAGCCGTTCTTTTCAACCACGCCCACATAGGCTGCAAATAAAGCCAGAGAAGTAAGGGCCGCTGATGCGATAGCGAAACCTTTACCGGTAGCCGCGGTAGTATTGCCCACAGCATCGAGGATATCGGTTTTTTCGCGCACATCTTTTGGCAGTTCGCTCATTTCGGCAATACCACCGGCATTATCAGCTATTGGTCCGAATGCATCGATAGCAAGCTGCATAGCTGTAGTAGCCATCATACCGGCTGCGGCTATAGCCACACCATAAAGGCCTGCACAGGCATGAGCGCCATAAATACCACCTGCCAGCACCAGGATAGGGAGAAATGTACTTTCCATACCCACAGCCAGGCCGCCGATAATGTTTGTAGCGCTGCCAGTAGATGACTGCCGGATGATACTGAGCACCGGGCGCTTGCCCATTGCGGTATAGTATTCGGTGATCATACTCATTAAAGTACCTACACCCAGGCCTACCATAATAGCGCCAATTACACCGTTTTTAGTAAATGATATATCCCTGAGCGTCATTGTGTCGGGCAGCAGATAATTAACGAGGAAGTAAGCTACAATGGCTGTAAGTACTATTGAACCCCAGTTGCCCATATTCAGTGCATTCTGCACTGCTTTGGTACTCAAACCAGCACTCTCGGATATCCTTACAAATAATGTGCCTATCATAGACAATACAATACCGGTACCAGCTATGAGCATGGGTAACAGTATGGGTGCAAAACCATTGAACTGGTCGAGAGAAACAGTTTCCTGGCCCAGAACCATAGTAGCCAGAACTGTGGCTACATAAGAACCGAAAAGGTCCGCGCCCATACCTGCCACATCGCCCACGTTATCACCTACGTTGTCGGCAATGGTAGCGGGGTTGCGGGGGTCATCTTCAGGAATGCCAGCTTCTACTTTACCCACAAGGTCGGCACCTACATCGGCAGCCTTAGTATATATACCGCCACCCACACGGGCAAAAAGCGCAATGCTCTCAGCGCCAAGGGAGAATCCGGTTAAAACTTCGATAGCCAGTTTCACATTATCTCCGTTTGCAACGCCTGTTGTGGCAGTAAATACACCCGGTGCAAATACATGCAGCAGGATAATAAACAAACCGCCAAGGCCTAAAACCGCAAGTCCGGCAACACCGAGGCCCATTACAGATCCGCCACCGAAGGAAACAGCGAGCGCCTTACTGAGGCTGGTGCGTGCAGCATGAGCCGTGCGCACATTGGCCTTGGTAGCAATGCGCATACCTATAAAACCGGCCAATGCACTGAAAAATGCACCAATTATAAATGCAACTGCAATAAGCCAGCTGGAACTGCCATAACCCATAACTGCCAGCAATAAACCAGCAATAATCACAAAATAAGCCAGTACCTTATACTCGGCTTTAAGGAAAGCCATAGCGCCTTCGGCTATATATTGGGCAATTTCTTTCATCCGGTCGTTTCCGGCTTCCTGCTTAGTGACCCAGGCACTCTTAATAAATGTGTACAGTAACGCCAGAATACCAAATGCAGGTACGAGGTAAAAAAGATTCATAATTAATTTTTAATGTTTTAATGGAAAGTGTGCAAAGATAGTTGTTTGATTGGTAAAAACACAAAGCCTTCATTAGGTTTTCTTACTTTTCTTAGCACGATAATACTTTATTTATATTGATTGCTCCGTTTGAATAAATAAGGCCTGTTCTGTGTCCGCGAAGCACAAGGGTTTATGTCTGGTTTTAAATTGTTATCTTGTTTGGTGCATCCGGAGGTACTATTCTAAGAAGGTGATAAAAACTGATAGCAATGAATATATTACACCGTTTCTGTCGAAAAAATATTTATATCGGAATTAGGTTCCTTAAGAATTGCATTTCTGCGAAAAATTAATGTTATATTTGGGCAAATGTTCAGTATGAGATCAAAGTTGTCCCTTTTCCTGTTGTTTATGGTGCTGTTTTCTGTTGCTGCCCGGTCGCAGTTGTTACAGAAAATTTATACAATTGCAGGTAATGGTATTCAGGGTTTTGGGGGTGATGGCAGTAATGCCTCAGGCGCCATGCTGTTTGGCCCGATAGATGTAGCCCTTGACGGTTCGGGAGGCATGTATATTTCAGATCATTTAAATTACCGGGTACGTAAAGTTAATGCCGGCGGTCTTATAACCACCATTGCCGGAAATGGCTTTCAGGGTAATTCCGGTAACGGAACAATAGGCACATCGGCAGAACTGGTACCAAGAGGGGTAGCTGTTGATAAAACAGGGAATCTTTATATATCGGATGATGCTTCAAGTGTAATACGTAAAGTGAATTCTACAGGCATAATTTCTCAATATGCAGGTAGCCCTGGTGGTATTCCCGGCCCATTTGGTGATGGTGGCCCGGCTTCTGCTGCCTGGTTTCGTTGTCCTGAAGGTATATGCTTTGATGCCAGTGGTAATTTATTTATTGCTGATATGGGCAACCATGTTATCCGGAAAGTTAATACTTCAGGAATGATCAGTACGGTTGCCGGAACCTATACCATTGGTTTTGCGGGAAATAATACTTCTGCTACTACTGCAGAACTGGATTCACCTTATGCAGTTGCTGTGGACAAGAGCGGTAATATATATATAGCCGATTATGGCAATAATGTTATCCGGAGGGTAGATCATGTAACCGATACCATGTCCGTTTTTATAGGTACTCAGGGTGTTCATGGTTATTCCGGCGACGGTGGCTGGGCAGGGGATGCTAAAATTAACGGCCCCAGGGGTTTAGCTGTAGATTCATCGGGTAATGTTTATTTTTCAGATGCCAACAATAATGTTATCCGAATGGTCAATATCACCTCAGGTAATATTTCCACTATCGTCGGTAATGGCACTTATGGGTTTGGAGGCGATGAAGGGCTGGCTATAGGCGCCAACTTATTTAACCCTTATGGTATTGCTATTGACGGGAGCGGCAGTATTTATATAACCGATGCCAACAATGAAAGAGTGCGAAAAACCTATTATGGTACTGCCGGAGTGCAAAATACGACCAGCAATAGCAAGATTGAGGTTTATCCTAATCCAACCGGAAATTCTGTTACTGTTTCCGGCCTGGAACTATCTGATAAATTGTGTATTTATGACGCTGCAGGCAGGCCGGTAACTGAAATGATACCTGTTGCTGGAAGTGCACAAACTATAAATACCAGCAGCCTCGCAACTGGCATTTATTTGCTTAGGGCAACCAATGCTACAGGCGCCAATAAATTTGAAACTAAGTTGGTGAAGCTATAATTATAGTTAGTTAAATATTATTAATAAACCTGCTGGAATTTCAGGCAGGTTTTTCATTTTCTGGAAATATAAAACATCTAATGGTCAGCTGCACCGACGTTACAATTGAGCTATAGCTATGGACTAAAAGGATATTTTGTTCACCTAACTGATTTGATTTTTATAGACGGGTATAATTGGATTAAGTTCTATTTTTACTCAATAAATGTAAATCATGAAGGAATTAATGCTGCAATATGCCCGGTACAATATGTGGGCAAACAAATGCCTCATGGATGTAATGACGCCACTCACTGAGCCGCAAATTGACCAGGTTGTTATAAGCAGCTTTCCTTCTGTTCGAAAAACCGTTATACACACATGGTCTGCCGAAAAGATATGGCTGCAGCGGCTTGAACTGGTACTTCATCCGGTATGGCATGCGGCAGAATTCAAGGGTTCTTTTGTGGAGGCATGCTGCAATTGGGTGCAATCATCTGCTTTGCTTGCCGGATATGCTGAAAACCTCCCCGAAGGCAGAATGCAGGAATATATCCATTACCATGACCTTCGAAACAACCCTCATGCCACGCAGGTTGCTGATATGCTGCAGCATGTGTTCAATCATTCTACTTACCACCGCGGCCAGTTGGTAACTTTGCTGCGCCAATTGGGTATTACCCAAATACCATCAACAGATTACATTGGTTATGTGCGCCTGAATAAGTAGTCTGCCCAACGTTAAGAAGATATAGAACTGACGCCCACAGAATGGAGATTAAAATCCGTTAAGGCAGAACAGAATAGTATGTTTTGTGCTTATTTCGATCCAAAATAACTTTTCTTTATATTTTTATTAGTTACTTTAGAGTAACAAAATCTATAAAATATGAAAGCAAACCTGTTAGTGCTGACCTTGTTGGCTACATCGCTGGCCTTTAATGCTACAGGGAAAGACTTGTCAAAAGAAGATGCCAGAAAACAAATTGATCAAACTACTTATGATCAGCTTTACAGCAGCTTTTATCTCCATAAAATTGTGGAAGGAAATAATGTTCCGGACAATATAAAAGCATTAAAGAAAGCAGGTTTTATAGATCTGGTAGCGTCGGGTAAGGATAGTCCAGGCAACCTGGAAATTAAAGTGCTTAAAAAAGGGCAGCCCTTTCTCATAAAAGAAGAAAATGATGAACTGCATTTCAGAGTGGGGTCTGTTCAGGTGGAGATCATATCCATATCAAAGTCCGAAGAGCGGGGAATTCCGGGTGGTGTAAGTTTTGTGGAATACAAGCAAACGGTAATTCAGAATGCTTTCTTTAAGGCCTGGAACCCGCATTGCCTGAAAGAAGGCACCTTTAAATACCGGACCACATTTATTAACTCGCAGGGCGGCTGGAAGATTGTTAAGGATGTGATTATGGATGAGGTGTGATCTGATGTAAATTGAAATACCATCTTTCTACTGGCTTCACCTGTTATTTCCCTCTAACCCGCTTATAGATCTTTATCGCGCTCATCAGTAAAATTACCACTAAAACCAGCCCCAGTAAGCCATAAACCAGGCTCATGCCATTTTGCACAGCAGCCAGCATTACTATAGCTATCAGGAAGATGGTGGCTACTTCGTTCCAAATGCGGAGCTGGGTAGATGAGTATTTGAAGATGCCTCTCGATTGCTGTTTGTAAATTATTTGAAGCGTTAAGTGATAGGCATATAAACCAACCACAAAACACAATTTTATCATCAGCCAGTTGAAAGGGAAAAAATGGAATTTAGAGTACCAAAGCAATGGCCCGAAAATTAAGGTTAGAATTGCAGATGGCCAGGTGATACCCATCCACAACCGGCGGATCATAATAGTAAACTGATTCTGCAGGATCGTTTTTTCGGGTTCTGTTTTTTCATTGGCCTCGGTATTATATATAAACAGCCGTACGATATAAAACATACCGCTGAACCAGGTAACGATGAAAATGATATGTAACGCTTTTATGTACTCCATTTCAGGAATTTGGAATTTGTTATTTGGTTTTTACTTTAGACTAACGACTTTAGACTAATGACTTGATCCCACATATTTCAATCATTGCCGCTATCCATGAGGGTTGGGTATTCATACATTGGATAAAGTTGAATTTTTCTCCGCCCGCTTTCATGAAATTCTCTCGCTCCCGGATGCCTATTTCTTCCAGTGTTTCCAGGCAATCACTTACAAAGGCTGGGCAAACTACCGCCAGGTCTTTAATGCCTTCGCCCGGCATTTGCTCCATACGCATTGTAGTAGCTGGTTTCAGCCACTCCGACCGGCCCAGTTTCGACTGAAAGGAAACGCTGTATTTATCTTTTGGGATACCCAGGAGTTCTGTAACTAATCGAGTCGTTACAAAACATTGGTGCCTGTAGCAATACTTATTGGCGGGTGAATCTACTTCACAGCAATTGGCAGATTTGAGGCAATGATTGCCGGTAACATCACTTTTATGTATATGCCGCTCGGGTATACTGTGGTAGCTTAACAACAAATGGCTCGACGGGTTTAGCTTTGCTTTAATACTTTCGGCCAGGGCTTTGATATAGGCAGGGTGATTGTAGAATGGCGGAATTGTGGTTATCCGGAATGGGTATTTACCTTCGGCATGAACCGTTTTGGCATGTTCCACGGCAGTCTCAAAACTACTCATAGCATAGTGAGGATAAAGCGGCAACAGGATTACTTCCTCCAGGCCCGGATTATCTATCAATATTTTATCGTAGGCATACTTCATGGTAGGGTTGCCATAGCGCATGGATATCTCCACAGGCTCCTTCACCAGTTTTTGCATTGCCTGCTGTTGCTGTGCAGTAATAACAACAAGTGGCGAACCCTCTTTGGTCCAGATGGTATGATAAGCCTCTGCCGATTTGGGTGCACGGAACGGAGAAATGATACCTTTTACCAGCAGCAAACGCTGAAGGTAGGGCGTATCAATTACCCGCTCATCCATCAGGAATTCGTTGAGATATTTTCTTACATCCCTTACACTTGTAGAATCCGGGGAGCCCAGATTCATTAATATAACACCGCGTTTTATTTGATCTGCCATAATCTGATTATTGTGCAAAGAAACTAAACTAAAAACAGCAATACCATGACCAGAATCTAAAAATAGTCAGAAAGGTGTAAAATGATCCGATTTTTTATGATTGAAATCATCAATAAAGTTCCTGTTATCAACAGTTTTGATTATTTTTACTGTTATGAACTCAAAAGGAATCTTTATTATACTTGGTTTGGTAATCATTGTCAGCTTTCAGTCGGTGGCAAAAACCAAGACAAAGAAAGCAGCAAAAACCGGGATTACTATGCTTGAAGCCTGGTCTCAGAAAACAGTGCCGGGTATTCCCAGAGTGCCACCCAGAACTAATTATCACTTTATAGCTATCTGGGAAGGTGCCAATTATCCTGAGACGATTTTCTGGAGAGGGGAGAGTGGGTGGGAAAACTGTAATATAGCCAAGGCACATAAAATAGTATACAAGGCCCCTGAGAAAGGAAAGAAGCAGGAATACAATACCGAAATTGTTACCGCTGATAAAATACATAGGGGCGATACACTGCAGCTGGTTTCTATACCCGGCGGTAAATTCCCTGTGCCAGCGGAAATACCTGCGGATGCAAAAAATACTTTATTCTATAAAACCGGTGGCAGCGGATGGTTATCCTGTCCTGTTAAAGCGATTGAAAAGAAGCAGGATATTATTATGCAGTAATGGACCCGGTTTACAATTGGCAGTTTAGAGTTTACGGTTTGTTTTAGTTGTTTACAATTGATAGGTCAGTGTATTAGGGTTGTGAAGAGGTATTTGCATGATACGGTAGTGAATTTAGTGCATATGTTTTTCAACTTATTTAACCTTATAAATCAATATTAAAAATGAAAAAGACACTATTCTCAATTATAGGTGTTTTGGTAGTTAATGTGCTGAATGCTCAGCCATGGGTTCCGTCAGGATCTTCCAACCCGATAAAATTTCAGGATGTAGTATCCAGGTTTAGCAATCATCATACGGGTGCTATCAGTAATAAATACCATACGAGTACCGGACAGTTCTTCGATCAATGGGCCTGGTATTGGCAGCAACACCTGGATGCAGATGGTTATATAGTGTCTCCGGCAAAAACAATAACTGCGTGGCAGGATTATATGGGCAAACCTTCCAGCGCAAGAATGGCAGCCAGAACAACCTCTGTATTGCCGGCCGACTGGATATTCCAGGGGCCGCATTCTGCCGCAGGTGGCGATACCGGCTTAGGGCGCGTAAATGTGGTGACTTTCGACCCGATTGACTCCAATACTGTTTATGTGGGCAGTGCAGCTGGCGGTACCTGGAAAACAACCAACGGTGGCATTACCTGGTCTTCACTTTATGATTTTCTTCCGACCCTGGGCGTATCGGACATTAAAATTAACCCCCTTAACCACAACACGATTTATATAGCCACCGGCGACGATGATGCAGGTGATACTTACAGTGCCGGTGTAATCATGTCGCATGATGGCGGCACTACCTGGCTCACCACAAGCCTTTCCTGGCTTCCAACGAATAACAATTTTATCAGGTCATTATTGATTAATCCGGTTGATACCAATTCAATGATACTGGCTACCAATATCGGCATTTATACATCACATGATGCGGGTACCACATGGGCCAGCGCAGCATCGGGCAATTTCAGGCAGATATTGTTTAAACCCGGAGATACCACAACCCTGTATGGCACCATTTATACCGATACATCGGCGCAGATAGTACTTTCGACCAATGGCGGATCCAGCTGGAACGCGGTTACCAGTTTTGAACAGGCTCAACGCATAAGCCTTGCAGTATGTCCGGCAAGCCCTGCAGTTGTGATGGCCGTAGCATGCAATACTTCCACCTCCGGGCTTATGGGGATTTACACTTCAACCAACAGCGGAGCTACCTACACTGCAACTTATACCAATGATACGGTAGCCTGCAGCCAGGAGTTGCTGGGTTACGATCTTGGCCTGCCCACTTACGATTGCGGCGGCGAGGGTAATTATGCCCTGTGCATTGCTATGAATCCATCCAATGCATCAGAAGTGACAGTAGGAGCGATCAATACCTACTATTCGGCGGATGGCGGCGCATCATGGACAATGGCCAATGAATGGTACAACGGCGTTCCGGGTACACCTGTTGTTCATGCCAATAAACACTGCCTCGCCTACAGCCCGCTTACCGGGGCATTGTTCGAAACAAGTGATGGTGGTCTTTATAAAAATTATGGTCCGCTTACGGCTCCCTGGATCAATCTCTCGAATGGTATTTGTGTTACGGAATTTGTCAGGAATGCAATTGATAATAATGTGTCCTTCTGCATAGGCGGCAGCCGCAATAATGGCACTAAAACAGTGAGCAGCACAGCTACCAGCGAACTGACAGGTGGCAATGGTACTCAGCCGCTGATTAACTACGGCAATCCGTCAAACATTTTTTATTGCTCTTCGCAATATGGGTATATACTTATTACACGTGATGGTGGCCATACCTTCCACAGTATCACCGATACATTGAATCCTGCAACTGGCGGGTTTATTACTCCTTTTGTATTGCACCCAACCGATACCCAAACGCTTTACCTTGGTTTTAAAAACGTTTATGTAACTCATAACAATGGTTTCTACTGGACTGCTGTATCTCCAGTGTTTGATGCCGGATCGTATATCAATGAACTGGCAATAGCTATGAGCAACCCGAATTATATTTATGCTGCCCTGAACGAGTCGAACGGGTCCCGGTCTGTGATATATTATACCAGCAATGCCGGCACAACCTGGGATTCAGTGCATGTGCCATTTACTAATTTCATTTCAGGGCTGGCTATTGACCCGAAAAATGAAAAGCATATTACCGTAACAGTAAGCGGCTACAGCGCTACTGATAAAGTGTATAGTTACAATGCGACCACAAATACCTGGACCAATGAAACCGGTTCATTGCCCAATCTTCCTGCCGATTGCGTTATTTATGATACTATTACCGGTACCAGGTATATCGGTACTGATGCAGCAGTATTTTATAAAGATACCAGTTCTACGGACTGGACCCTGTTCAACACCAACCTGCCTACTGTGCATGTATATGACCTGAAAATAAATTATGCAACACTTGAGGTATGGGCAGCCACATTTGGCAGGGGAATCTGGAAAAGCCAGCGGGCCGACAATCCTGGTACTTTATCTGTGAAACAAATCAAGGAAGTGTCTACGGTGGTTTCGCCAAATCCAAGCCATGGTTCGTTTACCATTTCTACTTCCGAATCAGCATTGCTGAACGGTACTGTGCAGGTGAAACTGTTTTCGGCCGATGGTAAGATGGTTTTCAATACCCATGGATCATTTGATCCGGGTGGAAGTATAAAGGTCAATACAAATGGTCTGGCAGCGGGATTTTATATTTGTGAAATCAGCAATAAAGCACAGAGTACACATGTTCAGGTAGTGGTATACTAAAACCTTTTATTCAGGCTGCATTTTAAATGAAGCCACAGGTAGTTTGGTAGTATTGATTGCTTAAGAGGTTTTTGTTTTATATTAATGTATATTTTGAATGAGGAAATTAATTTTTGCAGCAGGGTCTTTGATAATGTTTAATAGCCTGAGCGCCCAACCATGGATGCCAAAAGGCGCCGTACCAGTAAAGTTTTCGGATGTGGTGAAAAACTACCCGATGGCTGGCGCTGCCGATAATGAGATTGTTATCAATCCGGACGGAGAACAAGGCGAGGGGAAAAACCACCTGGTGCAGAAATGGGACTGGTACTGGCGGCAACACCTGGACAAGGATGGCTATATAGTTCCCCCAGTAAAAACCCTTACGGAATGGCTGGAATATACCCACAATACCAAAGCAGCAAAAACCACTTCCATTCCCTCCAATTGGGTATTTCAGGGTCCAACTACCACACCTGGTGGTTATTCGGGTATAGGCAGGATTAACATTGTAGCCTTTGATCCGGTTGATTCCAATACGTTTTATATAGGCAGCCCGGCTGGCAGTACCTGGAAAACCACCGATGGCGGCCTTACCTGGACTTCGCTCTATAATAACCTGCCAACATTGGGTGTAGCTGATATAAAGATAAACCCCCACAACAGGAATACAATCTATGTGGCCACCGGAGATGGCGATGCAGGCGATGCTTACAGTTCGGGTATCATCGTATCGCATGATGCAGGCGCAACATGGTCAACGGCAGGGCTGAGCTGGCTGCCAACGCTCTATAATAATGCCCGTTCCATTCTGATCAATCCGACTGACACCAATACTATAATTCTTGGAACGAACAACGGTTCCTATATTACCCACAATGCAGGAGCGAGCTGGACTGCTACAAATGCGCTTAACTTCAAGCAACTGATTTATAAGCCCGGCGATACCAATACCATTTATGGAACTATATATACAGATACTACCTGCCAGATCGTAAAATCGGTAAATGCAGGAGTCACTTTTACAGCTGTTACCAGCCTGGTGGGTGCACAAAGAATCAATGTTGCGGTTAGTCCGGCAAATCCAGCCCTTGTAATGGCACTGGCATCTGATTCTTCTTCCGGCCTGCTGGGCATTTATAAATCTATAAACAGTGGAGCAAGTTTTACACTTGTTTATCACAATGATACCTCCTGTACTCATGAATTGCTGGGCTGGGATATAGGCCTCCCTACCACATCGTGCGGTGGGCAGGGCTGGTATGACCTGTGCATATCGGTAAGCCCCACCAATGCATCAGACGTAACGATAGGAGGTGTGAACAGCTATTATTCATCTGATGACGGGAACAGCTGGACTGTATGCAATGGCTGGTATGATAATGGCACCAGCCTGGCTACGGTACATGCCGATAAACATTGCCTGGCTTACCACCCGCTTACAGGCGCCTTGTTTGAAACCTGTGATGGCGGTATTTATAAAAATTACGGACCGCTGACTTCTCCCTGGATCAACCTGAGCAATGGCCTTGGTATTACTGAGTTTTACAGGATTTCTGTAGATAATCATGTTCCCTTCTGTATTGGCGGATGCCAGGATGATGGCACCAAAATGGTAAATGCAGGAGTAGCTACCGACCTAACCGGCGGTGATGGAATGCAACCACTGATCAATTACGGCAACCCTGCCAATATATGGTATACCTCCTCACAAAACGGGAATATTGATATGACCAGGGATGCAGGCGCAAATTACCACAGCATTACTGATACAATACATGATAATGGCGGTGGATGGATAAGCCCTTACCTGCTGCACCCTACAGATACGGCTACCTTATTGCTGGCATTTAAAAATCTGTACATTTCGCACAACAACGGGCTGTCATGGACTTCACTATCACCAGTATTCGACAGCTCATCGTCTATCAATTTTATAGCCTGGGCGCATGCCAATACCAACTATATTTATGCCGAGTATGACGATTACAATGTTTGGAAATCTGTAGTTTACTATACAGCCAATATGGGTGCCACCTGGGATACCATCCATATACCTTTTACCAACTTTATTTCAGATGTAGTGGTTGATCCTAAAAACGCCAAACATATATGGGTAACAGTGAGCGGATACAGCTCCACCGACAAAGTTTACAGTTATAACCTGGCTACCAATATATGGACCAATGAAACCGGCACATTGCCCAATCTGCCTGTAGACTGCCTGGTGTGCGATACCTTATCCGGAACCCTCTATATTGGTACGGATGCAGCAGTATTTTATAAAGATACCACTATGACCGACTGGGCCCTTTTTAACACACACCTGCCTACCGTTCATGTAGCTGACCTGAAGATCAACTATGCGACAGGTGAGATATGGGCAGGTACCTTCGGACGAGGTATGTGGAAGAGTATCAAGGCAAATAATCCTGGTACATTAGCCGTGAAACTAATTACAGAATCAGCTACAATAGTTTCACCAAATCCAAGTCACGGATCATTTACCATTACAACCACTGAGCAGGAATTGCTGAACGGAACTGTGCAGGTAAAGCTGATAACGGCAGATGGTAAAATTGCTCTTAATACAGCTAATGCATTTGATGGCAGTGGCAGAATGATAATCAATACCAGCGGACTTGCGCCTGGCTTCTACATCTGCGAGGTGAGCAGCGGGGCAGTGGTTGTGCATGTAAGGGTAGTAGTTGACTAAGTTGGCAGTTGGCAATTGACAGTTAGCAGTTGACAATTGGTATTTGACAATTTACAGTTGGGAGTTTACTGTTAGCGGTTTATTATTTGCAGTTGACTTTTGCCCTGATTTTAAGCTACATATTATTTGGTTATTCAAAACCAGGATTGCGGAATTCATTGATGGAGCCTGTTAGTGAGGCCATGAATGGAGTATTGGCTGCCAGAACCGGAACCTGTTGTTTCGATGGTTGCTGTATGCCGGACATGCCCAGCATATGACGCTGCTCAATGGTATCCAGCGCGGCTTTACGCTCCAGGTGCTGGCCCACAATGATTTTGATATCCTTCCCTGCCTGGTAGAGTATTTCATTTTTCAGCCGCATTTCTCGTGCAACACGGCCCAGTATAAAGGTAAGCGCAACGCTTATTGAGGCAACGCCATAAACGCCAATGGTCAGATACATCAGATTGGGGCCACCAATTGTATTTCTTATCCGGGGATTATAGAACAGATCATACAGGCTGCTGAAAGGATAAATCTTATTGAGGAAACAAATACAGGCCACTCCGCCCAGGCTGATGATATAACATATATACTCGCTGAGGGCAAGCGTGCTGCTGCTCAGCATTCTTTGTGCTGCGGGTTTGCGCAAAATGGTGGCAAGCGGGTCGAGCAGGGCTATCTGTTCGTTGATCATAACCCTTTCTTCCCTGAATTCGGCAAGGAGGTCGTCCTTCAACGTTGTCAATGGCATGGATAAGATTATTTGATGCAAAAATAATATTGTGATCATCATGGGTTTAAATAAGTATCCACATGGTGTTAGTTACTTTTGAAAAGGCCTGGATGGGGTATGGAATAATTGGATTGAGGTTACCTATAACCTCAGGATATGGTGCGTGGTCCTGTTCATTTACTGTTTATTTTCTTGTCAAATTCCTTCTGTATGTCTGCTATTGCGTCGTAATAAGCTTGTTTATCCCTAAACGCAGCAGGGTTGTATGCACTGCCGGGTTTGTGTTTTTTATGAAGCCCGAACTGGGAAGCATGAGATGCCAGCCAGATATCGAAAGTTAAATGCTTCATGGCATTTAATGTGTAAGCGTAATCTGCCTCAATGTTGGGGTAAGCGGTTATGTCGGAGAATTTCTTGTCTGTAATTATGGTGGGTAAATTGGCAATAAGAACCCTGTATTTCCGGTTCTTGTCTTTTACATCAAACAAATAACTGCATGATCCTTTAGTGTGGCCCGGATGATGAAGAAGGGTCAATTCCATTCCACCTAATTTAATGGTATCACCATTGTGCAATATGCGGCCTGCCTTTAAGGGTTCATAAACACATACATCACCTTTTACGCTATAATCAGTGCAGCCGCCGGCAGCTATTCCCGCTGCATCGCCTTCGTCTGCCATCAAAACCGCTCCCGTCATTTTCTGTATGGCAGCCATCGCACCCAGGTGATCAAAATGTGCCTGAGTGGTTAAAAGTATCTTTGTATCTGCCAGCTTGAAGCCGAGTGTTTCGATGCTTGTCTTTATAGCCTTAGCTGAGGATGCTAAACCAGTATTGATAAGTATGTTTCCTTTGGGGGTTACGATCAGATAACAAGCGAGTTCATAAGTGCCCACATAGTAAAGATTACCGGCAATCCTAAACGGCAGATAAGGTCTGGACCAATCGGGATGAGCTATAGTTGAAGGTTCTGTAACTTTTTGGGCCCATGACAAACAATTAGCACACAGCAAGCATACCAGCAAAAAAAAAATTTTAGTAAGTGAGTAAAGCATGTGCTTTTTAACCTGGTTTCTGAATTTAATAATGTAAATATAATTATTTATTTTTTCATAGAGTCTTCTTTTGAATAATCAGGTCTTAAAGCTGTAATCATGCAATTTCGACTTGTCTCAAAAAAACACAGCAGCCTCAAAATAACAAAAGAAGCCAATGGATATGGCGGCTATCATGGTTAAATTACAAGTTCATTTTCCTGAATCAGTCGCTTACAAACCGCGACTTAGCGCCTCTTAATAAAAATTTTTCCTTATTATCTAGCAAATCCTAAAAATAATATCAGAAATATTTGGCTATTCCAAAATTATATTCCTATATTTGTGTCATTATAGAGAAATAATCAATTTTGTTGACCAAATAAAACACTAAATGATGAAACAGAACGAAATGGCACAGGCCGAACGCCTGTTTTTCCAGACAAACCTCTCCAAATCCGAAATCGCCGAATTCCTAGGCGTTACTCGTCGCACTGTTCACAATTGGGTTAATGATAATGATTGGGACCGCCTCAAAAAAAGTGGGGAGCATATGCCTGCATTTCTCGCCGAAAACTGTTATTTCGTAATGGCAAAACTCCAGTATCAGATTTTATCCGAAACCAGCGCCGAAAAACCCATTAACATTTCACAGGTCAATATGCTCAGCAAAATGGCCAGCACCATCAAAAGACTCAACGACAGCAATTCCCTCAACGAAACCATCCAGATGTGCGCACATCTCCTCGATCATATCCAGGAGCAAAATCCCGTTATTGCCAAGGTCTTGCAGCCACATATAGATAGTTATATCAAAACAAAAGTAAAAACAGCATCCGGCGAACTTATAAAGTTAATGTCAAGCCAACACAATAACATAAAGGCTCAATCCCCGGCCGAAGGAGAACATAGCACCCGCCAGCAACTAATTGATGAGGAAGAAGCCCGGCTCGATGAAGAAGACATGCTTTATTGGGCCCAAAATCCACCATCCGATGAGGTAGATGATAAATCTTCAGATCACGGTACAGCGCCAATACCAACAGAATCAAAACGCCCGCTCTCACAAACTCAAACCAATAGGACAACCCCAACAAATCAACATAATAACCTTAGCCGCGCCCAGCGCCGAGAACTCGAAAGAAAACAAAAAAAGAATAAAGCCATGGCCGCCTGAAGTGATGTGCGCGGCAACAGTGAGAAACTTCTGCACAAAGAAACATCGAATTCAAGCTGTGAAAGACTCAAATAGAATAGCTGTGTGTGAAGCACACGGATCACAATAAATAAAAAGTGACAAGCACACCTGGGGCGAAATACCGCAGGGCATTCCTGTAGTCTACACTATTATATCGCTTCTTCAGTAGCCCCGACCTTTAAGTCGGGGTAGAGTTAGTATTTATTGGGCTTTAGCCAAAATTGTTGCTTGCAGAACAAAGTACGCTTGTCGCG
>Ga0364860_10573_pt2 | contig 17217 bp, 11 predicted proteins | sample ExccelAu500001D4_FD_206916 | JGI IMG/M metagenome (GOLD analysis project Ga0364860, IMG submission 206916) | Enriched cells from Trout Bog Lake Hypolimnion, Wisconsin, USA - BchlTB.Aug20.5000.01 .D4 | ecosystem: Environmental > Aquatic > Freshwater > Lake > Hypolimnion/Profundal zone | place: USA... | reverse complement strand
ATTTTGCCATCAATACATGCGATGCCTTGCGCCTCCGCTGAAGCTACTGCGGCACGCGATCAGCATCGGCAAAACTCAAAGAATGGCTACTATAGACATTTAATCCCTTCAGGATTACTTTCGTACCAATAATATTGAGCGTCATAGAGCCTATTAAGCCATCGAACTCACGTTAACCTCGCTACGGGATGCATGGACCTTGGTGCTTTACTTCTACCTTGAAAAAAGGCAGCCTCTGGAAAAAGGCTTATTGTTTGGTTATCGCATTCTCCTAAAGAGACGTGATGGGATAATGGTAAATGCTGAAACCCTTGCTGGTGGCTGATATAAATAAATTTACGATTATCTCATCTTATCCCATTATATTTTAGAGACCTCACCCCGGCCCTTCCCAGACCCTCCCGCTGTTGGCAATGAGCTGTGCTCGTGCTGCTTCACAGCATCTCGAAAAAAGGGAGGGAATAAGGGTGTTATTGTAAAAATATTTAAAATCCATAATGTAAAAATATAATAGTGTTTTGAATTTATTTGTTGAGGATTTTGTTTGGTTATCGCATTATCCTAAAGAGACGCAATGGGATAATGGGAAACGCTGAAACCCTTGCTGGTAGCTGATATAAATAAATTTACGATTATCTCATCTTATCCTATTATTTGCGAGATTGGGAATTAAGTAACCTCATGTTAGTTCGAAGTATATTAACAAGATTATCAATTGATTGTTCCATTTACCCATTTTGCCATCAATACATGCGATGCCTTGCGCCTCCGCTGAAGCTACTGCGGCACGCGATCAGCATCGGCAAAACTCAAAGATTCATTACTATAAACATTTAATCCCTACAGGATTATTATTGTACCAATGAAATTGAGCATCATAGAGCGTATTAAGCCATCGAACTCACGTTAACCTCGCTACAGGATGCACGGACCTTGGTGCTTTACTTCTACCTTGAAAAAAGGCAGCCTCTGGAAAAAGGCTTATTGTTTGGTTATCGCAGTCCCTATAGAAAACGTAATGGGATAATGGTAATCGCTGAAACCCTTTCTGGTGGATGATATAAATAAATTTACGATTATCTCATCTTATCCCATTATATTTTAGAGACCTCACCCCGGGCCTATTCAGACCCTCCCGCCGTGGGCAATGAGCTTTGGTCGTGCTGCTTCACGGCATCTTGAAAAAAGGGAGGGAGTAAGGGTGTGATAGTAAAAATGTGTAAAATTTGAAATGTGCAAATGTGTTTAATTGCATAGCTGTAATAAAAATGCGATATTTTCAATCGCCTAAATCAGCGAGAATGTTTGTGTGGCTGGTGCCTGAGCAGGCAATAAGCCCTTCGATTAACTCAGGATGAAATAATGATTGTTTCATAGTATAATAAATTGTTATTTATTGTTAAATTTGGGTCAAAGATAAAGTGCATAATTGGAAATTCCTAATTTTTTAGCATGTTTATTTTAGACTGGCAATGAGATCCAGGAATGACTCAAATACCGGGCTGAGGTATAAAAATGCGCCGTGTCCGTGGACTCCTGGTCTGATTTTATGGTTGTGGTGGTTTTTGAGACACGGCTGCTACACCTCTTATTTTCAGCATTATAGCGTCGGTTGGGCAAGGAAATTAAGAGGAATAATAAGATACAGAGTTGAGTGGGAATAAACTAGAGGAACGCAAGAGGGACGCTAAGAATGCCCCCATAGTATTTCGCCCTTTCAGGGTTTGCCATTACTACTTTTTATACCGTGGGCTTCACCCACGGCTATTATATTTCGCTCTTTCAGAGCTGTTTGAGGTTTCAATAATCCTTAACTTAACGAGATTGGGGAAGGGGCCAATGTCGTTTATTTAAGGTTTTTTAGCATTTCTAAACCTACATTCGACCCGCTACGGGGTCGGCAATCGGGACTGATTACCGGTGGTTTCACCACCGGCTATTCATATTAAAGCCCTTTCGGGCTTTCTTAACCAAATGATATTGGGGTAGTGGCCCTCCGATAAATACTCAGGGTAGGGGCAAGCCCTACCCCTACATATAATTGATTTGGGAAGATGAATAGCGATATGCGGTACAAGCGTGCTATGGCCACTGAAGCGAGATAGATGTAGTGAAGCCGGGAACAAAAAATCTTTTACAACTGAGAGGATGCGGCATTTACTTAAAACACCTCACCTATATTGACAAATACACCACCGGAGCCATTGAGGCCGAAGCCATAATCGAGGGCTACATTGGTGCGGGAGAATTTATTGAATTTGAGCCTGATGCCGGCGCCCCAGCCGGGGGCTATGGTTTCGAAGTTGTTGGACAACTGCTCGGTAAATGATTCGGCATTGGCAAATACCACGCCGCCCAGCAGGCCATTGCGGGTGATACCGAAGCGATATTCCCCTTCGATGTAGGCCATATTTGCGCCTCTGAACCTGGCTTGGATATAGCCTCTGCCGGTGTTGCTGTTGGGATCGCCGCCCGTATTGGGGAGCATCAGGTAGGGGGCTTTGCCATCTATTGTAAACCACTCATAACTCCAGAAGGCCAGCACATTTTTTGAAGAGGCAGGGAATTTAATGTATTTGCGCAGGTCTATTATCAGCGAACGCCAGTTGGCTGTGTTTCCAAACAGGGTAAGATTGGGGCGGTAAACCACGTTTACGTAATTGCCCTGTTCGGGGTTGATAGAGTTTTTACGGGTATCGTAGAGGTAATTGAAGGTAAAGCCTGAGGCAAATTCGGTTTTGGAATAACCGTAGTTTTCAAAATCAGTGGATTTATTTCCGGGTGGGTTTATTTCGTGAATATCCCAGAAATAATCCATGTTGTAGCCTATGCCTGCATACATATCTTCGGCCAGCTCGCGTAATACGGCCTGGTGAAGGTGAATGGTGGAATAATCTATAATATAGCCGTCGTTGCTGGTGGTATAGCCTCCAAGGCCAAAGGTGTAGGAAGGGTAGTAGAGATAACGCCAGTCGACAACGATATTATATTTATTTCCCTTGGTCCAGAGGTTAGTCTGAATGGGGAATATTACCTGATTGCGTGCTGTATAAGTAAGGCTGGTGAGGATGGTAGACTGGTTGGCATCTTTATTGGTATAAAATGCTGCATTGGCGGCAACCAGAACGGCCATATCGGTTTGCAAAGTATAGCCTGCGGCGGGTACAACTGATGTGCGGAGTTTCTGAGATTTAATTTCGCCGGTATCAGAGCGGTTACCGGTTCCTTTATGCAATATATTGCGCACAACATCAATAACATCTTTCTGGGTGCTGCAATCGTCGGGGGATTTGCACACCTTCAGAACTGAATCGGAATGAACAGTGTCGGTGCGGATAACAGGTATAGCATGTTTATCAGCTAGCTGAGCCCGGGAGATAAAAGCTGAAAATAGCCACAAGATTATCGTGGCTAACCTTAATGCTATCTTCAATTAACTGAAATTTATCTGGCTATTGCGAAATTAAAGTATTTCTTAATCGATTCTGTCGGTTGTTGGACTAAAAGACCGGGCAAAGGTTAAAAGATAATTCCTAATGTTATCCTAATTTCAGAATTCCTTACCCATATCTGCTTTGGACAATTATTCGCAGATTGAAACTACTATAATATAAAAAGATTTACATCCCATTTGCCCCTCCCGATGGAAAATCGGGATAGACTTTCGCACCCCCCACAAAACCCTTGCGACGAGGGGGAGTACGCCATCAAGCTCAATTGACGTCATCACTATTTTCAATAAAAATGCAGCAATTCAAAATGCGAGAGATCAGGAGTTATGAATTTAGGGATTATTGAAGTTTTCAAAATAAGTGCTACAATCTTACTCGTTCTTTTCCAGTTTCTCTTCGTTTTAAATTCTTTAAATAATGCATTATTCGCAGATGAGCTTTGCTCGTGCCCTTGCAGGCAAGCCTCGATAAACAGAAAAATAACTTCGCAATATTGCAGGAATTATTTTGAAAGCTTCACCAGGTAGTGGTGCCTGGAAAAAGACATCTGTCTTGGGAATTTTAGAGTACCTAATAATATCCTTACAATCAGGGGTTGTAGCCCAATAATATTGATATGGATTATAATATCTTCTGATTGCAGTTTACATTGAATCGGCCCTGCTAATTTATAACAATATGATGAAATTAATAAAAAATGCCTATAACCGTATTGCAAATTCCTTACCCATAATTCCTGTTTCCATAAAATAAGTACCTTTGCACCCGCATGTCCGACGCAATAAAGCACGAATGCGGCCTCGCATATATCAGGCTGCTTAAACCTCTTCCTTACTACCTGCTCAAATATGGTACTGCATTCTATGGCCTTAACAAGCTATACCTGCTTATGGAAAAACAGCATAACCGGGGCCAGGATGGCGCCGGAATTGCTACCGTAAAACTGAATGTGGAACCGGGGCACCAGTTTATGCACCGGCTGCGGATCAGCGGTCCGCAGGGGCTGGCACAGATTTTCCAGAACATCAATGATGAGGTGAAGGAAATGGAGACCAACTACCCTGGTATACTGCAACATCCCGGCCTGATGAAAGGCTATATGAAGTTTATAGGCGAGGTAATGCTGGGGCACCTGAGGTATGGCACGCAGGGCAGGAACAATGTGGAGTTCTGCCACCCGTTTCTGAAACCGCACATTAACCCTACCCGTAATCTGTTGATGGCCGGCAACTTCAACCTCGTGAATACCGACGAGCTGTTTGATATGCTGGATCAGCACCCAAACAGTACGCTACGGCAGAGCGATCTGGGAGCAATGATAGAAACCATACATTATTACCTGTGCCAGGCCGATGAGGTAAACCCGGCTAAACTGAATATAGAGGGGATACTGAAACAGGCTACTACCCACTTTGATGGCGGCTTCGTTTTCAGCGGTCTGATAGGTAATGGCGACAGCTTTGTGATGCGTGATGCCAACGGAATACGCCCCTGTTATTATTACCAGGATGAGGAGATAGTAATAGCAGCATCTGAAAGGGCTGCAATTATGACCGCATTCAACGTAACACAGCCACAGGTAAAAAAACTGGAACCGGGCCACGCACTGATAGTAACTGCCGGAGGTGAATTCAGCAATGTAGAAATACTGGCGCCAAGGGAGGTTACCGCCTGCAGCTTTGAGCGCATTTACTTCAGCCGGGGCAGCGATCCGGATATTTACAGGGAGCGCATGGAGCTAGGCCGCAACCTGGCAGGCACTGTGCTAAAGGCGCTGGATAACCACCTGAAGCATACCATAGTTTCGTTTATTCCCAATACTGCCGAGATCGCTTTTTATGGATTGATTAAGGGACTGGAAGATTATCTGAAAGAAATAAAACTGCAGCGTATTCTCTCCAAGAAGGATATGAGTGAGGAGGAGATGCGCGAGCTGATAGGCCGCAGGGTGCGTATTGAGAAGATTGCCATCAAGGATGTGAAGCTGCGCACCTTTATTACCGAAGACTCCAGCCGAAACGAAATGGTGCAGCATGTGTATGATATAACTTATGGCACAGTGGAGCGGGGTGTTGATACCCTTGTGGTGATAGACGATAGTATAGTAAGGGGCACTACACTGCGCGAAAGCATCATAAAAATGCTGAACCGACTGGGGCCAAAACGCATTATAGTTGTTTCATCGGCACCACAGATAAGATACCCGGACTGTTATGGTATAGATATGAGCCGCATGGGCGATTTCATAGCTTTCCAGGCGGCAGTAGGCCTGCTGGAAGACAGGGGTCAGGCCCAGGTGCTAAAGGATATTTACCGGCGATGCAAGGATGCCGAAGCGGATGGCAAACTGCATGAAAAGAATTTTGTGAAAGGGGTTTATCATCCGTTTACCGCGGAGGAAATAAGCACGAAAATAGCACAGATGCTGAAGCATGAAGATGTAACTGCCGAAGTGGATGTGATATACCAATCGATAGAAGGACTGCACGATGCCTGCCCGCACAATAAGGGCGACTGGTACTTTACCGGCAACTACCCCACACCTGGTGGTAACCGGGTAGCCAACCGCGCCTTTATGAAATATATGGAGAAGCAGGACGGGAGAGGGTATTAAACCCCTTCTTTCCCAAAGAAAAACCTGAACCTTGTTCCGGGTAAACATCGTTTAGGCAGAAGTTCAGGATTTCTGCATTCTGGTGGAAATCTGGTGGTAACGGATATTAGTTTTCAGGGATAATCAAAAAATTTGGGGTGGTATGATTGTTAGATTTTACAATCAGGTACCTGTTATTTATTCGGGATGTAAAATTGATACATAAAAACTAACGATATTGATCTATTTTTGCGCCTGAAAATTTTCAATTTATTTTCCCATTTTTACACAGTGAATATTAAAATAACCCCAAAGGTTTTAAACACAGCTACCATTGGCATTATAATTTACCTGCTATGCTTTGGCATAGCTATGACCTATTTTCCCATCAGGCCTTTCTGGAACGATGAATGGCGGCTTATTTACAATCTTAAGTTTAAAAACGTCAGTCAGCTCTGGGGTACACTTGATCTGCTGCAGCAATGCCCAAGGTTTTATCTTACTGCGCTTAAGGGGTTTACTTCGTGGTTTGATTACAGCTATACTTCATTGCGGCTGCCCTCATTATTAATAGGTATGGCGACAATTCCCTTTTGCTTTTACCTCAGGAAGAAAATCTTTCCGGACAGCCCGTTATTCAGCTACCTGTTTATTCTTATTCTTGTTTCCTCTCAAACCTTTACCGATTACCTGGTGCAGGTGAAGCATTATAATATGGAAATATTCCTTTGCCTGCTGGCGCTGTGGCAATTTGTAACTCTGCTGGAATTGGGGCATGATGAAAAGGTAAATAAAAGCAATTATGGATTGCTTTGTTTCAGTTTCCTGGTGGCACCGTTTTTCAGTTATACTTATCCGATTGTAATAGCGCCGGTTATTGCCATAGTTATTCTGAAAGCAATAATTTCTTATAAAAACAAACAACAAAATAAGGCTCAGTTGGTGGTTCAATTGCTGCCATTGGTTATAGTAGCAGCCAGTATTGTTATTTTCTATTTTATAGATGTCAGGCAATTACTATCGGACAACAGGATGTACCAGTCTTACCTTAAAATGCTGGGAAATGAAAAAGGGGAAACCCATTTTATGGCAGATTTCTGGAACCTTTTTGCGCTGCTCGGTTCTGGCTTTGTTTATGAAATTATTTTTGGCATCACAGGCATTGCAGCATTTATATATGGCATTTACAGGCTGGCCGCATCAAGGAAAAGGACATTTACCCAGCAGGATTATTTTAAGTTGTATGCTATACTGTTAGTGGTACTTACTATTACGCTCATCTTTTCGGGTAAATTGCTTGGTGGAGTGGCGAGGTTAACAGCCTTTACCATACCTTCCATATCTATTCTCATCATCTCTTTTTTCGAAGATATGAGGGTGAAATACCACTACATTAAACCTGTCAATTCTTTCGCAGCTGTGTTGTTCATAGGGTTGTTTGGTAACATCTTCACGACCTGTATTCATACCTTTGCCAAGGAGGATTACAATAACCGGATTACAACCTATTGGAATACGTCGGAAGCATTAAAACAGGCCAGACTCAATAAAATACCTATCCTTTTTACTGACGGGGTAAAGGGATATAAGATAAACCAGGATGCACCGGCGCCAGGAAAAATAAGTATTAATACCATAACGCCGGAACAGATACGCGGGGCAGATGATTTGTGTTCGGAAGTGGTGCTGAAAGTGAACCCGGAATTTAAAACATGGGACAGCGTAAAGGTATACCTGATGCCAGACACAAAATGGACCAATGAATATATCAATCAACTGCCCACATCTGTAACTAAAGTACTGGTAGGCGATGGTACTTCCTTCAGGCTGGTAAGCAGGTGAGACCAGATTAAAATGATACAAACCTATGAATACGCGATACCTTTTCTGCTGGCTGCTTCTTTCCGCCATAAACGGATACAGTCAGAACAAGGATACCTTCCAGGTTTATTTCCCTTTTAACCAATTTCAGCTGACCAAGGAAGCTGAAAATTATGTGGATGCGCTGATATTTAATGATACCCTGATACATGGCGACCGGCTGATAGTGCTGGGCTATGCCGATTATGTGGGCAGCAGCGGCTACAACGACAGTCTATCAAGGGCCAGGGCGGCAAGTGTGTGCAACTACCTGATCCGGTCGGGGTTTGAAAAACAGGATATAAAACTGATGATGGGTAAGGGGAAGGTGGAACGTAGCGGGCTAAGCGGAAAGGATGGCTTTGCAACCGACAGAAAAGTGCAGATAATTATAGACCATACTGTGCCCCTGCCTCCTAAACCAGTGCCGGCAAAACCTGTAGTTATTGCGAAACCGGCAGTTGTAAAATCGCAATCAAAACCTGCAGTTATGCCTGCGGAACGGATTGATATCACCAAGCTCAAAGTAAATCAGACTTTTGCCTTGAATAATATCTTTTTTCAGCCCGGGTCTGACATATACTATGATCAATCCCTGCCTGATCTTGAAAGGCTGCTGGATTTCATGGTAGAGAACCCAGCCGTGAAGATAAGTGTGGAAGGCCATATCTGCTGCAAGGGGCCCAATCCCTTAAATGAAATACATGATGATGGCAGCCTTTCCCAGTTAAGGGCCGCCGCAGTTTGCAACTTCCTGGTAAATAATGGAATTGCCAAAGACAGGTTCCGGGGCATCGGGCTTGGGAATAAAGATCCTGTGGTGGCAAATGAACTAACAGAAGAAGACCGGGTTAAAAACCGGAGGGTGGAGATCAGGATATTGAGTAAGTGAGATTGTAGGACTACCCTCTCCTCAAAAGAATTTACCTTTGCCGAATGCAGCAATTGGTTATTGCAACGAATAATAGGGGTAAAATCCGGGAGATAGCATCAATGATCAGTGATATTGAGCTGCTGACGCTGGCGGATATCGGATATGCTGAAGAGATTGCAGAGCCCTGGCAAACCTTTGAGGAGAATGCATTGGCCAAGGCATCGGCTATATATGGTTTTTGTGGCAAAAATGTTTTTGCCGATGACAGCGGCCTGTGTGTAAATGCCCTTAACGGTGAGCCAGGCGTGGACAGCGCCCACTACTGCGGTGAAAGAAATGATGAAAGGAACACGCAGAAAGTGCTTGATGCATTGAAAGGGGCTGAAGACCGGTCGGCATTTTATAAAGCAGTTATTTGCCTGATATGGGAAGATGAAGTTTATTATTTTGAAGGGATTTGTGAAGGGATGATAGCCCCGGAGAAAACAGGGGAGGGTGGTTTCGGGTATGACCCGGTATTTATTCCGGCAGGGTATACGCAAACATTCGGGGAACTGCCCCTGGATGAAAAAAATAAAATAAGCCACAGGGCAAAAGCAGTAAAAAAAATGGTGGCGTTTTTAAACTCCTGAAATAAAACCCTGTCCCTAAAGGGAACCAAGCATTAAGCTTTCAATCATGATCTCAGGTTGGAATAAGGATTTAGCCCTTGGTTTTGCGGCTGTTTAATGAAAATATACAGTAAAAAAACAGAAAACCAAAACCAGAAAAGGAATCCATGAATTAAGCTTAATTTCATGCTTTTGGCTAGAGATTATAATTAAGCATTTTGTTTTGAATGATTTAGTAAATAACAATGAAATTTTCGATAGGGGACCTGATATTATTGAAACGCACCGGTGAAGAGGGGCATGTAACTGCTATGATTGACAAGCAGATGATTGAGGTGGAGGTGAAGGGTGTGCAGTTTCCTGTGCACCTGGATGATATAGACCACCCCTACCTGAAATGGTTCACTGATAAAACAAAAAAGAAAAAAACTTCACTGCCTGAGCAGCTTCCCACCGAGAAACTGGCAGAGCGAAAGCAGCGCCTCGCCAACGGGGTGCACCTCTCCTTTATGCCGGTATACAAGACCGAGGAAATGGAGGAAGTGGTAGATGTGCTTAAGGTATACCTGCTGAATGAGCTGCCGGTGCCGGTAAAGTTTGTTTATGATGTGCAACTGGCCAATAAAAGTGAATTTAAGCATGAAGGTATATTGCACCCGTTCGGGAATATATACCTGCACAGCGTGCCTTATGGCGATATGGGCGACCAACCCAGGTTTAACTGGCGGCTGAAGGACACAGTAAATGATAATATGGAAGTTGCAGATGGTATATTGAGAATCCGGCCATCGAAACTGTTTGAGCACATAACCGATCTGATGCAAAACAGCAAGCCCACCTTCAGTTATATGCTGATAGATGATTTTACTCCGAAAAAGAAAAAGGAGCCACTGCCTCATTATGCCCCTGTAAAGAATAACCCAGCTTTTCCGCTGGTGACAACTAAAACCATTGAACCTTTTAAATACGAAATAGACCTGCATATAGAGCAACTGGTGGCTGACCGCAAAGGGCTAAGTAATGCAGATATTGTAACCAAACAGCTGGATGTCCTGCGGCATTATCTGCAACTGGCCATTGTGCACCACCAGGAGCGCATGATAGTGATACATGGCCTGGGCAAGGGCCGCCTGCGCGAGGAAGTGCATGCCATACTGAAACAAACCCCGGAGGTGAGCCGCTATAAAAATGAATGGAGCGGTAAGTATGGGTTTGGGGCTACGGAGATTCATTTCAGGTATTAGCGGAGTTTCAGATTGAACTCTGGTTATATCAATTACTATTTGGGCGCACTTTTGAATTCAAATGCATCATCATGTTTTTTGGGGGTAAACATATATATATTCTGAACACTACAAATTTGCTCAAACGCAGGAAAGAAGGTAGTTTCAATGTCTCCAAAAGGAAACACTTTGATTACGTTCTTACAATGCATCACTTTACATCCCCTATTTTTATTGCAATTAACATATATCGTATCTTTTTTGTAAACACTTTTTGCATTGATAATTGAGCTGTCATTGATGAATTCCAAAACTGTATACTTATCTTTGAAAAAAGTATAAGTAAGTACACCAACTGTATCTTTTTTGTAATAAAAAGAGTCTACTCGTTCTTCATAACATTGGTGAATATTTTGAAATTTAATCCAATTGCCTAGCATTTTATCGTCTTTGTATTGACCATATCTGTAGCTCCCGACATAACTCCCGGAGTCATAAATATTTGGTAAAGCTGTTGGGTGATAATCTACATTATAGTATATCCACCACCCTTGTTTTTTTCCGTTTGAATCTTTACAATTAATTGTATCCGGTACGTATTTTGGCAGGAAGTGAAAATAACTTCTATTAAACTTTTCGCAGGTTTGAGAATAGGATGGAACATTTGTGAAGAGTAAATATAGAAATATCAGGTGCTTCATTTCTATGTAAAACTAAAAAAAATCGGGCATTTCCATGCCGAATTTTTAACTATAAAGCAGGCTGCCCGATTATTCAGAACATACAATTGAGCAACATAAGAAGCTTATTATCGTGATTCACGACCTTGGCCAGCAAGGTTGAAAATTTATTCATAGGGCTATATCACGTGCTTCTATCTTTTTCCATTTCAGGATTATAAATTGTAGAGGTATTATGTTAAAGTCATTATTGATTTCTTTTGCTCATTGTTAATGTAGAAATAATTCTATATTTCCCTGACAAACCCATGACTTTACCTGTGAATTAATCCATACATTTGCGCACTAAATATTTTTATGGGTAGGATATTTTTCTCGGTTCTGGTATTATTAATTTCATGTCAATTCTCGTTTGCCAAGCAGGTTGATGTAAATGCAGCTAAATCTGCAGGGTATAATTTCTGTAAAGAGCAGGGGTCGCAGGTTGGTCTGGATGCTTTTTCTCTGGTTTATACTGCTACGGCAGTGGTAAACGGAAACCAGGTTAACGACTTCTATATTTTCAATACCGGGGCTACTGGTTTTGTTATTGTTGCAGCCGATGATCATATTGTTCCGGTTCTGGCTTATTCTACTGAATCGTCTTTCAAACCCGGTTATTTCCCTTCGGAAATTAAGTGGTGGCTGAATAATTATGCCGCGCAGATCAATAATGTGATCGGGCATAATACTGCAGCACAGGCCAGTACCACAATTCAGTGGTCTGAATTGGGTCAGGCACAGCCTGCAAGAGCCGCCAAAACAACCGGTGTTGTTTATCCGCTGCTGACTACACTGTGGAATCAGGAGCCCTTTTATAACTATCTCTGCCCGTTCGATCCATCGGCAGGCGCCAATGCGGTAACCGGTTGTGTGGCTACCGCTATGGCACAGGTTATGAAATACTGGAACTGGCCTGTGAAAGGAACCGGTTCTAATTCTTATTATGCATATGGTTTCGGAACGCTTTCTGCCGATTTTGGCTCAACCACTTATTTGTGGGATTCTATGCCGAATACCGTTGGCAATAATAATCCGGCAGTAGGAAACCTGATGCTTCAGGCTGGTGTGAGTGTGGATATGAATTATGGAGTAAGTGGCAGTTCGGCCCAGGTAATGAATGGTGGTAATTCAGCAGTAAACTGTACGCAGAATGCGCTGCCTGGCTATTTCAGTTATAAATCTACCTTACAGGGAATTGGCTGGGGTAGCTATAGCGACAGCGAATGGGTGCATATCATTCAGCATGAGCTGGATATGAAGAGGCCGGTAATTTATTCAGGTTATGGCGATTCGGGTGGCCATTGTTTTGTGACTGATGGCTATATTACTTACGACCGATTCCATTTCAACTGGGGCTGGGGTGGTTATGCCAATGGATATTATATAGTTGAGAACCTTGATCCGGGAAATTTGACTTTCAATGACGGACAGGCTATTATTATAGGTATAGAGCCTGATACAGTTAATACTACCGGAGTAAAGCAACTAGCGCTTAATACAGCGCTTAATGTTTATCCTAATCCTGCAAATACTGTTGTGAATATCGATCTTAGCGGAACAAAGGCAACCAACATACGTATACTGGATGCACTGGGGAGGCTGATGACGCAGAAATCGCCTTCTGCCAATGCTACAGTTGAGACCATTGCAGTAAGCAACTTTGCTGTTGGCGATTATATAGTAGAAATACAGACAGCAACCGGAACAACTACCCGGAAAATAGTTATTGCCAGATAATTGTTCGATTAAGCTATAAAGACTGTTCCAGATATTGTGCGCTACACTTTAAAGTGTGGCGCTTTTTTTTTTGTGCCTATACCTGCATCCTGCTTTTGTGTTGGTTGCAATGCGATCCAGTTTTCACTGCCATTTCCTTCGTTTTTAATTGTTCTGTACATCATTTGTAGTTGAATACCTATTCTACCGAAAAAAATGAAGCTAGTTCTACCAAAAATTGTGAAAGATTCACCCAAACAGTTATCTTTACGTTAATGAAGATGTTAATCAAATGTTGTTGTATGATGTTTATCAAGTAGAAAATTGACTATAGTCATGCATTCGAGGCACAAACAGCATTAGATTTGTTGTACGATCTAAGATAACAAATCAATAACTAATTAGGTAAAATGCACAGAATAATTGGAAGTATTGCAATATGGGCGCTGGTAATACTTTCGGTTTCTTGTTATAGTGCCAGGGCTTTATCCCAGTCTTATTCAGTAGCGCAGGCCTCAGCGACCATAGTAATACCGATATCTATATCTAAAATAAATGACATGAATTTTGGTGAGATAGCTGTGATTTCCTCCGCCTCAGGTACTGTGATTATTGATCCCTCCGGTAGCATTACTTCGGGAGGCAGCGGAGGCGTTACGCTTATATTAACTACCGGCTCTGTTTCATCTGCAAGCTTTAATGTTACGGGTGCAGCCGGATATACCTATAATATTACGCTACCCTCTGGGTCAATTCCTGTTTCCAGTGGTACCAATACTATGGATCTTTCTTCATTTACCTGTTCGGTTTCTCCATTGGGCTTATTAAGCACAGGTGGTTCGCAGCTGTTAACAGTTGGTGCGACACTCAATGTGCCTGCAGGCCAGGCTGTAGGCACATACAGTACCTTGAGCTCCATGCCGCTTACGGTCAATTATAACACCAACTAATGGGTCAATTCTATTTTCTGCCTGATTTTATTTCTGATGATTAGGATCCCTATAAAGAGAAGAACTACCCAAATCTGAAATTTTTCTGTTGATAAATAAAATATAAATTATTAATTTTATGAGCAAAAGCAGACCTATGAAACAACTTTTTCTCATTTTTCTTTTACTGCCTATTTGTGCCCGCACGCAGAATATTAATACTATAGCAGGTACCGGCACAAGTGGCCACACAGGAGATGGCGGCCCGGCAATACTTGCGGAGCTGCAAAGCCCCTGGGGTGTAGCTCTGGATAACAGCGGCAACCTGTTTTTTGCAGATGCCGGCAATAATTGTATCCGTAAAATCAGTGCAACGGGGGTGATCAGCACGATTGCCGGTAATGGAACCGCAGGGTACCTGGGTGATGGCGCTGCAGCTACGGCTGCCGAATTAAATACACCAACAGGTATAGCTACAGATGCGGCAGGCAATATTTATGTGGCTGATTACTGGAACAACAGGATCAGGAAAATATCAGCTTCCGGAATCATTACTACTATTGCCGGAAATGGTACTATAGGCTGGACTGGCGATGGTGCGCCGGCTACGAATGCAGAATTAAACAACCCCAGCGGTGTTGCTGTCGATACTTCGGGTAATGTGTATGTTGCCGACAATGATAATTTTGCGATCCGTAAAGTGGATGGATCAGGTATCATTACTACGTATGCGGGCCAATTGGGATATTCGGGTACAAGCGGCGATGGGGGGGTGGCTACAGCAGCCCGGATAGGAAATGAAACCAGTGTGTTTGCAGATAAGCATGGTAACCTCTTTATAGCCGACAGGGGCAACTCCAGGATAAGGGTGGTAAATGCCGCAGGTATAATTTCAACTGCAGCAGGCAATGGTGGCCTTGGTTATAGCGGTGATGGAGGGCCCGCAACTGCGGCACAGATAGGAACGCCCTATTTCTCGATAACAGACAGCCTTGGTAACCTGTATATTTCAGATGTAACCGGTTATATCCGTAAGGTTGGCACCGACGGGATTATCAGCACCCTTGCCGGTAATGGCACAACTGGTTTTTCGGGAGATGGTGGACCGGCGCTGCTGGCTGTTTTTCACAGTCCGTATGGCATAGCAGTGGATAATACGGCTAATATATACATTGCCGATGGAACCAATAACCGAATCCGTAAAATTGCAATGCCACCTCATGCCGGCTTTTCGGCAGCAAGAGATACCACCTGCCAGGATAGTTGTATCACATTTGTAAACACCAGCACCGGATCTGTAGATAGTATAAGATGGGTTGTGCCGGGCATAACGCTTTCTGCTCCGCACAGTGATACCATTAATGTATGTTTTCCGGCATCGGGTAGTGATTTGGTAATATTGTATACCTATGGTGGTGGTGTTATTGATACAACTATACAGATAGTTGATGTAAAAAAGAACCCACATCCCCATCTCACTTTCGATTGGATGAATTGTACCTTATCAGTGCCCGACATTTACCTCAGTTATCATTGGTATAATACATCCGGTATATTGCTGCCTTACACATCTGATTCCATATATGCCTCCTCAATGTTTCCATTTTATGTAGTTGTAGATTCAAATGATTGCTATGGCAGTTCAGATACTTTATTTGCCTGCACGGAATATGTAAAAAATGTTGGTTCGCCGGTTACTGCTTTCACAGTTTCCCCCAATCCGGCTACAGATAAATTGTCTGTTTCAGGGAATTTGCAAATAACATCTCTCGAAATAACTAACCTCACCGGACAGATCATCTATGCCATTAACTGCCTATCCCTGAATGCAGAGATTGACATTTCCCGGTTCCCGCCGGGTATGTACTTTATAAAGATTAATGGTTTTGACATCAGGAAGTTTATAAAAGAGTAGGGATATTATACTGTTGTTTTGTCTGTTAATTGTATTTCTTGTAGCGGCCAGTCGATTGACTGGCCGCAGTTTTTTAGGAGTTATCCCACTTCTCTTCCTGCTTTATTATATAAGGGATAAAAGACCCGGTCATCAGACCCTTTGCGGTATTTTAAAGTTATTCCCTCCGTTTGTTTACTGAAGCTTATTAATACAGATGCAGCAATTTGCAGAATCGGTTAGGGTGTGGATTCCTATATATTATGTCTAAATCAAAGGTTATATCCACCCGAATAACCAGGTACAGGCCATATAAAATCAAGACAACAATCAATTAACTCGTTTTATGGAAAAATACAACTAATAGAGTTAAATCCATAAAAAGATAAAAATATCTCTAGTGGAATAAATCTATAAAATGGAATCAAGTCCATAAGATGAATCAAATATAATTATTGATATTTGTAAATAATTGAAATACAATTGAAAATATTTCTGGCACAGTATTCGCATATAGTTATTCAGACAAACGTAAACAAACACACAAACACACTGATAATATGAAACACATTTCAAAAATAATTTTAGTAGTTGCAATCGGCTCTTTAAACGCCTTGGCTGTATGGAATACATGTATTGATCTGACCGGCAATTTTGGCAAAAATAAGCAACAGACTGAGAATGAGATCAAAAAATTTGAAATAAAACTGAACAGTGAAACTTGCTCACTTACAGTTAAGTAAATGTTGCGAAATAACAAATTAGGATAAAGAATTTATATGTTATTGCTAGGTTAATAAAAAAATAAACCATAATCTTGCGCTCGGAAAAGGAAAATATCATTAACAAAAAATGTTTTCTGAATGTTAATAAAATGATGGCTATCAATACTAAAACTGATAAAAATCATAAAATCAACTTTAAACGCCTTTTACATTTGCTTCATCTGTCCTGATCAAACAGTTGTGGCATAAAAAAGCTCAAAAAATGATTAACATTTAAAAAACAAAATCAGGTAAAAAGAACAAGCAGACGATTTAAGTAACTAAAAAAGTAATGAAAAGAGTAAAAGTAAAAACAACATTAGATTTCAAAAGAACAATTAGTTAACAAAAAAAGCAGGCAATAAAAAAACAAATGTGCCTGAAATGAAAAAAACAAAAACAATCACAAACAATTAATCCAAAACAAAACAAAAAAACGAAACAAATGAAAAACATCAGCAAAGTAGTACTCGCAGCAGCAGTAATGATCGGATTCAGCACAAGCTCATTTGCACAGGCCACCGCCACCGCATCAGCATCAGCAACAATCATCACACCGATCTCCATTACCAAGACAAT
>Ga0364860_10263_pt1 | contig 17316 bp, 21 predicted proteins | sample ExccelAu500001D4_FD_206916 | JGI IMG/M metagenome (GOLD analysis project Ga0364860, IMG submission 206916) | Enriched cells from Trout Bog Lake Hypolimnion, Wisconsin, USA - BchlTB.Aug20.5000.01 .D4 | ecosystem: Environmental > Aquatic > Freshwater > Lake > Hypolimnion/Profundal zone | place: USA... | reverse complement strand
ACACACGATTATATACTTTCATCAATCAGGTGAGGAAAAACATGTTTCTGGTTTTCAATTTTTTCAAGGAGCCCCCATTTTTTTGTCTGGCGCATCCGCAGAAATGAGTGAAAACCCGGATCTCTTTCTCAGCGATAATTCCGAACCTTTCAAATATTCAACTACATAACTTCCCGAAGAAATAATATTCTGGGGATCTTTCCATTTTCCATTTAAAAAATTTCCAGGACAATAAAAACCATAAAATGGCATCGCTAAAAACTCTGCAAATCCGTCAGGTTTTTTGTCGAAAGAAAACTGAAGATGATCAGGCCCAAGCGCTCGAATTCCCTCAATCTCCTGAGATCCCGCTAAAAATTTTTTCCACCCAGTTAGGCGATTGAAAGCCGCAAGATCCTTTCGTGAAGAGTATATTTTTAAAATTCGATTAAAACTTTCGACGAAACCATGAGCATCGATCGGGGTTCCATCTTCACATCTCAAGCCCGATTTTAAGAAAAAATCCCAGACGAGCCCATTACCTGAAACAGTCCATTTTTCAGCGACCGAAGGCTCTGTTCTCCCACTATTTCCATATCGCTCTTTCAAGAGCGTTCCGACGAGTTGATCCATATGCAAGGTATTTCGAATCAAATCAGAAGCCTCTGGATCGAATGAAGGCGTTATACCCTTCCCTGCAAATAAATAATTAAGACTTTTCTCCCCTTTAAACAGGTTAGAACTACTCATTTTATTCGCCATTAGGAGAGTGAGAACCGTCACTACCAAGAGACAAAGTAAAACTACAATCATCAAACGCCGAAACTTCAAGATCTCCATTTTGTGAAACCTTCCGAACCTCTAAAAAATGAGAAGAATTTCCAGGACAATTTTCATGAAAAATTTTTTCGATTTCAGAATTTTTCGAAATACTCACTATACCTAAATCCTGAGGAACAGATGTCTCTTCTGCCTCTGCATACCCGAGACCAGCAAGGCCTAAAAGCACATTGAGCGACCAAAACAGACACTTAAAGAATAACGACATAAGGATTACCTCCGCTAGAGTTACCGTCAGGTTAAACATAATTTTTGTTTTTTGTCAAGATGCGTTATAACTCTTTAATATGCCATTTTCGTCGATACTAGCAAAAAAAATTATCTTCCTCGAACGTGCCAAGATCCTTGCCGTGATCGCATTGTGCCTTATCACGAATGAGTTTCTTTTTTCATGGGCTGAAAAGCGTGAGTCAAAAATTTCTACAAAGGCTATCGAAAGCCTCCTGCAACGTGAGACCTTAATTTTTAACCCCTATTTACTCGACCAAGCCCTCGGAGACTTAGAACACCTCGACGTCATCCGGTGTATTTATCTACACCCGCCTGAAAATACGAGAGCAGATCATTTTTTGGATCACCGGCGGTCTCCGAGTTGTCTCAAAATAAATCCTCTCTCGTCAAAAATAATGGCCCGGAAATTAATACGGGCTGGAAATGGAGAGATATGGCAGATCGAATACCAGTACATTCCAGGAGTAGCGTACGACCTTGCATTATGGCTCACACGTATACTGATTATTTCAGTAATTCTTATCGGCGCACTCTGGCTCAGAAGTCGAGACAAATTCAGAAACTCTCTATTATTGGCAAAGGAAAATATGGCAGATGAACGAGCAAACCTCGCCTCCCAAGTCGCTCACGACATCCGCTCCCCTCTCGCTGCTCTCGAGGCGATCACAAGTGACTTGTCGCTTTTGGCGGAGGAGAAACGAATTGTGATTCGAAGTGCAGTGGGCCGAATCAAAGATATTGCCCAAGGACTTCTTGAGCGAAATCCAATAAACACTCATAAAACAGAAACCCAGGTCGATGGGGTAACGACAACAGAAAAGTCGTCCGTTCAGCTCTTGCCCGCGCTACTTGAAGCGCTGATTACCGAGAAACGAATGCAGTATCGAAGTCGGCTTGGAATCGAGATTAGTTTCAATCTGGACCATGCTGGCTACGGGATTTTTGTTACTATCCAACCCACGGAACTCAAGCGGGTCCTCTCAAACCTTATCAACAACAGCGTTGAAGCGATAGAAAATACCGGAACCGTAACGATCACGCTCGAGGGCACAAACAAAGAAGCAAGAATAATTATAAAAGACAACGGTAAAGGAATCCCACCTGAAATTCTACCTAAGCTCATGCAACGCGGAGAAACCCACGGAAAAAATGGGGGGTCAGGACTTGGTCTCTTCCACGCACGTACCTCCTGTGAAAGCTGGGGCGGGCGACTCAACCTGTCGTCTGAGGCGGGACGGGGCACTGAAATCACACTCACGCTCCCCTGCTCTCCTGCACCCCAATGGTTCGTTCCGAAGCTTCTCATTTATCCGAAAAGCAGACTCGTCATCCTCGACGATGATTTATCGATCCATCAAATTTGGACGAGTCGACTTGAGGCACTAAAACAAGCTGAAATCCAGGTGTTCCATTTTTCTACGGGGTCGGAAATTGAAGCCTGGTCTCGCGACGGTTTCGATCCGAAAATAAAAACCGTATTTCTTTTCGACTATGAACTGCTTGGCGAAAATACAAATGGACTTGAGCTGATTGAAAAATTGAGAATCTCAAACCAAAGTATCCTCGTCACAAGCCGCTACGACGAACTTAAGATTCGGGAAACGTGCAAACGCCTTGGAGTCAAACTCATTCCTAAAGGAATGGCGGGTTTTGTGCCCATCAAGATTCTCGAGCCCACGGATCCCCAATGCGCAGACGTCATCCTCATCGATGACGATGATCTCGTTCATATGACGTGGCGATACTCGGCGAAGCATAAAGGCGTTCGGTTTTTCGGTTTTAAAACTGCTGAAGATTTTTATGAGATCGCCGACACGATCGACCCAGACACGCCGATTTATGTCGATTCGAATCTCGAAAAAAATCGTGAGGGTATCCAAATTCGCGGAGAAGATGTGACACTAAAACTTTCCGAAATGGGATTTCATGAAATTTACTTAGCGACGGGACTTGCTCCACCCAACGCCCATACCCTAACCTGGCTCAAAGGGGTCAGAGGAAAAGATCCGCCCTATTAAAAAGAACTTCAACAAATCCTCGGAAGCTGCTCTCCACTGAGCAGGTCCAAAACTCTTAGTCCTCCAAGCTTCGCGTCGAGAATGACTTGACCTGCGCATCCAGCTTGGACACTTCCGATCCGCTCGGCCGTCTCCCCGTCTTCATGCTTTCGAAGAATTTCAAGCGCCCGTTCAGCGTCGTGCTCCGGCAAAAATGCGACGAAACGACCTTCGTTCGCGACATAAAGAGGGTCTAGGCCCAGCATTTCACAAGCGGCCCGCACTTGAGAGGGTACGCGGATCGCGTTTTCTTGAACTATAAGAGAAACCCCAGCGGTCGAGGAGATTTCATTCAATGCAGAGGCGAGTCCCCCGCGCGTTAAATCGCGCAGACAATGAAGCTCAATCCCCGCCTCTAAAAGGTCTAAAACCATTCGATGCAAAGGCGCACAGTCACTCTCAATCGACGTTTCAAATTCCAGTCCTTCGCGCGCGGCCATGATGGCGACTCCGTGGCGACCCAGGTCTCCGCTTAAAAGAATCACGTCTCCGGGAAGAATACGCCGAGGTTCAATATCAAGCGCGTGCTCGATCACTCCTAGGCCTGAGGTATTAATAAAAATACCGTCACCTTTTCCCCGTTCAACCACCTTCGTATCTCCCGTGACAATCTCAACTCCGCATAAGTCAGCCGCATCTTGCATGGATTTTACTATTTTCTCCAGCGAATGAAGGGAGAGTCCCTCTTCTAAGATCATGCCGACACTCAGATAAAGGGGACGTGCTCCACTCATCGCGAGATCATTCACGGTACCGAAAACGGAAAGCCTTCCAATATCTCCACCCGGAAAAAAAAGAGGCCGAATCACGTAGGAATCTGTCGTAAAAGCGAGTCTACCGTTCAAGTGGGGTAAAACCACCGAATCATGCTCTGGCGATCGAAGAGGGCTCCTGAAGTGTTTTGAAAATACATCACGAATCAAATTTTGCATCAACCGTCCCCCACCGCCGTGGGCAAGGAGAATGTGTTCATGATGTGAGAGGGAAAGAGGACACACAAGGGAATCCGTCATAATTTTTTCTCCGTCAAATATCGATAACGATAGTAAGCGGCGCAAGCGCCTTCAGTAGAAACCATGGTCGCACCGAGCGGATGATCCGGGTGACAGGTTTTCCCAAACTCAGGACATGCGTCAGGTTTCAGGGCGCCTTGAAGAATGAGTCCACTCCTGCAACCTGTTCTCTCTTCAGAAGATTCAGGATTTAAACCAAATCGGAATTCCGCATCCATCGCTCGAAACGCAGAGTTCAAGCGCAACCCGCTCGCAGCCAAAGTCCCCAAGCCCCGCCACGCTTTCGGTGTGATTTCAAAAACCGTCTCAAGCATTTTCTGTGCTTCGTGATTTCCTTCTCGACGAACGACGCGTGTGTACTGATTTTCTACGCGTGCATCTCCCCGCTCCAACATTTGGACGCACATATCGATCCCTTGTAAAATATCTCCAGGCTCAAAACCCGTAACGACGATTGGAATTCCGTATTTCCCGACGATTGATTCATAGGCTTGAAATCCCGTGATCGCACAAACATGTCCGGGCGCAAGAAATCCATCGAGTTCACTCGTGGAAGATTCGAGAAGAGCTTCGAGTGCCGGGGGAACGAGCACCTGGGACACGAGCATTGAAAAATTTTCGAGCCCAAGTTGTCTCGCTTGAAAAGCGGCCATCGCGTTTGCAGGAGCAGTCGTTTCAAATCCGACCGCAAAAAACACGACTTCTTTTTCAGGATGTGCTTTCGCGACTTTCAAAGCATCGAGTGGTGAGTACACCATACGGACATCGCCGCCCTGGGCCTTTGCGGTTTGGAGGTCTTGACTCGATCCCGGAACGCGGAGCATATCCCCAAAGGTACAGAGAATCACGCGATAACGGATCACGAGTTCAATCGCGGCATCAATCGTCGACATCGGAGTCACACAAACCGGGCATCCGGGACCATGCACAAGCTCAATAGACTTCGGAAGTAAGCGATCAATTCCAAACTTAATAATTGAGTGAGTCTGCCCCCCACAAGCCTCCATGATTTTCCAGGGACGCGTCGTGATGCGCGCGATGTGTTCTGCGTATTTTTTCGCAAGCCCAGCGTCTCGGTACTCCTCAAGGTATTTCAGAGTCATAACGCTTCCTCAGTGTTCTTGAGAAACTCAAAAACAAACTCTGCTTCCTTCTCATCAATCATCGAAATCGCAAACCCCACATGCGTCAGAACATAATTTCCAATTCGAGCCTCGGGAACATAGGCGAGACTCATTTCTTTTACGACACCCCCAAAATCCACCTTCGCCGTTCGTAAAAGCGGATCCTCTCCCGTGATCGATAAAATTTTAGCTGGAATGGATAAGCACATTCTGTCCTCCAAAGACTTGGCCCGCGGCCAACCCCCCATCATTCGGGGGAATTTTCTGATTCCAGTACGGCGTCACTTCCGCGTCGCGAAGACGCTGAATCGCCTCTTCTGCAAGTATCCGGTTTTGGAAACACCCACCGCTGAGAAGCACTTTCGTATTTCCTGTTTTTTTCGAAATTTCAACAATCGCCTGAGCGAGCGTTCGGTGAAACTTCACGGCGATTTCTTCGTTCTCAACTCCGTTTTCTCGTTCCGCCAAAATTCCTAAAATCCACGGTTCCCAATCGACCTCCCTGCCTTCGATTCGAATGGGATACAAGTCGCTCCTAGTGTTTTTCTCAAGAAGCGATGCACACATTTCAAGCTCCATAGCGGCTTGTCCATCATAGGTTGAAATCATTCGAAGACCCAACAACGCGCTCACAGCATCAAAGAGTCGGCCTGCACTCGATGTCTGAGGGGCGTTTAATTTTTTCTCCATCATCTGGAGTAAAATCCCTGATTCCTGTTCTTCAAATCCAAGTACACTTGAGTATTTCAAGCACTCGACTCCCATGATGGAGTATAGAATTCCAAGCGCACTCCTTCTCGGTTCTCGAACTGCGGCTTCTCCTCCGGGAAGAGGAAATTTTCTAAAATTGAAAACACGCTGAAATCTCCCTTTTTCGGCTCTGAAAAATTCCCCACCCCAAATCGTTCCATCGCGTCCGTACCCTGTTCCATCCCAACTCACCCCAAGGAACTCCCCTGTGAGGGAATGTTCAAGCATCGCCGAATAAAGATGAGCTTCATGGTGTTGAATTTTAAACAAGCGCGAGGACGATCGCTTCGCGAAATTTTCTGCAACCTGGGTCGAATGGTAATCTGAATGGAGATCAGAACAAAATACAATTTCACTCTCACCCTGCATCTTACGAAGATTCTCAATGGACTTTTCAATGGACTCCTCATAAACCCGATCCGATTCGAGAGATCCTAGGTTTCCAAGGTGAGGCAAGAGGACGACTTGATTCTTTTTCCCATAAGCGAGCGCTGTTTTCATTTGGCCACTGAAGCCTAGGAAAAATGGAGAGGGACTTGAAAGAAGCTCATGGGTGAAAACTTGAGGAGCATATCCCCGCCCCGCTCGAAGGACGACTTCTGTACCTGAAATGATCCGAACGAGTGAATCATCAATACGGTTCTGAATTTTTCGATTGTGAACTAAAAAACCATCCGCAATTCCCCTCAGTTTTAACAGGGCCTCCTCGGCGCTCGTATACAAGGGTTCATCGGCCACGTTTCCGCTTGTGGCGACGACCCTGAATCCAAGTTCACGGAGAAGAAGACTGTGTAACGGAGTGTAAGGGAGCATCACGCCCAGAGTTCCAAGCCCTCCTGAAATGGGATCGAGATCAGATTTTTCTTTTTTCTCTAAAATTACAATCGGTGCACCGGGAGACGTCAACGCCTGTAACTCATAAGAATTCACGTGGCAGACTTCCTCGATACTTTCTAAATCGGGCGCTATGAGCGCGAAAGGCTTTGATTCTCGTTTTTTTCCAGCCCTGAGTTTCTCAATGGCCTGAGTGTTTTTCGCATCACAGAAAAGGTGAAATCCCCCAACCCCCAGGACGGCGACTACTGCACCCTCTCTGATTTTTCGAGCGGTTTCGATTATCGCATCCTCGCCGGTATACTGGGACTCTCCTTTTCGATCAAGGTACCGAAGTGTCGGCCCACACTCGGGACAAGAAATCGTTTGAGCGTGAAACCGACGATCTTCAGGGTCCCTGTACTCGGCTTGACAAGCTAAGCAGAGCGGAAACTCTGCCATCGTCGTTCGTGCGCGATCAAACGGCGCACCCAGTGAAATACTATAACGAGGTCCACACTGCGTGCAGTGAGTGAACGGGTATCGGTACCGCCGATTTTCGGGGTCCCCAATTTCTCTTTCACATTCCAAGCAAATCCCTAAATCGGGAAGGGCTTCGGCGACGGTCGCGCCTTCATCGGTCTCTTCAGTCGACTCTAAGATCTTAAACTCTGATTCAGCGATACAGGAAATTGTTTTTATCTTATGGTTTCGTATAAGGGCCGGTGAAGGAAGTCCTTCTCGAAGCTTCCGTTCAAACTCATCGAGAGAAAGCGTTTTCCCTTGAACTTCCATCTCCACGCCGAAGGTCGAATTCCTCACCCAACCGGTCAGCGCGAGTCCACGGGCCAGGCGATAAACAAGCGGTCGAAACCCAACCCCTTGAAGACGCCCTTCGAGCTGATGTTTTCTGCGTGAAACGGTCATTTATTCAGCTCGACGGTTCCCGTGCGAAGATAGTGCGCCCAAGTTTTAACACCCATCCCGGTTCGCGCGCTCACATGAAGGATCGGAGCGTGAGGATTCACTCGCCTGATGTGTTCTTCGCAAAGTGAAAGATTCCAATCCAGATGAGGCACTAAATCCATCTTAGTCAGAACGATCAAACCTGCCTCGTGAAAAAGCTGCGGATACTTCGTCGGTTTATCTTCTCCCTCGGTACAAGAAAGAAACGCAATTTTCTCTTTTTCCCCGAGATCAAAAGCAGCCGGACAAACCAGATTTCCCACATTCTCGATCACTAAGCACTCAAGCCCTGGAGTAATAAAATGATCGCGCTCTTTATGAATCATACTGGCATCGAGGTGGCACGCACTCGCCGTATTGAGTTGGAGAACGTTTGCACCCGCGCGCTTGAGCCTTTGGGCGTCATAATCCTTTTCTTGGTCACCCGTAATGATGGCCCATTTAAAATCAGGGCCCAACTCCTGAACCGTTTTTTCAAGCAGGAGTGTTTTTCCAGAACCCGGCGAACTGATGAGATTAAAAACCCGAGTCCCATTTTTTTCAAACCAGAGCCTATTTTCTGCCGCAATTTTATCGTTCTTCGCAAGAACCGAAAGTCCTAGATCGATCACGCGAGGGGCATGGGAGTGGCGAATGACCTGGCCATTGACGACGTGCTCGTGCTCTATTCCATGAGCATGTCCCTGGCTCAGCCCATGTCTCATTTTCTGGTTTGCTTCTTGGCAGCCACAGTCTTTACACATGATATTGACCTACACAACTTCAAGATCGACGATTTTGAAGTCCTTTCCTTCACTAATATTCAGATCACGAGAGAGGCAGAAACTGCATACTAAAAATGCGGGATCCTCGATATAAACCTCTTTTTTACACGCGGAACAATTTGCACGAACGTGGACTTTTTCGAGGTGAAGCCTTGCCCCCTCCAGAACTGAGCCACGGGTTACTTCTGGAAAACAAAACTCAACACATGAGGGCTCAACTCCACTTAAAGCACCAACCGAGAGTCGAATCTCGAGGACTTGGGAAAAACCCTGCCTCCGCCCAATTTCCTCAACCTGTTCAACGAGAGATCCTACGAGAGAGACTTCGTGCATTCAACCTCCCCCAAAATAAATTGAAAGGCGCACTCAAGATTATCACTTGCTTGTTTCGTGATTTCCTCAGAGATACCCCATTCATACCCTGGAACTTCAAGCACAAAAGCGCGCGGCGAATGAAAATAAAGTTTCTCACAGAGACTTAAAACCGTCCCCATTTTCATCGCATGCGAGGAAATTTCAGACTCACTTAAAGCTTTGAGTCGGTAGAAGGAAAACGGAGTCACGGCTTCGGATCGCGTCGATGCATCGATAAACACCACAACATCAAATTCAGAGATCAGAAGAGCATCCTCGACATTTAATTGATAGTTGGCCTCAAGGGTGACGTGATTCCGAAGTTTTACGTTCTCTAATTTTTGAATTAAGCGCACCCCTACGCCGTCATCTTGGCGTCCAAGATTTCCAATGCCGTAGAGGAGGACTTTTTCATGAGGTTCAATTCGAATCGATTTCATTCTAATTCTTTACAACTCGCCCGATCTCACGATCTTCATAGTCAAAAAGTGCCAGTTCAATTGGCATCTGACCTATGGCGTGCGTCGCACAACTGAGACAGGGATCATAGGCCCGAATCGCAACTTCGACTTGGTTCAAGATCCCCTCCGGAATTTCACTTTTTCCATTCATCAATTTTTCCGCAACCCACTTCACAGCTCGGTTCATGCCTTCATTATTACTCGTCGTCGAAACGATCAAATTACACATCGTAATCAGATCATCATCACCGACTTTATAATGGTGGAAAAGAGTTCCGCGCGGAGCCTCGAGAAGTCCCACACCTTCCCCAGCACGAGCCCCGGTTCGAGTGAGCTCCCCTGAGTAAAGATCTGGGTCACCTAATAAATCGCGGATATTTTCGGCAGCATGGAGCGTTTCGATGAGGCGCGCCCAATGCATATGCATGGAACTCCCACTCGGCTTCCCGTGCGTGTATTTCTTATAAATTTCAAATTCTGCCTGAGCCAATGGCGTCGGAATAAAGTCACAGGTATTGAGCCTTGCAAGTGGCCCCACTCGGTACCAACCTGCTTCTTGACCTAGGGATTTGAAAAAAGGAAATTTCATGTAAGTCCAACTTCGGATCTCTTCTGAAATATACTGGGGGTAGTTTTGATAATCGACTTGATCAAAAATCTTTTTCCCCTCCGAGTCTACCGCTCTCAGGACACCATGGTAAAAATCGAGCGCTCCGTCTTCCCTAACTAAGCTCATGTAGTTGGAATCAAACGCCGCGAACTCATCGATGAAGAGGTGGTTCTTCTGATGATAGTCTTTAAATAACTCTAATCCTTCTTGAGCCCACTGAACCATCGTCGGAGCTTCCTTCAAAAGTGCATCACCTTCCGCCTGGGTGAGGTGCTTGTTCACACCCCCGGGGAGAGATCCGGTGCCGTGAATTTTTTTTCCTGCGGTGTGGAGAATAACTTCCTGTCCAAATTTTCGCATGAGAACGGCCTTTTTCGCGAGCTCCGGAAACGCTTCAATAATTCCGAAAATATTTCGTTTTACGGGATCAGAATCCACACCCAATAAAAGATCAGGCGAGGCTAGGTGAAAAAAGTGCAAAACATGAGACTGAAAAAATTGACCATAGTGCATGAGCCGTCGCATTTTGTCGGCAGTGGGAGTGAGTTGATCAGAAGGTACACCGACGATCACGTCCATGGCTTTTGAAGCACAGAGGTGGTGACTCACGGGACAGATTCCACAAAGCCTCTGTACCAATACGGGAGCTTCCCAGTAAGGGCGCCCCTGAACGAATCGTTCAAATCCCCTGAACTCGGCTATGTGGAGACGGGTTTGAACGACTTGATTCTGATCATCAAGTTTAATCGTCACTTTCCCATGACCTTCGACGCGAGTAACAGGTTCAATTGTGATTTTTCTGCTCATAAATAGGCCTCAATCATATCGGATATTTTTTGTTGAAAGCTCATTAAGGGACTTTCCTGCCATGAGGAGATTCAACGCTTCCCAGAGAAGATCCGCGCGAGGTGGGCAACCAGGAAGATAACCATCAATTTTAACAATCTCGTGACAGGGATACACGCGATCAAGGAGCATCGGTAACTCTTCGTCGTTCGGAATCAGTTTATTGGAAACCGTCGGCCCATCAAAAAACGAACCCTCAAGGAGTTCCTGAATTCGAATTCCGTTCCGCATCGCCGGCAGCCCCCCGGTAATCGCACACTGACCTACAGAAATTAGGATTTTACAGTGCTTTCGAAACTCCCGAAGAATCCTGACATTTTCGCTATTACAACACCCCCCCTCCACCAGTCCAATGTCACAGGGTTGAGAAAATTCTTTAATGTCATCGAAAGGCGATTTGTCGAACTGGACGACTTCAACGAGTTGCAAAATCCGTTCATCAATATCGAGAAGCGACATATGACAACCGAAACATCCCGCAAGCGAAGTCGTCGCTAAGATAAACTTCTTCTTCTCGTTCACTTTTTCAGTCATACCGCCTCCGAGTCATACTTTCTTTCACCGATCGGAACTTGAAACCCGGTTCGCTTTTTAATCAACGCACCCACAGGGCAGATGTCCATGGCTTTTTGGGCGACAGCTTCAGACAGAGCTTCTGGATCAGTCGCATCAATTGTGAGGCGAATATCCGCACCTCGGCGAATAAAACCGAAAAAATCATGTCCATCTTTGGCTTTCACACCCCGAACACACCGTAGGCACTGAATGCATCGATTGTGTTCGATGATTAAGTGAGGAAAACGCGCTTCGACTTTCCGATGCGGAAAAAGAAAAGGAAACCGAGGAACCACAATCTTATACTGATAACCCAGGTGCTGAAGCTCGCAGTTTCCACTTTTCTCACACATGGGACACTGGTGATTTCCCTCCACGAAAAGCATTTCAATCAAGGCTTTTCTGAGGTCAAGAAGTTCCGCGCTCTCATTCTCAACGATCATTCCATTCGATACGGGCGTCGTACACCCCGGCATGAACCTTCCCCCCACTTTAACCGTGCACACACGACAAGTGCCCGCTGGCGTAAGACTCTTAAAATCACAGAGAGTGGGAATCTGAATTCCGTGTTCTCTCGCAGCTTGAACAATGCTTTGGCCTTCTTTGGCCAAGACTTCTCTCCCATCGAAACTGACTCGAATACTCCCTTGTTCCATATTCTAATCTTCCTTCCTTCGATGGGCTGCGATGCGAGCGTCTTCAACGGCGTAGTTCAAATTAAACTGGGACATGTAATCCACATCATGACGCACTTTACTCAAATAATATTCATTAAAATTCTCGATCGAAGTCATAAGAGGGTTCGGCGAAGATTGGCCGAGTCCACAGCGTGAAGTCGCCTTCACTAACTTTCCTAAATTCTGAATATCCTCGACATCTTTGACAGTTCCGTCTCCCATTTGAATTTTTTCAAGAGCCTTCACGAGAAGCTGATTCCCTGCCCGGCACGGCACACAAAACCCACACGACTCCTCTTTGAAAAACTCCATATGGTTATGAACAATCGAAAAGAGATCACGACTCTTGTTAAAAATCGTGATGGCGCCTCCCGTGGAAAGGTCAGAGTAACAGATCTTTCGATCGAATTGTTTTTCTGAAACACAATTCCCCGAAGGTCCTCCGACTTGAACCGCCAGGGTGTTTTCGGCTCCACACAACTCCAAGATTTCGTGAACCGATTTTCCCCACTCCACTTCGTAAACGCCCGGTTTCTTGCAGTCCCCTGAAATACTGAGGAGCTTCACGCCTGGCGAAGCCACTGTTCCCATTTTCTTAAACCACTCGGGCCCGTTTAGAATAATTTTCAAGGCACACCCAAAGGTCTCCGGGTTATTCACGATCGTAGGTTTATGGAGGTAGCCCGAAGTCACAGGAAATGGGGGCCGATTCCGAGGTTGACCTCGTTTACCTTCCGCGGATTCAATGAGTGCGGACTCCTCGCCACAGATGTAGGCACCGGCGCCTTGTTTGATCCGAATATCGAAACTAAATCGGGTTCCCAGAATTTTTCGGCCGAGTAGGTTTCGCTCACGGAGATTCGCCAGAATTTTTTCCAAATACTCTCTTAAATAGGCATATTCACCGCGAAGATAGAGGATTCCTTCTTTTGCTTCAATCGCGTAACCTGCGATCGTCATGCCTTCGAAAATAAGTTCAGGAAGTTCCGTCATGAGAACTCGGTCTTTAAAAGTACCGGGTTCTCCTTCGTCAACATTACAGAATACATAACGAGTGTCCGCCTCAGCCGCACGACAAAACCCCCACTTCTGTCCGGTCGGAAATCCCGCGCCGCCACGTCCTCGCAGGCCAGACGCTTTGATCATCTCAATCACCTCAAGCGATCCATATTCCATTGCTTTTGAAAGCGCAGCACCTGGGACATAGTCTGAGAAGAAGACCGGACCTTTCCGTCGGATGTGATTTTTCACTTCGGAGGGAACAGAAAGTAAAGCATTTTTCCCATCGAGGGAGGGTTTCAACATCTGCGTGACAGACACGCCAGACTTCATCTGATCGACTAATTCCTTTACGCGCTCGGGTGTGAGAAACGTAAAGACGTGTCCATTAATCAAAGCGGCAGGCTCCTGATCACACATTCCAATACAAGACGTCACTCGAAGTCCAATCCGATTGTCAGGAGTATTCGATCCAAAGTGCACGCCCGTTTCTTTTTCGAAAGCTTGGAGGACGGCTTCGAGGCCCGCGATTTCTGCCGTCGCGCTCGTATTCACATATACGGTGTAATCACCCCGCGGAGTTCGAGATAAAAAATGGTAAAACGTGGCAGTTCCTTCGACCTGAACGCGCGGAAGATCCAGCTCATCCGCGATCCAAGTCACGGCCTCGGGGGAAACTCGTCTCCACTTTTCTTGAACTTCTTGGAGGATTGCCAGGAGCTCCGTTCGATCAGACTGGTGTCGCTGGATGATGTTCTTAATTTCGGTGTGACTGTCTTTTGTGCCCATATTATACGATCCACGCGAAACAACAGAGCCCAAATCCGATGGAGCGAAAAGTCCATGCCGCTTGTTTTTCTGGTGTTAGATTTTTCAGAAATACAGCGAACGCGATCCCTAAAGCGTGTAAAGTAGCCGTCGCCGCGATAAGACCTAAAAACCCTGAAATGTTAAGTCCACTTCCCCCCACTTCGATTCCGTGGGCATTACCGTGAAAAATCCCAAACGCTGAAACAAAGAAAGTGTTCGCCCAAGTTCGAGATTTCTGAAAGACGAGAGATGCCCCCAAGAGCGCAATTGAGAACTGAATACCCAGCTCATAAAAAGGAAGCGGTAGGCCCAACCGACCCATCAGAAGCCCCAAAGTCATCGCTGCGATAAATCCCAGTGGAATTCTTAAATCTACTTTTTTTAAAGACTCATCAGAATGGGCAGCCCAGATTCCAATCGCCAGGGCAGCGATCAGGTGATCAAAGCCTTGTAGAGGGTGAAACCAGCCTGCGTTAAAATTAGAAAGCCCATGTCCGGGATGAGCGAATGCTACTTTTGAGAATAACTCCGTACCTAAAAAAATCGCCAAATAGCGAAGGACGGTATTTTTTTTCATGGGGTCAACATACTCCTATTATCCGTCACTTTCAACGTTTGGAAACGGCGGATTGAAGGGGCTTTTCATTTCTCATCTCTGTTTACAATCGGAAAAAAAGAGGCAGAAGAACTCAAGAAAACAGTTCACAAGTTCAGCACTGAGTCGTGTGTGTTTTAGGTGATTTGGATTTAAATGGCGCGCTCGGAGAGATTCGAACTCCCGACCAACTGGTTCGAAGCCAGCTACTCTATCCAACTGAGCTACGAGCGCACCTTTTTTGGGTTGGAAGCATTTAACCTAACAAAACCTAATCGTGGCTGCAATCCTGACATTCAAGATCCGGCGAAGAATCGACCTGAATCGTGGTGTGAGTAATTCGAAACTCGGTGGAAAGCAGGGAATTTGCGGCTTTTAGGATCCCGTCCCCCGCCCCCTCAAGATGGACGCTCAGGGCTAAACTCCCGCTAGAAAGCGTCCAAACATGCAAATCATGCAGACTTTCGACCCCCGCGAGCGCACGAAGCTTCGCTTCAACTTGGGTTAGATCGATGCCTACCGGAGACCGCTCCATCAGGACATCCACCGCCTCACGCACCAAGCGCCACGACCCCCAGAGCATGAGCCCAGAAAAGACGCAGGTAATCAAAGGGTCGGCCAGGCGCCAGCCCGTAAATTGAATCACCGCCCCGGCAAGAATTGCCGCCACAGACCCCATACAATCCGTTAAAATATGCAAATAAGCCGACCGCGCATTCAAGCTTTCCTTCTGAGCCCCATGTAAAAGAGCGAGGGAAATTAAATTTGCGACTAGCCCCACCGCCCCAATACCCATCACCCAATTTCCGCGGACATCCGGAGGGGATTGAAAACGCTGCAAAGACTCAAAAATCAAAAATCCTGAAATCAACCAAATCGCTAAACCATTCACCAGTGCGCCCAGAATTTCTGCGCGCTGATAGCCATAAGTATAGGATTTCCTTGCGGGCCTTTGAGAAAGCCACAGAGCAAAAATCGAAACCACAAGACTGAGCGAGTCCATCGCCATATGAACGCCGTCCGAAATCAACGCCAGAGAATTTGCGTAAATTCCACCCACGATTTCGACCGCCATAAAAATCACGGTTAAAAGAAGCGCTTTTTTCAAGGAATCTGAAGCCTGTCCATGAACGTGTGAGTGACCCGCGTGATCGTGCTCATGATCATGTCCGTGTGAATGCCCGTGATGAAAAAGTCCCATGAGAAAATTCTAACCGGAATTTAAAAAAAAACCTCGTAAAAAAACCTGAAAATCCGCTACAATAAAGGTGAGGCGAATGATTCGCTTCTCTAACTTTCCATTCAAGGACGAAATGGCAAAAGGTCAAGATTCGAAAAAAAATCAAGATAAGAGCCAGGCTAAAAACCATAGGAAAAAAGTGGAAGAAAAGCGCCTCCACCGCGACCAACTCATGTGGAGTGGACTGGTTGCGGTCCTTTTATCTGTCATGGCTCTATGGAAGTGGAGCGCTCCAAAAAACGTCCTCATCGAACAAGATCGTGCCCCCGCATCCTACAAAACAGAACCCGTCCAAGATCTCCTTCAGCGCTAGTCGCCCACCCCAGAATATGGTACGCCTCCCTATATGGCGACTCAATATTGGCTCCTTAAATCTGAACCGGGCACCTACAGCATTGACCATTTGAAAAAAGATAAGAAAACGAACTGGGACCACATTCGGAATTATCAAGCGCGAAACTTTCTCCGAAAAATGAAGAAAGGCGACCTTGCGCTTATCTACCACTCAAACGAAGACCGTGCTGTCGTAGGAGTCTCAAAATGCATAAAAGAGGCGTACGTGGACCCCGACCCTGAAGGAGGCGATTGGTCCCAGGTCGATCTTGGATTTGTTGAAAAATTTAAATTTCCCGTCACACTCGCTACACTCAAAGCATCCCCGAAATTTGGAGACCTGCTCCTGATTAAACAATCACGCCTTTCGGCGATGCCGGTTTCAAAAAAACATTTTGATGACATTTTAAAAATGGGATCAATGAAATGAAAATTGAATTTCAAACTCTACCTGAAAATCTCGATGGTTTCACCCCGAACTGGGCTCCCTTCCTCGTTCTTCCGCGAGGGGAGAAAACCTTACCGCCTCGACTCGTCAGCACTTCGGAAGGACTCGGTGATCGGCTGAGAACTGCGGCTTTTGCGGAATATCAGGCGTATTATGCGTTTCTTTTCGCGGCTCAGAAGTTTACGACCGCTCCAGATTCCCTTCGATCGGAATGGCGAGGGCTCGTGATGGCAGAAGAACGACACCTCATGTGGCTCCTGAATCGGATGGAACAACTCGGAATCTCAATCACGGAGCGGGCCGTTTCGGATACGCTTTGGGTTTCTCTCATGAATTGTACGAGCGGAAAAGAATTTGAGATCTACATCGCGAGCGCGGAAGAGCGTGGGCGAAGGGCAGCGCTGAAAATTCAACACACGCTTTCGAAATCCGATCCGATCACAGCGAAAATTTTCGGGAACATTGCCGAAGAAGAAGTGGAACACGTGAATCTTGCGCTTCGATACTTTCCGGAAGAAGCCAGACCCAAGATTGAGAAAAATCACGTTCCCTACCAATGAGATTGTGTTCAACCTGCGGGCAAAAAACGGTTTTAACGCTATTTTGTATTTGCTCATTCAAATCAAAACCTGCCAAAATCAACTTATGTGTGTCGAGCAAGCCCCCCCTCCAATCATCACTGAAGCGGAAATTCGAGCGGCTGTAAAAAAAACATCTGGCCCAGACATCGCTTTCGCTTATCTCCTTGGGTCAGCAGGAACGTCGCGTTTTCATCAGGAAAGCGATGTGGACCTGGGAGTTTATTGGCGTAAAATCCCTGAGTGGACCAAACTCAATGAGATTAAAAATAA
>Ga0364860_10687_pt1 | contig 17459 bp, 11 predicted proteins | sample ExccelAu500001D4_FD_206916 | JGI IMG/M metagenome (GOLD analysis project Ga0364860, IMG submission 206916) | Enriched cells from Trout Bog Lake Hypolimnion, Wisconsin, USA - BchlTB.Aug20.5000.01 .D4 | ecosystem: Environmental > Aquatic > Freshwater > Lake > Hypolimnion/Profundal zone | place: USA... | reverse complement strand
GTGAACATCGCGCCATTCGTGCCGGATTCCGGTGAGGGGCGCTGGACGGTCGTCGAGTCGATCGATCAGGGAGTGGCTGCACCCGTGTTGACACTGGCATTGCAGATGCGTTTCAACAGCCAAAATCAAACCGGCTATGGCTATCGACTGCTTTCCACTATGCGCAATGCCTTCGGCGGACACGCTGTCAAACAAGCGAGTAAATGATTATGAAGATCATCGAACCTTGTACTTTGGCGATCTTCGGCGCGGGTGGGAATTTAAGTCAACGCAAGCTTATTCCCGCTTTATTCCGGCTGGAAATCGCGAAACATCTGCCGGAAAAAATGGTGATCCTGGGCTGCGATATCGTGGTGCGCACGGATGATGAATGGCTGAAATTGGTGTCCGAAATTTTGCGTGGCATTTATTCCAAGGGATTGGACGAAGAAGCGCTAAAGCGTTTTTGTCAGCGCTGGCGCTATTTCGCTATTCCGCCCGGTGACGAAGCAGCTTATACACGTCTACAAGAATTGTTGGAGGGCAATAAAAACTTCCCGCCCAATGTGGTGTATTACATGGCTGTGCGTCCGTCCGATTATCCCCGCATTGTCGAAAAACTTGGTAATGTCGGGCTGCTCAAAGAGAATAATGGCTGGCGTCGCGTCGTGGTTGAAAAGCCGTTTGGTTACGATCTGCTCAGTGCGCAAACGCTGCAAGCCAGTTTGTATCGTCATTTGAACGAGCCGCAGATCTATCGCATCGACCATTACCTCGGTAAAGGCACGGTGCAGAATGTGATGGTGTTTCGTTTCGCCAATATGCTACTGGAGCCGCTGTGGAATCACCACTATATCGATCATGTGCAGATCATGCACTCCGAAACATTGGGTATCGAAGGACGGGCTGATTACTACGAGGGGGCCGGTGCTCTGCGCGACATGATCCAGAGCCACTTGATGCAACTGTTGGCACTGGTGGCAATGGAGCCGCCGGTTTCTCTGACTGCGGAACATTTGCGTGATGAAAAAGTAAAAGTGCTCAAGGCGATCCGGCCGATCACGCAGAATGCCGTGCACGCGCATGCGTTCCGCGGACAATATACGAGTGGCGTGATCGACGGGAAAACCGTTCCCGGTTATCACGAGGAAAAGAACGTGGCTGCGGACAGCACTACTGAGACTTACGCTGCTCTGAAATTGTTCATCGACAACTGGCGTTGGGCAGGTGTGCCGTTTTATTTGCGTACCGGTAAACGCATGGCAGAGAACAGTTCTGCTATCTGTATCCGTTTCAAAAATCCGCCGCAAGATTTGCTGCGGCGTACCCGCCAAGGGCCATCGCAGCCTAACTGGATCATGCTGGGCATTCAGCCGAATGATTGCCTGAAGATGGAAATGCAGGTGAAAGTGCCGGGGCTGGAGATGCATACGCGTACCATGAGTCTGGATGCGACCTATCGCAAAAAAACCGACGAAGAATATGATGCCTACGAGGGGTTGCTCATGGATGTGATGCTGGGCGACCATTCTTTGTTCTTGCGCATCGACGAAGTGGAAGCCGCCTGGCGCGTAGTCGATCCTATTCTCAAAGTGTGGTCGATGGAGCGTGAGTTTATCAATACCTATCAGGCAGGGACTTGGGGGCCACGCGGAACTTATCGTCTGTTTGATCGGGATGATCAATTCTGGCGCCAATCATTGGATCCGAATGGTGCCGATACACAGGCATACTGATGAGTTACCACTTGGCAGGCGATATCGGCGGAACGAAGACCTTGTTGCAGGTCTTCGAAGCCGGTCTTGAGCGGGCACCTTTGTTATGCAAATCTTATCCCAGCGCCGACTACGCCAGCTTGGCTGAGATAGTGGCAGTCTTTTTGCGAGAAGCCGCTGTTCAAGAGATTGCAACCGCCTGTTTTGCCTTGGCTGGGCCGGTGCATTCGCGCAAAGCAAAATTGACCAACTTACCATGGGAAGTCGATGCGGATTTCCTTGCCGCACATTTCCAGATTGCAGATGTCTGTCTCATTAATGATTTCGAGGCAGTTGGTTTGGGTATCGCTGCATTGGGGGAATCTGATCTACTATCTTTGCAGCAGGGCGAGACTCAGACGCAGGGTGTGCGTATCGTCGTTGGCGCAGGAACGGGCTTGGGTGTGGCTTGGCTATCGTGGACTGAGAATGGTTACGCAGTACATCCATCCGAAGGCGGACACATTGATTTTGCACCGACCAATGAATTGCAGTACGCTTTGTTGCAATATCTGCAACAGCGTCACGGGCACGTTTCATACGAACGCATTGTTTCAGGTCCGGGGTTGGTTGCGATCTTCGAATTCTTGCGAGACGCTCGATATGGCAGTCCATCGGTCGAATTGATCACTGCAATGAGTGAAGGTGACGCGGCAGCTGCAATCACGCACTTCGCGACCGAGCAGAAGGAAGAAATCGCGCTACAATCCTTGGAAATATTCACACAGATATATGGTGCGTTTGTGGGGAATATTGCATTAACGGCATTGCCGCGTGGCGGTATCTATGTGGCAGGAGGCATTGCCGCGAAGATCGCCACGCAGATCAGGCAGGGCGGATTTATTGACTCATTTTTGGATAAAGGGCGTTTCAAGGGAGAGTTGGCGAAGCTACCTTTGTCCATCGTGACGAATGCACAGGTGGGATTGCTGGGCGCCAGTCTGCAAGCTCAAAAGCAAAGGAATTTTCGATAGGTTGTACCGCATTCTAATTAAGGAGGAATGAAGTATGTCAGTCAATTCAAAAGAAAATGTTCGTCATGTAGAGAAAGCCAGTGATATAACTTCAATAAAAAATTCTCTTGCTGAGCGTCTGACCTATGCGGTGGGAAAAGACCCGATCACCGCAACCGAAAGAGACTGGTTTTTTACCGCTGCGTATGTAGTGCGGGATCATCTGATCGATCGATGGATGGATACCATGCGCAGCTATTACGATAATGATGCCAAGCGCGTTTATTATTTTTCCATGGAATTCCTGATGGGGCGTTCGCTGATGAACAGTCTGTACAATCTGGAATTGGAGCAGCCTGCACGCAAGTCGCTGCAAGACTTGGGTGTGAGTCTGGAAAAGTTGCGCGATGTCGAATACGACGCGGCTCTGGGTAATGGCGGCTTGGGGCGTTTGGCGGCATGCTTTCTTGATTCCATGGCAACGCTCGATCTGCCGGGTTACGGATATGGTATCCGCTATGAGTACGGCATGTTTCAGCAGCATATCGAACATGGCAGACAAGTCGAGCATCCTGATAACTGGTTGCGTTACGGCAACCCGTGGGAATTTTCCCGTCCGGAAGTCTTGTATCAGGTGAAGTTTCACGGGCACGTCACGCAATATACCGACGAGAAAGGCGTGGCACATTTTCAGTGGATGGATACGGACGACGTGATGGCGATGGCTCACGATACGCCGATTCCGGGATATGGTACTCACACAGTAAACAATATGCGTTTGTGGGCCGCCAAATCTTCGCGTGATTTTGATCTGGGATATTTTAATCAGGGGGATTACATCAAATCGGTGGAGGATAAAGACCGCTCCGAGAATCTGTCAAAAGTACTTTATCCAAACGATTCCACGCAGATGGGGCACGAGTTGCGCTTGAAGCAGCAATACTTTTTCACTTGCGCCTCATTGCAGGATATTCTGTATCGCTATAACAAAGACCATGACAACTATGATGCGCTGCCGGATAAAGTCGCTATCCAGTTGAATGATACGCATCCCGCCATTTCTATAGCAGAGCTGATGAGGGTTTTGGTTGATTTGAATCAACTCCCGTGGGAGAAGGCCTGGGATATTACTGTCCGCACTTTCTCGTATACCAACCATACCCTGATGCCGGAAGCGTTGGAGACTTGGCCGGTCGAGATGTTTGAAAGTATTCTGCCGCGTCATTTGCAGATCATTTACGAAATCAACCAGCGCTTTTTGAACGATGTCAGACACCAGTTCCCCGGTGACACGGATATCTTGCGGCGCATGTCCATTATTTCCGAGACGGGCGGCAAGCGGATCCGTATGGCCCATCTGGCGATAGTCGGCAGCCACAAAGTGAATGGTGTCGCGGCGATCCATACCCGGCTGATGAAGCAAACCATCTTTGCCGATTTTGACCGTTTTTATCCCGGCAAGATCGTCAATATGACGAATGGTATTACGCCGCGTCGCTGGCTCAATCAGTCGAATCCCCCGCTGGCTGAATTGATCTCTTCAAAGATCGGCAAGGGCTGGCTAAAAGACCTGAGCCAGCTTAAAAAGCTCATTCCGCTTGCGGATGATGCCACCTTTTGCAAACAGTTTGCGGAGATCAAACGGGCGAATAAAGCGCGGCTGGCCAAACTGATCAAGGAAAAGCATGGCTTGGAAGTGAATATCGACTCGTTGTTCGATGTGCAAATCAAGCGTATCCATGAATACAAGCGGCAACTGCTGAATGTGTTGCACATCGTCACTTTATACAATCGTATCCGTCGTGGCGAGGAGTGTGTGCCGCGCACGGTGATCTTTGGCGGCAAGGCCGCTCCGGGTTATGCGGTAGCCAAACTCATCATCAAGCTCATCAATGATGTGGCGGATACGGTCAATAATGATCCGCAGGTGAAAGGGCTGCTGAAAGTGGTATTCATACCGAATTATGATGTGACCAAAGCCGAGTTCATCGTGCCCGCCGCTGATCTGTCCGAGCAGATTTCCACTGCGGGTACAGAGGCATCGGGTACGGGCAATATGAAGTTGTCGCTGAACGGCGCATTGACGATTGGCACATTGGATGGTGCCAATGTCGAAATCGGCGAAGAGGTCGGCGATGACAATATCTTCATTTTCGGCCTGACTGCCGATGAGGTGGCCAGCTTGCAAGCGAAAGGCTACCAACCCTGGGACTATTACAATACCAATGCCGACTTACGCGAGGTGTTAAACATGATCGGCTCCGGTTTCTTCTCGCCGAGTGAGCCGAATCGTTTCAAACCGATCCTGGATAATTTGCTGCATCGTGGCGACCAGTATCTGTTGCTGGCTGATTATGCTTCTTACATCGCCTGTCAAAACCGGGTCGAAGCGGCGTATAAGAATCAGACGCAATGGGTGAAGAAAGCCGTGCTCAATGTGGCGAATATGGGGAAATTTTCCAGTGACCGCACCATCGCACAATATGCCAAAGAGATTTGGGACGTGAAACCCAATATTGAAGAAAATTGGGGTGGGCGTAATACGCAGTAGATAGGGATAGTAACGGCGCTGCGGTATCCAAAGGAAGGCATCATTGATGTCTTCCTTTGTAGACTTCAGTTGCGGTAATCAATACTTGATGTGAGCTGAATGCAGTATGCTACGAATTATTCAATCACTCAACAGAGTTCTATCTGAAATGATTGGTTGCTGTATGAGGCATCTTCAGATTTGTCACTGTGGCCGAAAATAGTTCAGGCTACGATTTGTTCAAGTAAAGCAGACAATCGGCAAGTTTGAAATTAAACCCCGATGTTGAGAGTTTTGACGAGATGTTTGGTAAATATTTTTGGGATTATTTATATGAACAATCGCTTTTTATTACTCGCGCTTTTCTGTTTACCTTTCACTACCCAAGCTGCCGTGCTTCAAGCCGAGGCGCGCGCTGCGACTAAAGACGAAGCCCAGCGGCAGGCTTTGTCTGATCTTGCGAATTCCATCTTTGTAAACATCCAATCCGAAAGCTTAAGTCACGTAGAGGGCAGCGGTAAGCGCCACGATGAGCTAATCATTAAATCAAGCAGCGATATTCCGCTGATTGGCGCTGATATTAAATGTGCTTCAGCAGGGCAAGAAGTGCTGTGCAAAGTCAGCTTGGATAGCGGTAAGAGTCTGGTGCTTTATTCCAGAAAATTGAGTGAGCTTTCGGCTGAGATCAGTACGTTGGATGCGCGGATTGGCAAATCTACAGGGAATGAGCGCTATGGCTTGTTGACACAGGTGCTGACGGTGATTGAGCAATACGAAAAATACCGTGCCGTTGCACAGATGATGGGGGCGCCGCAAATTGCTGCACCGTCGCGCACGCGCAGTGACACCGAAGCCCAGTTACGCGAACTGGAAAAAGCTGCGCCCTCAATCGAGTTGGCGGCAAAAGTGCTGACGAAAGGGATAAAGGCCGAGGCCGTGTATATCTACCCCGCCGTGCCGACTAACTCGCATGAGGTTACCCAATTTGGTCGTGCCGTGCGCGACCGTTTGGCACAGAACATCACCACAGTTGATAGCCCCGATAAAGCAAAGGCCTATTTCAAGGGTGAATATGAGTTGCTGGACAACGGCATCAACCTGTCCTACCGCTTGCTGGATACCAACGGCAACACCTTGGAAACGCAAGTGGCAATGCTGGCACCTGCTGCCTACCAAGGCTTGCAAGTTAAACCCTCTACACTGGACTTTGACCGGTTGCTGCATGAAGGTGTTGCCGTGAGCAGCGATTTTCACTCACAACTCACCACCAATCGCGGCAGCGAAAACGTACTGTTCGATGAAAAAGATGAAGTCGAACTGCTCGTCAAATTAAACCGTCCGGGATATTTTTATGTGGTCGGCCATGTAGCCAAAAATAGCGAGAACTATTCTTATTTATTAGATCTGGCGACCGCAGATACTGATAGGCGCTTTGTCCGTTATGTAAATGCCGATGATGTGAACAAGTGGCTGAGTATTGGTAAGTTTGAAGCATCGGCACCATTTGGGGTTGAAAGCTTGCAACTTATTGCGACCAGTGATGACCCTATCAACCGTTTACCTCCGCATCCTTTTGATAAACGAACTGAGCTCTATCTCACTGCCAGTAACGCCGAGCAAGGCATCACCAAAACTCGTTCGTTAAAACCAAAACGTACCGAGTCGGATAAAGTGTATCAGGGCGAGACGGTGTTGATGTTCACTACGATGGCAAAAAATAGTGGTGATGCGAAATAGATTAGCAGTTTTCAATTAACTTTCTATGAGCGGTTAATGTGAATCAGATTTTTAAATCGGAAACTATGTCCATAATCCGCAACAGCATATTTTCAACCACGCTGGTGTTATTAATATCAGTCCTATCGGGTTGTCAGAGCCTTGCCACTCAAGATAAAACGGTTTTGCCCGAGGAAGCAAAAAAAAGTACGGTAATTTTTCGAGCACTAAAATCTACGGTTCCACCTCGAACAATTATCGACATTGCACTCTTGCTGGATCAATATAAACCAGACCCCAAAAGAGCGGCAGAACTGCGAGCTCGACTTGATGCCTCCCCGCCCGAAACACAAAGACAATACGATCTTGCAAAGTTCTACTGGAATCGAGCTCGAGCTGCACAAGAGACAGGTGTTGTTGCTCGACAGATTGCAGATTTGAAAATGGCACTCAGTTTGGGGGCGGCAGAAGATTCTGATCGAATTAATGAAGAACTCGCCAGTGCAGAGTTGAGAGGAGGTAATTATCTAGATTCCATCGAACACTTTAAATCTATGCAACGAGATTATGATAAGACGGGATATCAGATTTCTTCACGAGCTGCATTGGCAAGGTTGTATGTGGCGTTGGGAGATATAGCACGTGCTCAAGACTCATTAGATCACGCGATGCCTTTTTTTTCGATACGCAAGGGCCACAATTTTGTTACCCAAAAAAGATATACGTGGACTGCAACATTCGAAAGATCACATGCTGCATTGCTTGAGGCTGAAGGCAAGCATATAGAAGCTGAGGCTGCTTATCGAAAGGCATTAAATGAACAAAGCAAGTTTCTGGACTATTTACGAGGAAAGAATAAGGATGAATTAAGCAATTTGGAATTGCCTTATTATGAAACTGCCGAGTCTTTTTATGACAAGCTTGAAGAAGCGCTAGCCACTAACTTAATGAAACAGGGGAGGTTATCTGAAGCAGAGTTAAGTATCCGCAATGTGTTACAAAGAACACTTTCGCGCAACGGTAAATATTCCATCAATACTGGCGAAACCTTGGTTCATCTCTCATACATTCTTGCTGAGCAACAGCGTTATCGTGAAGCACAAACAATATCCGAAATCGCCATCGAAATTTTTTCTAAAACAGGTGTTTTATCTGAGTCACCTACCTTTGCAAAGGCTCGTCGTGCTCATGCGGCTACACTTGTTGCTCAATCAAAATGGAGTGAGGCACTTAATGAGTTTGAGAACATGCAGGCGGCCTTGGGCAAAGATACAGTATTAGCATCTGCATTTGGCGAGGGAGATTCAAACTGGGCATTGGCGCTTATTAAAACGGGCAAGCCACAAGCCGCGGTAAAAATGTTGGAGCCGATATTTGAAAGTAGTCGCCAAAGGCTGGGGGAAGAGAAATATCACACTGCAGAGGTTCGAGGTTTTATGGCCATAGCACTTGCCCAGTCTGGACAGACGGAACGGGCACTAAGTGAGTTCACGAAAGCCGTCAAAATATTGACGAATAAAAATCGAGGGGAAGCTGATGGCAATACTAATGCACCGGCGCGAATTCAGCGCAGAAAACTTATAGTTAATGAATATATTGGCTTGCTGGCAGATGTGCAAAATACCGACATTGGTCGACGTTCTGGTATTGATGTTGTCGCTGAAGCATTTCGGTTGGCCGATGAGTCTCGAGGTGGTAGCGTAGATCATGCGTTGGCCGAAAGTGGTGCGCGCGCAGCACTAAACGATCCTCGACTTTCTCAGCCCGTTCGTCGAGAGCAGGATTTAAAAAATGAAATTGCAGCGCTATATGGGACGCTTATCAATGCACTCGGGACACCTGTCGACCAACAATCTCCTGATACCCTATCCAAAATCAGAGATAGCATTGCGCAACTGAGTAAGGAACGCAAAGAATTGATCGAGGATATCGATAAGCGATTTCCAGACTACGCGAATTTGATCAATCCCAAGCCCGCAAATTTGGATGAGGCGCGAGCAGCTTTATCTGATGGTGAAGCCATTTTGAGCATTCTTGCGACTCCAGAACGCACATTCGTATGGGCAGTGAGAAAGACGGGAACGCTTGCCTTCGTGGCTGTGCCGATTGGCGAAAAAGAAATAAACGACATGGTTGTAAAATTGCGTTCGTCAGTAGACCCCGGCGCTATAGAGCTAGGTGATTTGCCTGAATTTGATCTTGAAGTTGCACATCGATTTTATTCCAGCCTGTTAGCCCCGGTGGAATCCGGATGGAAAGGTGCTCACACACTCCTTGTGACGACTAACGGAAAACTGGGCCAATTGCCATTGGCACTTCTTCCGACCAAGCCGACAAAGGTAATACCCGACACGCATCTCCTGTTTGCGGAATACCGAGATGTACCTTGGCTTGCCAAAGATATTGCCATTGTGCAGTTGCCATCAGTGAATTCGCTTGTCAGATTAAGGGCTCTCCCAGCAGGAAATCCAAATCGCGCTCATTTCATCGGTTTCGGTGATCCTCAGTTCGGAACTCAAAATCCAGTACAGGTGGCTACCGTTACTCGCGGAGTTGGTACGCGATTGCGCAATCTTGCAATCCCACGTACTACTGATCAAACAACAGAGACCACTCGCTCAATTGTTGACTGGATGGATTACAGTCAAATACCTCCGTTGCCAGATACACGCGATGAGATATTGTCCATTGCGACAGCTTTGCATGCCGACTTTAAAAAGGATGTGTACTTAGGCAAAGAGGCAAGTAAGAAGAATCTTCTAGGTATGAATCTGTCACAGCGGCGTATCGTTGCCTTTGCGACTCATGGGCTGATTCCGGGAGACTTTCCGGGACTAACCCAACCAGCGCTTGCACTTGCAGCACCGGATAGTCCTGAAGAAAGTGGACTGTTAACTCTTGACGAAATTTTGTCGCTTAAATTAGATGCTGATTGGGTAGTTCTATCCGCTTGCAATACGGCAGCAGGTGATGGAGCGGGGGCTGAGGCTATTTCTGGATTGGGAAGAGGTTTCTTTTATGCGGGCAGCCGTGCGCTATTGGTAACTCACTGGCCTGTAGAAACTGTGTCAGCCAGATTATTAGTGTCTGGCGTTTTTGAGCGCTACGCTTCAGCATCATCACCAACACGTGCAGAGGCATTGCGTCAGTCGATGCTTAACATCATGCAAGGTCAGTATATTGATCCGACAACGCAAAAAATTGTGTTTGCTTATGCACACCCAATTTTTTGGGCTCCCTACGCGCTATTTGGAGACGGAGCAGGAGTTTTGGAAAAGTAGGAGCTGATTGCCTAGCTCTTAAATATAGGTGATGGGGCAGCGCGAATTGCCAGTAAACTTAGAATAAGGCTGGGAAGCGTATTTTCCTTAAGCGACTTATTTCGCCAAACGACTAGCTTGATGCATCTTTTCCGCGGTGACCAGAACGATATGAATTTCAGCGGTGGAGAGTTCCGGGAAGTGTTCTTGCAGCATGTGCGACATGGCAAAGTTAGACACGCTTTTAGTGCGGGCATTTTCCGCAACCAATGGAGCGAGTAAATCGCAGGCCTGCACAAAGACCTCGCGTACATGAGAATATTGGCGACGCTCTGTTGAAGTGGAGGAAGTCAAGCTCATATCAGTTGAACTCCAATTTTAAGATTATGGGTCGAAGGCAAGACAGAGTCGGCAAATCATCGCTTCTTCATCTGCCGGTATAACGAGTATAGGTTTACTGTCTTGTCGTTCGATCCGGGTCGATCCTGTTTTGTTGGTGTCATTGTCCAACTTGAGTTCCAGAAAGTCCAGTGGGAGGCAAATCTTTTCGCGTATCACCGAGGAATGCTCGCCAATTCCACCTGTGAAGACAAGGGCGTCAATTCCTCCCGATTTGCCAGCCAGACTACCGATGGCTGCACGTACTTGCTGGCAAAAATAGTTGACTGCGAACTGGGCGGATTCACTGCTGCTTAAAATCAGTTCGCTCATTTCGCTGCTTTCGCCATCGGACAATGCCAACAAGCCCATTTTGTGGAAAACGATATCGCTTAGCTGAGCTGTATCATAACGTTTGGCTAGTTCCAGCATGACACCGGGATCGATATCTCCGCTGCGCGTGCCCATCGTGATGCCACCGGCGGGGGTATAACCCATCGTGGTATCGACCGATTTTAGATCTTCCAGCAGACACAGGCTGGCGCCGCTCCCCAGATGCGCGACCACGATCTTGCCGTGCGCAGCTTTGCCAAGCATGTTGGGAAGTTGATTGGCGATATGCGCATAATTGAGACCATGGAAGCCGAAGCGACGCAGGCCGAGATCGCGCGGGATGGGAAGGCGCTTTGCCATTTCCGGCATGGTGGTGTGGAATGCGGTATCAAAACACGCGATCTGCGGAACATCAAAATGCTGTTTGCATAGATCGACGCCCATCAGATTGCCGGGCAGATGCAGCGGGGCGAGCGGGACAATACTTTCCAGACGTGTACGCTCTGTCGAATCAAGCAGACGCGCAGCGTCTACGATTTCTCCGCCATGAACAAACCGATGTCCGATGATGTCAGGTTTGTGGCCCGCCAGATCGAGCATCATTTGATCGAAGGCCGGTGCGTGTTCACGCAGATGCTCATAGCGAAAATTGCGTCTGGAGCCATCGGCGGCAAACAAACTGGCTTTGATCGAAGACGAGCCACTGTTGATGGTTAGGATGGAGGGCATGCTATTGAGGTTTCCTAAATCACTACAGATATGCCGTCATTCCCACTTTCGCGGGAATGACGTGCCAGTTTTACCCTTCCTGTGTTTAATACGGCCAAGTCCAATTATCGACTTCAGGCAAATCGATACCGTGTTCGTAAGCGTAATTGCGGCATTCGATTTGCATGTTGAGCATTTTCTCTTTGACGTGTGCTCCCGACACATGCAGTGCCGGAATGCGGTCGATCACATCGATGACCAGACTGAAACGGTCGATCTGGTTCTGGATCGCCAATTCAAGCGGTGTATTGATGCTGCCCTTTTCCTTGTAGCCGCGAACGTGGAAATTCTTGTGGTTGTTGCGGCGATAGGCGAGGCGGTGGATCAGCCAAGGATAGCCGTGGAAGTTGAACATCACCGGTTTGTTGGTGGAGAACAGGCTGTCAAAGTCGCGGTCGGTCAGGCCATGCGGATGTTCGCTGGACGGACTGAGCTTATACAGATCAACCACGTTGATGAAGCGTATCTTCAGGTTGGGGAAATTCTCGCGCAGCAATACGGTTGCAGCCAATGCTTCCTTGGTCGGAATGTCGCCTGCGCTAGCCATAATGACATCCGGCTCAAAGCCTTGGTCGTTACTTGCCCAATCCCAGATGCCGATACCTTTGGTGCAGTGCTTGATGGCGGAATCCATGTCGAGGAACTGCAAATGTTTTTGTTTGTCGCAGACGATGACATTGATGTAGTTGGTGCTCTTCAGGCAATGATCGGCTACCGATAACAGACAGTTTACATCGGGCGGCAGATAGATGCGCGTTACCTCTGGACTCTTGTTCACGACCAGATCAAGGAAGCCCGGATCTTGATGCGTGAAGCCGTTGTGATCCTGCCGCCAAACGGTGGAGGTGATGAGCAGGTTTAGCGATGACACCGGTGCGCGCCATGGTACTTCTTTAGACATCGCCAGCCACTTGGCATGTTGATTGAACATGGAGTCGATGACGTGGACGAAGGCTTCGTAGGTGGAGAAGAAACCATGACGTCCGGAGAGCAAATAACCTTCCAGCCAGCCTTCCAAGGTGTGTTCGGACAGCATTTCCATCACGCGACCATCCGGCGACAACTCGCCGCCGCCCGCATCTTCCGGCAGGTAATCGGCCAGCCAAGTTTTCTTGCTGACTTCGTAGATGTTGTCCAGCTTATTCGAGCTGTTTTCATCCGGGCCAAATACGCGGAAGTTGTGCATGTTGTCGCGCATGATGTCGCGCAGGAACTTACCCAGCGGACGGGTATTCTCGGCAGTGGTGGTGCCCGGCTTGGTCACGGCGATCGCGTAATCCTTGCAGTTGGGCAGATGTAATGCTTTGCGTAACAAGCCGCCATTGGCATGCTGATTGGCGCTCATGCGGCGGTTGCCTTTGGGAGCCAATGCTTTCAGTTCGGGTAACAATGCGCCGTTCTTGTCGAACAACTCTTCCGCTTTGTAACTCTTCAGCCACTGTTCCAGCTTGGCAAAATGTTCCGGAGTCTTTACATCACCGATCGGCACTTGGTGTGAGCGCCAGAAACCTTCCACCTTCTTGCCATCCACTTCTTTCGGGCCTGTCCAACCCTTGGGGGAGCGCAACACAATCATTGGCCAGCGCGGGCGGGTCGGCTTGCCGCTGGTGCGCGCTTCCTGTTGCATACGGCGAATTTCAAGCACGCATTGTTCCATGGTGGTCGCCATTGCCTGATGCATCGTATCGGGATCGCTGCCTTCTACGAAATAGGGTGTCCAACCATAACCCTTGAACAGATTTTCCAATTCTTCGTGCGAGATGCGCGACAGAATGGTGGGGTTGTTGATCTTGTAACCATTGAGATGCAGGATAGGCAGCACTGCGCCGTCGCGGATCGGATTAAGGAATTTATTTGAATGCCACGAAGTCGCCAGTGGCGCTGTTTCGGATTCGCCGTCACCCACCATTACGGTGACGATCAGATCGGGATTGTCGTAGGCTGCGCCAAACGCATGCGAAACGCTGTAGCCAAGTTCGCCACCTTCGTGGATCGAACCCGGTGTTTCAGGAGTGCAGTGACTGCCGATGCCGCCCGGGAAAGAAAACTCTTTGAAGAACTGGCGCATGCCTTCTTCGTTTTCACTCTTGTTTGGATATACCTCGCTGTAGCGGCCTTCCAGATATACCGGCCCCAAGACACCGGGAGCACCGTGACCGGGGCCTGCCATGAAGATCGCATTCAGATCATATTTGTTGATCAGGCGATTCATATGTATGTAGCCAAAAGCCAAGCCGGGACTGGAGCCCCAGTGTCCCAATAAGCGGTTCTTGATGTGTTCGAGTTTGAGCGGTTCTTTGAGCAGCGGATTGTCGCGCAGATAGATCATTCCGGCAGCAAGGTAGTTACAGGCACGCCAGTAGGCATCGATACGTTTGATTTCTTCGGAAGACAGGGGAATGATCTGGGTACTCATGATGGTGTGCATCCTTTCGAAATTGAAAAATGTAAAAACAACCTTTCGATTGTCGTATGCAGATGTTGCAGTGATATTAATCTTCAGCGAAAAGGAGACGATAGATTATGCTTTTCTTTGTTCCCCTGCAATAAAGTTGTCATGACTGCCCACTATACTCAAGTGCAAACGAGATGCAAGATTGGCGTAGCAAAAATAAAACATGATGGGTATCAATTATTAAATGTGGGAGTAGAATCCACTCCCATATCCGGTATTAGCAATTTGAAAGAGTTTATATGACTAGTCAAATTAACAAGCATTCCGAGTATCTGGATTCAATACTGCACTTTCGCCGGCATAATGCGAACGATCTCTTGCAGATCCTACGTGAGGCGCAAGAGCACTATGGCTATATTCACAGCGATGCCATCGATTATCTAAGTGAAAAACTGAACTTGCCACGTTCCAAGATCGAAGGTGTGGCCGGTTTCTATTCCTTCCTATATTTGCAACCACAAGGCGAATATCGCGTATTGTTCTCGAATAATATAACCGACCGCATGCTGGGCAACATGGATCTGCTGGCAAGCCTGTGTGATCAACTATGGGTGGAGCCGGGTAAGCTTTCTGAAGACGGACTGCTCTGGGTGAATACCACTTCATGCACCGGACTGTGCGATCAGGGGCCGGCAATGCTGGTCAATAATATCGCCATCAATCGACTTACTCACGATCGGATCAATACTATCTGCGAATTGATTCGTGAGCATGTGCCGGTATCGGCGTGGCCGCTTGAGTTTTTTGCCATTGAAGACAATATCCGGCGCAAGGACATCATGCTCGGTAGTGATTTTAAATCCGGATCGGCGCTGGCCGCATTGAAGCAGCGCGGTGCGGAGGGGGTATTGAACGAAGTTAAGATATCCAAATTGCGCGGACGTGGCGGTGCTGGATTTTCTACCGGCTCAAAGTGGGAGTTATGCCGTGCCGCTCCGGGTGAGCAGCACTATGTGGTATGTAATGCCGACGAAGGCGAGCCGGGGACGTTTAAGGATAGAGTGTTGTTGAACTCGTATTCCGATATGGTGTTTGAGGGGATGACCATATGTGCTCGCGTTGTTGGCGCCCGAAAAGGTTTTCTCTATTTGCGTGGTGAGTATCGTTATCTGCTGGATCATCTGCAAGCGGTGCTTCAACGCCGTCGACAGCAAAACCTACTGGGGAATAGCATTTTGGGTGAGGCCGGTTTTGATTTCGATATCGAAATCCATCTCGGGGCCGGAGCCTATATCTGTGGTGAGGAGTCAGCCTTGATCGAATCGCTGGAGGGCAAGCGTGGAACTCCCCGCAATCGTCCACCCTTCCCGGTAACCAATGGTTATCTTAATCAGCCAACAGTGGTCAATAACGTTGAGACTTTTGCCGCAACCAGTCTGATCGGGATGAATGGCGGTGCCTGGTATGCGGGCATCGGAACCGAAACTTCCAGCGGTACCAAGATATTTTCCGTATCGGGAGATTGCGAGCGTCCGGGGTTGTATGAATACCCATTCGGGGTGACGGTGGCACAAGTATTGGCGGATTGCGGAGCACACCATACACAGGCTGTGCAGGTGAGTGGCGCTTCGGGAATCTGTATTGCGGCACATGAATTTTCAAGACGTATCGGCTTTGAAGATATTCCTACTGCGGGGGCGTTTATGGTGTTTGACCAGAGCCGGGACATGTTCGAAGTGGCGCGCAACTTTGTACATTTCTTTGCCCACGAAAGTTGCGGATTTTGCACTCCCTGCCGCGTTGGCACATCGTTGCTTTCCAATATGATGGATAAGTTGGCGCACGGTTTCGGCTCCCCCTACGACTTTGCCGAGATTGAAAAACTCAACGTGTTATTGCAGTCCACCAGCCATTGCGGACTGGGGCATTCAGCCTGCAACCCTGTGCTGGATACTATAGCCAAGTTCCGTCCCGCTTATGAAAAACGCTTGGCACATAAAGATTATGTTCCCGCTTTTGATCTTGATGGCGCGCTATTCCAAGCACGCCAAATGACGGGGCGAGATGATAGAGGCGCACATTTGGAGCGTGGCAATGAATAAAGACAATACCTTTACCCTTGATGGCAAGCTCATTCCTTACCATGAAGGGCAAACCATCATTCAGGCAGCAATAGCGGCGGGCGAATATATTCCGCATCTGTGTTTCAGCCCGGAGTTCAAGCCGCACGGCTCATGCAAATTATGTACAGTGAAAGCTAACGGGCGGCAAACTGCTTCGTGTACCCAGCAACCTCAACCCGGCATGGTGGTCGAGAGTAATACCAAAGAGTTGAACGATGAGCGCAGAGTACTGTTGCAGATGTTGTTCGTGGAAGGCAATCACTTTTGTCCGTCTTGTGAAAAGAGTGGCAATTGCCAGTTGCAGGCCACAGCTTATCAACTGGAAATGATGTCGCCGCATTTTGATCAATTCTTTCCGGACCGTCCGGTAGATGCCACTCATCCGGAATATTTGCTCGATTTCAATCGCTGTATTCTGTGTTCGCTATGTGTGCGAGCGAGTCGGGATGTGGATGGCAAGAATATCTTTGCACTATCCGGACGCGGTATCAAGAGCCATCTGATCGTCAATTCGAAATCGGGCAATCTTGCGGATACTGATTTTTCGGCAGCAGACAAAGCGGCCCATGTCTGCCCAGTCGGCGTGATCCTCAAAAAACGGGTCGGGTTTGCTATACCTATCGGTCAGCGCACTTTCGATGAGCAGCCTATCGGTGCGACACCCCATCCAACCGTGAAGGGAGCTTGAGATGACCGCCCCGGTTAAAAAACTAAAAGTTGCGACGGCCACTCTGGCCGGATGTTTTGGATGTCACATGTCCTTTCTAGACATTGACGAGCGCCTGCTGGAGCTGGTGAAGCTGGTTGAATTTGACCGTTCGCCACTGACCGACATCAAACATTGCGGCCCTTGCGATATTGGTATCATCGAGGGAGGATTATGCAATGCAGAAAATGTGCATGTACTGCGCGAGTTTCGTGCCAACAGCAAGATATTGATTGCGATGGGGGCCTGCGCTATCAATGGCGGCTTACCGGCACAGCGCAATCATCTTTCTCTTCCTCTGATTTTGGAAGAGGTCTACCACGCGCAATATGGATTGGTAGACGGCTTCATTCCGAACGATCCTGAGTTACCACTGCCTTTGGATAAAGTACACCCCATCCATGAGGTCGTGAAGATCGATTATTTTATTCCCGGCTGTCCGCCCTCGGGTGACGCGATCTGGAAAGTATTGACCGATTTGCTGGCAGGTCGTGAGCCTGAGTTGGGGCATGGGTTGATGCATTACGATTGAAACAATTTCAAAACATTTTTCCGCAGATTTTT
>Ga0364860_10686_pt1 | contig 17505 bp, 14 predicted proteins | sample ExccelAu500001D4_FD_206916 | JGI IMG/M metagenome (GOLD analysis project Ga0364860, IMG submission 206916) | Enriched cells from Trout Bog Lake Hypolimnion, Wisconsin, USA - BchlTB.Aug20.5000.01 .D4 | ecosystem: Environmental > Aquatic > Freshwater > Lake > Hypolimnion/Profundal zone | place: USA... | reverse complement strand
CAAGGGAACGTATCGATTTGCTGGTGGATAAGAATACTCCATTTGTGGAGTTGTCGACCCTGGCAGCTTATGATCTTTACAACAATGAATTCCCTTCAGCCGGAATCGTTACAGGAATCGGGGTGATTCATGGTAAGGAGACCATGTTTATTGCCAATGATGCCACGGTTAAAGGTGGAACGTACATCAAGGAGACCATTAAAAAGCATGTCAGGGCGCAGGAAATAGCAATGGAAAATCATCTTCCCTGTGTTTACCTTGTTGATTCGGGAGGTGTTTTTTTGCCGGAACAGGCGAATGTTTTCCCGGACAAGTATGATTTTGGGCGGTTCTTTTTTAACCAGGCAAGGCTTTCGGCCAAGGGTATTCCGCAAGTTTCTCTGGTCATGGGATCATGTACTGCAGGGGGCGCTTATGTTCCTGCGATGAGTGATGAAACCGTTATCGTGAGGAACCAGGGGACGATTTTTATTGGCGGGCCTCCATTGGTAAAGGCAGCCACCGGGGAAGAAGTGACGGCAGAAGAATTGGGTGGTGCCGATGTACATACATCGATATCGGGTGTTGCCGATCATCTTGCAGAAAATGACATTCATGCTATTCAGATCTGCAGGAATATCTTCGAATCGATTCAGCGACATGATCACCAGTCTTTGGAAACCATTCCTATTGAAGAACCATATTATAACCCTGAGGAACTTTACGGTATCCTCCCGGTGGATCTAAAAAAACCGGTGGATTCGAGGGAGATCATTGCACGGATTGTGGACGGCAGTAAATTTCACGAGTTCAAGGAACGGTATGCCCCTACCCTGGTCACTGGCTTTGCCCATATCATGGGCTACCCGATTGGAATTCTTGCCAACAATGGTGTTTTGTTTGGAGAAACTGCACTGAAAGGCGCTCATTTTGTGCAATTGTGCACGAGCCGGAACATCCCCATCCTTTTCCTGCAGAACATAACGGGATTTATTGTTGGAAAAGAGTACGAACGCAGTGGAATTGCACGCGACGGAGCTAAATTCGTTCATGCTGTGGCCAATGCCGATGTTCCTAAGTTCACAGTCATCTTCGGAGGGTCTTTTGGAGCCGGGAATTATGCCATGGCAGGAAGGGCTTATGAGCCCAGGTTTTTATTCATGTATCCGAATTCAAAAATATCTGTGATGGGTGGAGAGCAGGCTGCGAATGTACTGATCACCGTGAAAGAAGACCAGCTTCGTGCACAGGGGAAGACTTTATCAAAAGAAGAACATGAAAAAATGATGAAGACCATTCTTCAGAAATATGAAGATGAGGGATCGGCTTATTACAGCACTGCAAGGTTGTGGGACGACGGTATCATTGATCCTGCAGATACACGGAGAATCATTGGGCTGTCGATAGCCATCTCCCAGAACAGGATATATGAACAAACGAAATTTGGAGTATTCAGAATGTAAGTTTATGAGAAAATTTGAGACCCTGGAAGTTGATCATGAGCATGAGATCCTGACGGTTTACCTAAACCGGCCTGAAATCCACAATGCCTTTAATGAAACCATGTTGAAAGAGATCATTGAAGTCGTTGAAGAAGCAGATCAGATGGATGTTGTTTGCGTCGTGCTGCGTGGGAAAGGTAAATCCTTTTGTGCTGGCGTTGATCTTCAATGGATGAAAGCGGTTTCGCTGAACAGCTATGAACAGAATTACCAGGAAAGCCTTTTGCTTTCGAGGTGTTTTGAGACGATTTATACTTGTCAGAAGCCAACAATTGCCATTGCACACGGGGCCGTTCTTGGCGGTGCAAACGGGTTGCTGTCGGCCTGTGACCTGGCCTATTCAACAGACACGGCTATATTCTCATTAAGTGAAGTGAAGATAGGAATTATCCCTGCCTGTATTTCTCCTTATGTGATCAAGCGGATCGGAGAATATGGGGCCAGGGAACTTATGCTCACAGGTCGCAGGATCGATGGCAAGGAAGCCGAAGCGTTCCGCTTGGTAAACAAATCGGTTGCACCGGAACTGCTTGAAGAGACGGTTGCAGAAACCATCGCAAACCTTCGTACCAGCGGTCCGAAAGCCATGGTAAATTGTAAAAAACTGATTCACGAAGTCAGTAACAATCTGACCATGAAGGAGGCTTATGACTTTACGGCCAGGATGATTGCCGATATCCGGGCATCAGAAGAAGGGCAGGAAGGGATGAATGCTTTTCTTGAGAAACGGAAACCAAATTGGATACATTGAATTAAACAGGATGGCGAAGATTTCAAAAATATTGATTGCAAACCGGGGCGAGATCGCTGTCAGGATCATTCGTACAGCAAAGAAAATGGGTATCGTTACGGTGGCCGTTTATGCGAATGCTGACCGTGACTCACTACATGTGAAGAAAGCGGATGAAGCTTATTGTATTGGGGAGCTTGAGCTGAGTGACACCTATCTGAATATTTCGAAGATCGTTGCTGTTGCTAAAGAAACCAGATGCAACGCCGTTCATCCGGGGTATGGCTTTCTGGCCGAGAACCCGCTATTTGTCGAAGCATGTGATGAAGCAGGATTGATTTTTATAGGCCCCAGAGCCGATGTCATGCGGATCATGGGAAATAAAATAAGAGCCCGTGATTTCGTAAAAAACATCGGCTTACCGGTTACCGAAGGCTTGACAGGAACAAGGGAAACGCTGTTGCAGGCAAAAAGCAGAATCGGGTTTCCTGTTCTACTTAAAGCAGCAGCCGGTGGCGGTGGGAAAGGAATGCAAATCGTTCGGGAAGAGAAGGAACTTGAAGCAGCTCTTGAATCTACCAGCAGGCAGGCACTGGCTTATTTTGGGGATGACACGATTTACATTGAGAAATATCTCGATGATCCACGTCATATTGAATTTCAAATTCTGGGTGATCATCATGGAAACCTGATCCATCTCTTTGAACGGGAGTGTTCGATCCAACGCCGATATCAAAAAATTATCGAAGAATCGCCATCCCTTACTCTGACGCATGAATTGCGCAAAAAAATGGGAGATGCAGCAGTCAGGATCGGAAAGAAAATCGGTTACACAAATGCAGGGACCATAGAATTTCTGGTAGACAAGGGCCTGAATTTCTATTTTCTGGAAATGAATACCCGGATACAGGTTGAACACCCCATAACCGAAATGGTAACAGGGATCGATCTGGTGGAAGAACAGATCCTGATTGCAGAAGGTCAGCTCTTACGTCCCAAACAGGAGACACTCTTACAAACAGGTCATGCCATTGAATGCAGAATCTATGCTGAAGATCCGGAGAACAATTTCATGCCCTCTCCGGGAAAAATGACCTTGTACAAGGAACCCTTTATGGAACACATCCGTATCGACAAAGGGATCAGTGCAGATACGGAGATCACAAGTTCCTACGACCCGATGATCTGTAAACTGATCAGTTGGGGAACCGACCGAGAGGATGCCAGGAAAAGGATGATAACAGCGCTCAGTGAATATGAAATTCATGGGATCCGAACAAACATTCTTTTTCTTAGGGGGATTCTCACCAACGATGCATTCATTTCAAACATCATTTCAACGAAATTTTGCGATGAACATAGCGCTGAGATCATCAATGAGACCATCAAATCAAAAAATCTGATCCCCATTCAAGTACCGTTGTTTGGCTACCTTATCCAGAGTATGGGAATAAGGAATGATAAAGAAGTTTTGAATGGCAACAACACCAGTATTTGGTACACCACAGGATTTTGGAGAGAACAGAAAACCATCAGGATCACTTCAGGGGATAATGAGTATCAGGTCGGCATACTGGTTTCCAAAGACCCTGAATATGTGCTATCTTTTGAGAACCATCTCTTTAAAATAAAAAAAACATATGCAGATCCATCTACCCTCTCATTTGATCTTGAAGGGGTGAACTACACAACCTGTTTTTCAATTGATGGCAGTGAGGTGGGAATGATCAGTGTGGAAGGGCATATATTCGAAATGCATCGACAGGATTTTTTGCCGGAATCAATATCACCTGTTCGTTTTGAATCAAGTGACCACAATGGCGAGGTTTTTTCACCCATGCCGGGGAAAGTCATAAAACTTTTTGTCACTGCAGGTGATAAGGTCAATAAAGGTGATGTCCTCCTCATAATTGAAGCCATGAAAATGGAAAACTCAATCATTTCTCCAACGGATGGGATCATTGCCAGTGTAAATGCCGGGATTAATGACCGTATTGATGTGGGAAAAGTGCTGATCACTTTTGACAAAAATGAAAATCAAGAACCAAACAAAACGGAATAGATGAATAAACAGGTAAAAGATGCGGACGAAGCCATTCGTGGAATCACAGATAACATGACGATCTTGTTTGGTGGTTTTGGCCTGTGCGGGATCCCTGAGAACTGTATCAAAGCCCTGGCGCTTTCGAACATTAAGGGATTGATTTGCATTTCAAACAATGCAGGGGTGGATGATTACGGATTGGGGGTTCTCCTGGCAAAACATCAGATGAAAAAAATGATGGCTTCCTATGTAGGGGAAAACAAAGAATTTGAGCGCCAATTGCTGAGCGGAGAGCTGGAAGTCGAGTTAATCCCACAGGGAACGCTGGCTGAAAGAATTCGTGCAGGTGGTGCAGGTATTCCGGCATTTTTTGTTCCGGCTGGTTATGGGACAGAGGTACAGGGGACCAAGGAAGTCAGGGAATTCAATGGAAAAATGCACCTCATGGAAATGGGAATAACGGCTGATTTCGCCATTGTAAAAGCAAAATACGGAGATACCCGCGGGAACCTCATTTATAATAAGACGGCCAACAATTTTAACCAGGCAATGGCCACTGCCGGAAGGATTACGATTGCTGAAGTTGAAGAACTAGTCCCCTATGGAACTCTCGACCCTAATCAGATTCATACACCCGGAGTCTATGTTCAGCGTATTTTCCAGGGAACAAATTACGAGAAACGGATTGAATTCAGAATGACAAAAAGTTAATGAAATTCAAATTGAAACATTATGGCGCTTGATAAGCATGGAATTGCGAGGAGAATTGCAAAGGAACTGAAAGATGGGTTTTATGTTAATCTCGGGATCGGGATCCCAACACTCGTTGCAAACTATATTCCGGAAGGCATGGAAGTCATTCTGCAGTCGGAAAACGGATTATTGGGTATCGGGCCATTTCCGGGAATCGATGAAGTAGATCCAGACCTGATCAATGCCGGTAAACAAACAATAACAGCCATGCAGGGGTCGGCATTTTTTGACTCATCGGCCAGCTTCGCTATGATCAGGGGCGGTCATATCGACCTCACTGTACTTGGGGCTTTTGAAGTCTCGGAAAAGGGAGATATTTCAAGCTGGAAGATTCCGGGGAAGTTGGTCAAAGGGATGGGAGGAGCCATGGATCTGGTGGCATCTGCAAAAAATATTATCGTTGCTACCACACATACAGATAAAGATGGCAAATCAAAACTGCTGAAACAATGCACTTTGCCACTGACCGGAGTAAACTGTGTCAATAGGATCATTACCGATCTGGCAGTTGTTGATATTACCGAAAAAGGATTTAAGCTCATTGAAAGAGCACCCGGGGTTAGTGTTGAAGAGATCAGGGCGGCAACTGAAGGGCAACTGATTGTTGAAGGGGAAATTCCGGAAATGACATTATGAATTTTAATAAATGCTTATGAATTATCCAAAAAAAGTCACAATCGGAGATATCACTGTTAGGGATGGATTTCAACATGAGGAAAACTTTATTCCGACAGAAGCGAAAGTTTGGCTTGCCGAGCAACTGATCCTTGCAGGGTTCAAGCATATTGAAGTCACAAACCTGGGGAACCCTCAGGGAATGCCGCAATTCAGGGATGCTGACAGTGTTTTAAAGTGCCTGAGGACAAGTAAAAAAATTGCAGATAAATTGAGCCAGGTTTCCCTTACGGCCATCACCATTAGGGAAAAAGCTATTGAACGTGCCATTATGGCCAAGAAAGATGGGCTTGGACCTGACCGTATCCTGCTTATGGTTTCAACGAGTGAATCTCATCATATCAAAAACTCAGGAATCAGCCTTGATGAGTATTGGAAAATGGCAGAAAAGTATATTCCATTGGCACGTGATGCAGGGCTTAAGGTCAACGGCACCGTCAGTACCATCTGGGGATGTCCGATAGAAGGACCTACCGAGATGTCGAAGGCCATTGAATTTTCGAAGCGTTGGTTTGACATTGGTGCAAATGATGTGGAACATGCCGACCATGATGGTTCCGCATCTCCGGACAGGGTTTACCAATACTATTCCATGCTCCTGGATGCAATCCCAAGGCCGGAAAAACAGATTGTTCATTTTCACACTACCAGGGGTTGGGGACTTGCCAACGTACTGGCTGCATTACAGGCCGGCATGATAAATTATGAATCCTCGATGGGAGGGATCGGAGGACAACCAGCCAATTTTGTCAGCGGAGTTCCCGTTGCCGGTACAGGTAGCTATTATTATAAAGACCCGAACATTACCGGCCTCAATTCTACTGAGGATATGGTGGTGATGATGGATGAAATGGGCATAGATACAGGATTGGATATTGATAAAATATTGGAGATCGGCACCATGGTGGAAAAGATAGTAGGTAGGCGTCTTCGTTCGGAATCAATACGAAACGGAAGAATACCTAAATCAATGACAGGAGAAAAGTAAAGAAGATGAAAATTATCGAATCACCCCGGGAGGGGATGCAAAACCTGCACTTTACCATTCCAACTGTGAAGAAGTTAAGCTATATACAACAAATACTAAAAGTTGGTTTCGACACAGTAGAAGTGGGAAGTATTGTTTCTCCGAAACTAATCCCCCAGATGGCGGATACAATGGAGATATTAAAACAAATTGACTTTTCAGGTATTCGTTCAAACCGGATGGTGCTTGTCGTCAATAAAAAGGGTGCGGAACTCATTTCAGAAGTAAAGGAAATAACACATATTTCTTACCCACATTCCATTTCTCCCACTTTTCTTAAAAAGAACCTGAATGCAACAACAGAACAGTCGTTGGAAACTGTTAGTGAAATTGCAAATCTTTGTCAGAAAACAGGGAAGCAGCTTGTTATTTATATCTCGATGGCTTTTGGGAATCCTTATGGAGATCCCTGGAGTACAGAAATTTTGGCTGAATCAATCAGTGTACTGAAAAAGATTGGGGTCAGGGTCATACCACTCTCAAATGTGGCTATTGAAATAGATGACGATCTCATCAGAAAGATATTCTCGACCCTGATCCCTGAATTTCCATCGACCGAATTCGGGCTTCATCTTCATACAACAAATAAAAATTGGAAAGAGAATGTGATTGCTGCCTATGAAAAAGGATGCAGGCGTTTTGATTCAGTCATGAATGGGTTTGGAGGTTGCCCAATGACAGGAAAGGAAATGTTGGGAAACCTGAAGACTGAGAACCTGGTTGCGTTTGCTGGTGAATACAGATTGTCAGTGAATCTTGATCGTAATGCGCTAACCAAGACATTGGAGTTAGTTTCTCCGACATTTATGGAACCGGTTTCTTTTTCCAATCATTCATCAAACATTCAATAAACAGATTTCGCACAAACTTAAATTGAATATATGTATCTCAGTGAAGAACATGAAATGATCAGGAAGACCGTCAGAGATTTTGCGGAACGCGAAATTAAGCCTATTGCAAAAGAGCTGGATGACAAAGCAGAATTTTCAATTGCCCTGACAAAAAGGATGGGGGAACTGGGCCTTTTTGGGTTACGTACCGCAACTGAATATGGCGGGCTCGACCTTGACACACTTGCTTACGTGATCGCAGTGGAAGAGCTTGCCAGGATCGACAGTTCGCAAGCGGCCACACTTGCAGCCCACATTTCGCTTGGAATTGGGCCAATCATGAATTTCGGATCAGAAGAACAAAAGAAAAAATACCTTCCGATGATGTCGACGGGTGAATCCACCTGGGCATTTGGTCTAACAGAACCAGAGGCCGGTAGTGATTCACGCAATACCAAGACCTCTGCACGTCTTGAAAACGGATACTGGGTAATTAACGGGTCGAAAACTTTCATCACGAATGGATCCTCTTCTATCAACAAGGGAGCCACGGTGCAGGTGGTGACAGGGAATGAAGATGGGCAGAAGGAATTCTCTACGATATTGGTGGATGCTGATACACCCGGATTTAAGCGTGTCACCATGCATGGTAAGATGATGTGGCGGGCTTCGGATACGGCTCAACTGTTTTTCGAGGATTGCAAAGTTCCTGAGTCGAACCTGCTTGGAGCCCGCGGGGAAGGCTCAAGGATTATGCTGAATACCCTTGATAGCGGAAGGCTTGCCATTGGTGCCATGGGGCTGGGACTCGCACAAGGTGCATTTGAGTTGGCTATGAAATATGCCAAATCAAGAAAACAATTCGGAAAACCCATCGCTGAATTCCAGGTCAATGCCTTCAAGCTGGCTGATATGGCAACAAAGATAGAGCTTGCACGAAACCTGCTTTACAAAGGTGCCTGGCTGAAATCAAACCATCAACCATTTGCAAAAGAAGCAGCGATGGCAAAATTATATTGTTCTGAGATAGCAAAAGAAGTTGCAGATGAAGCTGTTCAACTGCACGGAGGCTATGGCCTGATGAAGGATTATGATATTGAACGTTTTTATCGCGATCAACGGCTGCTTCAGATTGGTGAAGGGACATCCGAAATCCAGAGATTGGTCATTTCAAGATACATTGGCTGTTATGATAGAGAAAAATAAAATTTTTAATAGTGTACTTACATTGTTAAACATTTTTGTTTAACTTTGAAAAAAATGTTCATGCTACACATTGCAATCCTGTCAACCAGTGTCCGCAAAGGGCGAAATAGTCACAGGGTCGCCCTGTTTCTGAAAAATTTTATTGAAGAACAAAAGCTGGCTACTGCAGAAATCATTGATCTAAACGAATATCAGTTTCCTCTTTTCGAGGAAAGATTAATGTATTTGGAAAACCCCTCTCCTGGTCTGCTTGATTATTCAAGGAAGATTAAAGAATCGGATGGGGTGGTGATCGTCGTACCTGAATATAACGGTGGATATCCTGCAAGTCTGAAGAATGCCATCGATGTTCTTTATCCCGAATGGCAGAAGAAGCCTGTAGCAATTGCCACCTGTTCAGGGGGTGATTTCGGAGGAAGTCAGGTCATCACTTCAATCCAGTTCGTTTTATGGAAGATGCATGCATTGACGGTTACGGCAATGTTCCCAAATCCAAACGTAGATAAAGCTTATGATGACATGGGAATTCCTGCTGACAAATCAGGAACAGAAAGAAGAGCATTGCCATTCCTGAAAGAACTACTATCATTAATGGAAATAAAACAGAGGATGTAGAAAATGAATAAAGTCTTTCGATTTTTAATTGGTTTAATTGCAGTTATGACTGTATTAGATGGCTGTAAAAAAAGTACCGATGGTTCCACAAACTTAAATTCAGAAGCACCTTATGGTACAGTAGTAAGTGTAAATTCCGACAGTTTTGTAATCAGAGATACCAGTGGAATAAATATTACAATAGATATCGTATCGGGGACTACTTATCAGTATACTACAGCATCCACTGTAAGTGCTGCAACTGTTGGCGAATATGTGGCAGGATCAGGTTCGGTTTCTAATAATCAGTTGAATGCCGTTAACCTTGCTTTGGTTCCAACTCCACCCAGTTTTGTAGTCGGTTCACTATCTGAAGTTCAACAGACCTCCACAGGTACAGTTTATTTCGGTCAGATAACATCTTATCAGAATGGTATAATCACGATAAGTTGGGATGGCGTTTCAAAAACAATTAATGCTTCTAACGCTACTTATGTTACACTTACCGTTACAAGCAATTTTCAAGCTATAAAAAAAGGTGATAATGTAGAAGTTAATGGTCCAGAGGTCAGCGCCACTGAATACCAGGGTCATCAAATTAATATCGGGCTAACGCCTGCAGTGGTTGGACAGTTTGATTAGCAAATTTGAAGATATCTTGTCAATTCGCACATTCGCTTTTATAAAGACCAATATTTTATATGATTAGAGATGTCTTGGCGGGTAGGGATTTCTCTAGTGAATTCCTTTTTAGTGCATCACGGAGCAGCGGTCCGGGCGGACAAAATGTGAACAAAGTCAGTACGAAAGTGGAGTTGCGATTTGATGTTCCTCATTCAATTCTGCTAACTGAAGAAGAAAAAGAGATCCTCCTGATCAGGCTCAAGAAAAACATAAACTCAGAAGGGATGTTGATCATTGTTTCCCAGAGTGAGCGCACACAGCTCAAAAACAAGAGAAAATCCATTGATAAATTCTATGCGCTGACAACTAAATTCCTGACCCCGGTAAAAAAACGGAAACCAACGAGGGCTAGTGCAGCATCAAAAGAGAGAAGGCTGGAACTTAAGAAAATGAGGGCCGAGAAGAAGGAAAGAAGGAAACTTGACTTATAGAATTACCAACAACAAAAATCTTCAGATCAGAAATCAGCAATCCGGAAAGTTTCTTTCATCCTTATGCCTTTGTCCGTTTTATCAACGGTACAGCATTCATGATAAAGATCATGTTCAAAAAACAGAATGTAATGTTGGTCAACAGCTTCATTTAGAAATTTTTCTTTCTCTTCCAGGGTAATCAACGGACGGGTATCGTAACTCATCACATAAGGCAACGGAATGTGAGCAACAGAGGGAAGAACATCGGCCATAAAGACAACAATCTGCTCTTTGAAGCGGATAAAGGGGATGAGTTGTCCATCAGTATGGCCGTAAAACATGCGAACGGAAATACCAGGAAGGAGTTCGCAATCCTGATCAATTAATTCCATTTTTGCTTTTTCCTTAATGGGGAAGAAATTTTCTTTCAGGAAAGAGGCTTTCTCACGGTTATTAGGGTTTGTGGCCCAATCCCATTGCTTCCGGCTGATGTAGTAAGTTGCATTTTTAAAGGTTGCAATGTAATCCGTTTTATCAGTATTCCACCGGATTGCATCCCCGCAATGATCAAAATGCAGATGAGTGAGGATCACATCGGTGATATCATCCACTGTGAAACCTAATATTGCAAGTGATCTGTCGAGATTGGCATCCCCATTCAGGTAATAATTGGAAAAGAATTTCTCAGTTTGCTTTGTTCCAATCCCTGTATCGATTAGGATCTTACGTTCGCCATCCACCGCAAGCAAGCACCTCATGATCCAGTTGCAAAGGTTGTATTCATCGCATGGGTACAGTTTGCTCCACATCACTTTCGGCACCACACCAAACATGGCGCCACCATCGAGTTTCAGGTTACCTGTATTTATGCTATATAGTTCCATTTCAACTATAATTCTTGACCTTCATCTCTCCTTTGATCACCCGGATTGCATTTGCTGCCATGGCTTTGATTTCGTTATCGCCGGCATAAATGAAGGTTGGAGCTAATTTTTCGACATGGTCAAGAATAAACTTTACGATAAAGTCACTATGTGCCAGTTCACCAGTTATCAGGATGGCATCCACATCTCCTTTTAGTACGGCAAACATTTCCCCGATACATTTTGCAACCTGGTAGGACATGGCTTCCACAACCAGTCTGGCCTGTTGATCTCCATTTTTTATCCGGGCTTCAATTTCATTGATACTTGTGGTTCCAAGCAATCCATTCAATCCACCGCAATGGGTGATCAGGCATTCTATTTGTTCTTTAGTTTTCATTCCGCTAAAACACAATTCAACAACATCACCCAGAGGAAGGGTTCCTGCCCTGACCAGTGAGAAAGGGCCATCCCCGGCAAATCCCTGGTTCACGTCGATGACTCTTCCTTTTCGATGAGCACCCACTGTGGTTCCATTTCCCATATGAGCAATGATCAGGTTCAGGTCTTCGTATTTCAGTTTATGCGTCTCTGCATGGAGGTTCCCCATGGCTTTCTGGTTCAGGGCATGAAAGATCGATTTTCTTTCTATCCCCGGCGCTCCCGTGATCCTGGCAATATCTTCCAGTTCATCCACCACCGTGGGGTCTGCAATCATCGCCCTGGCATTGGGTGTTTCAGCTGCCACTGCAGTGGCAAGCAAACCACCAATGTTGATGATATCTTCTCCAACAGGGCTATGAATCAGGTCGTATTTCAACTGTTCATTGACTTCATAGACACCTGATTCGACCGGGTGAACAAGTCCACCACGGGAAATCACGATCAGGATATCTTCCAATGAAAATTGGTTGTTTGCCAATTCCTTTAAAACAATGTCTTTGCGGAAAGTCACCTGGTCGTAAATACTATCAAAACCAGCCAGTTCTTCTTTGGTGTGCTTTCGTCCTATCATGTATCGCAATTTGTAATTATCATAAACTGCGATCTGCGTTTCCTGATCTTTTGGATTAACAACGAGAATATTAAAAGTGGTCATAGCAATTGAATGGTTTTGGTTTTACATATTTCTTCTGTACTGACCACCGACCTCAAATAAAGCAGCAGTGATCTGTCCAATGGAACAATATTTAGTTGCTTCCATCAGGGCTTCAAAGATATTATGATTTTGAGTCGAAGCCTTCTTTAATTTCTCTAATGCACTCTTTGATTCTTCCACATAGGTCTGGTGAAGTTGATCAAGCATTTCAATCTGGTACTCTTTCTCCTGCTCTGTGGCCCTGATCACTTCGCCCGGGATCACTGTAGGCGAACCTGTGCTGGAAAGAAAGGTGTTCACACCCATAATGGGAAGCTTTCCCGTGTTCTTCAGGTTTTCGTAATAGAGCGATTCTTCCTGTATCTTTCCTCTTTGGTACATGGTTTCCATCGCACCCAGCACCCCTCCCCTTTCAGAGATATGTTCAAATTCGATCAGGACAGCTTCCTCAACCAGGTCAGTAAGTTCCTCCATGATAAACGAGCCCTGAAGAGGATTCTGGTTCTTTGCCAATCCCAATTCATGATTGATGATCATCTGAATAGCCATGGCCCTGCGTACTGATTCTTCTGTAGGTGTTGTGATGGCTTCATCGTAAGCATTGGTATGAAGCGAGTTGCAGTTGTCGTAGATGGCATAGAGTGCCTGCAGGGTAGTCCGGATATCATTAAAATCGATTTCCTGTGCATGAAGGGATCGTCCGGATGTCTGGATATGGTACTTGAGCATCTGAGAACGATCATCTGCTTTATATTTGTATTTCATGGCTTTTGACCAGATGAGCCGGGCCACACGGCCAATAACGGAATACTCCGGGTCAAGTCCATTAGAAAAGAAGAAGGATAAATTAGGAGCAAATTTATTTACATCCATGCCCCTCGACACATAATATTCAACATAAGTGAATCCGTTGGCCAGCGTGAATGCGAGCTGACTGATGGGATTGGCTCCGGCTTCGGCAATATGGTAGCCTGAAATGGACACCGAATAAAAATTCCGTACCTGATGACCAATGAAATATTCCTGGATATCCCCCATCATCTTTAAGGCAAAATCGGTAGAAAAAATACAGGTATTCTGTGCCTGGTCTTCTTTTAAAATATCAGCCTGAATTGTTCCTCTGACTTTTCCAATGGTCTCAGCCTTGATCTTATTGTAGACTTCTTCAGGGACGATCTGATCCCCAGTGACACCCAATAATAACAATCCAAGCCCATCATTTCCTTTGGGAAGTTCACCCTGATAAACAGGTCTTTTTGTACCTCTCTTTTTAAAAAAAAGTTCGATCATCTTCTCTGCTTCTTCAAGCAAACCGTTTTCCTTCAGGTAAACCTCGCATTGCTGGTCAATGGCCGTATTCATAAAATAGCCTACCATTGTTGGCGCCGGACCATTGATGGTCATCGACACGGATGTATTCGGATGAATCAGGTTAAACCCGGAATAGAGTTTCTTGGCATCATCGAGACAAGCAATGGAAACTCCCGAATTGCCGATCTTTCCAATAATATCGGGACGGCGACCGGGATCGTGTCCATACAGTGTCACGGAATCGAAAGCGGTGGATAAACGAACGGATGACATCCCCGACGATAGGTAATGAAACCTTTTGTTTGTTCTTTCCGGACCTCCTTCACCTGCAAACATACGTGTAGGATCCTCTCCCTGGCGTTTGAACGGGAATACACCAGCGGCAAAAGGAAATTCGCCGGGAACATTCTCTTTCAGGTTCCATTTCAGAATGTCACCCCAGGCAGTGTAGCGGGGTAAAGAAATTTTAGGGATCTTCAAATGGGAAAGCGATTCGGTATGGGTTTCCACACAAATATCTTTCCCCCTGACTTTATAGACGTATTTTTCTTCCTTGTAAGACTTGATCTTATCTTCCCAGCCCTTTAAGATATCCTGGTTCCATGGATCCAATTTCCTGAAAGTTTCTTCATAAAGAAGATGCAGTTCCAACATTGTTCCGGTACGATTACCAGAAATGGTAGGGCCTTCTGACAAAGGAGGCTCAGGAGATTGATGGATTGCTTCTATGGTTTTGTTGATGGAATAAAGTCGCTGAGCAACTGCTGACTGTTCTTCTGCCCAACGGTTGTAATGCCTGATGGTATCTGCAATTTCAGCAAGGTAGCGGGTGCGGGAGGGCGGAATGATCATGATCTTTCCTGTCATTTCATCTATGCCTTGAAAATGACTCTTCAGAGCGGCACCAGCTTTTTCCTCTATCTTCAAGATCAGTGCTTTATATAGGGCATTCACGCCGGGATTGTTGAACTGGGATGCCGTGGTTCCATATACGGGCATACTTTCAGAGTCGGCTGAAAAAAGCTTGTGGTTACGCTGATACTGCTTTTTGACATCCCTCAATGCATCCAGCGAGCCACGTTTATCAAACTTGTTAATGGCTACCAGATCCGCAAAATCGAGCATATCTATTTTCTCCAACTGACTGGCAGCGCCATATTCCGGAGTCATTACATATAAGGTCAGGTCGCTGTGGTCAACGATTTCTGTATCGGACTGACCAATCCCCGAGGTTTCCACGATCACCAGGTCATACCTGGCTGCCTTCAGGATGTTGATGGCATCTTTAACATATTTCGACAGGGCAAGATTCGATTGCCGGGTAGCCAGTGAACGCATATATACCCTGGGATTGAAAATCGAATTCATGCGGATGCGATCGCCCAGCAAAGCCCCACCCGTTTTGCGTTTAGTAGGATCAATTGAGATAATCCCAAGGGTTTTTTCCGGAAAGTCGGAGAGAAACCGCCTCACCAGTTCATCAACCAGTGAAGATTTTCCAGCACCTCCGGTTCCGGTGATCCCCAGGACAGGGATGTTGCTTTTAGCTGCAAGTATTTCAATCTTTTCAAGAACAGGCCTTGCTACTTCCGGAAAATTCTCAGCAGCCGTGATCAGGTTTGCAATGGCCTTGTTCTCTTTCTTTTCAAGATCGGAATTTAAGAAACTGATCTTTCCAAGAGGGAAATCTGACAATTCAAGCAAATCGTTGATCATCCCCTGCAAGCTCATCTTTCTTCCATCGTCGGGAGAATAGATCCTGGTGATGCCATAATCATGCAGTTCTTGAATCTCATGGGGAAGGATGACACCCCCTCCACCGGCAAAGATCTTAATATGGCCACATCCATTCTCTTTCAGGAGATCGAACATGTATTTGAAATACTCCATATGGCCACCCTGATAAGAAGTCATGGCAATGGCCTGGACATCTTCCTGGATGGCGCATTCCACCACTTCCTGCACGGCACGGTCATGACCAAGATGGATCACTTCTGCACCGCTTGCCTGAAGGATTCTCCGCATGATATTGATCGCTGCATCATGCCCATCGAAAAGGGATGCTGCAGTGACGATACGGATTGGGTTTTTAGGTTGATAACTTTCAGGTACCTGCATCCGTTAACTGATTAATCATTCATAATAGCCCTTGAAATAATCAGTTGCTGGATCTCAGACGTACCCTCATAGATCTGGGTCAGCTTGGCTTCACGCATCAGGCGTTCTACATGGTACTCCTTAACATAGCCATACCCACCATGGATCTGAACAGCCTCAGTTGTAACATACATGGCAGTTTCGGCAGCATAATACTTGGCCATGGCGCTTGCAGTGCCATAAGGTTGATGCTGGTCTTTCAACCAGGCAGCCTTCAAACAAAAATACCTTGCAGCTTCGATACGGGTATGCATTTCTGCCAGCTTAAAAGCAACCGCCTGATGGTTGATGATTTCTGTCCCGAATGCTTTTCTCTCTTTAGAATATTTTAATGCACGCTCGTAGGCTCCTGAAGCAATGCCCAGTGCCTGAGCAGCAATTCCGATACGTCCTCCCTCAAGGGTCTTCATGGCAAACTTAAAGCCGAAGCCATCTTCACCAAGGCGATTCTCCTTCGGCACTTTCACATCCGTAAACATCACCGAATGGGTATCTGAACTCCTCATCCCCATCTTATCTTCATGAGGGCCCACTGAGATTCCGGGAGCGTGACGGTCAACGATCAAAGCATTGATCCCTTTATGTCCTTTTTCTGGATGCGTTTGTGCGATCAGCACATAGGTGGATGCTGTATTTCCGCTGGTGATCCAGTTTTTCGTACCATTTACCAGATAATGATCTCCTTTATCGATGGCCATTGTCTTCTGAGAAGAGGCGTCTGATCCGGCATTTGGTTCAGACAGGAGGAATGCCCCTATCTTTTCGCCACGTGCCAATGGTTTCAGGAACTTCTCTTTTTGATCCTCAGTTCCATATTTTTCTATACCATAACAAACCAATGAATTGTTTACGGACATGATCACGGAAACAGAAGCGTCCACCTTGGAAATTTCCTCCATGGCCAGAACATAGGAGATGGTATCCATTCCTCCCCCATCGTACTTTGGATCGACCAGCATCCCCATGAACCCCAGTTCTGCCAGCGCTTTAACATGATGTGCAGGATATTCGGCTTTAGCATCTCTTTCGAGTACATCTTTAATGAGTTCGCGTTGAGCATAGTCCCGGGCCGACTGCCGGATCATTTTCTGTTCTTCAGTGAATTCAAAATCCATAGCACAGTTAATTATGGTAAAGATTTATATACTTAATTTCAATAATATCTTACAAATTTAATACATAGTCGTTATCATTGAATTTTTTAACGTTAATTAACATTCGGGGAAGTTAACAATTGAATCGTACTTTGGGATGAGGGGAAATCGTAGCGCGTAACGCGTAACAAAAAAATCGTGACGCGTGACGCGTGACGCGGGGGTGTGGGTTGTGTGTGTGACAAAAGAGATCGTGACGCGTGACGCGTGACGCGGGGGTGTGGGTTGTACGATCGGTAACTAAAAGAAGATAAGGGGAAAGAGATCAGAAAGACGGAGACAGGGCGGAGACAAGGCGGACGGAAGGCGGAGAAAGTGCGGAGAAATTTCACTCAAATGAACAATAGTAACTTCGCATTGCTGAGGGTTTGTTTATATAGTTCGTTTTTTTGTTAAATGCCAAGTTAAGAATTTTGATTTTGTAGGTATTTGAGAATTGTTCTCGAAATAATCAATTTTACATTTTCCTAAAGTATCGGAAAAA